>ERZ890953.1271-NODE-1271-length-12948-cov-7.908788_pt1 | contig 12948 bp, 10 predicted proteins | sample MGYA00521264_ERZ890953 | MGnify/ENA primary metagenome ERZ890953 (study PRJEB32303, sample SAMEA104408629) | aquatic metagenome | biome: Brackish water; feature: Chemocline; material: water | place: Baltic Sea | collected 2014-10-26T21:54:00 | depth 200 m ... | reverse complement strand
AGCATTGGTGGTTTAAAGCCCCCATTTGTCTGATGCCTGAATCCGAGGGTCTGGTTACGCAGTTGCTTGACACCAATTTCGAGGGACAAATAAAAGCTTTAAGGCCGTTCGCGGATGTTTTCTCGATTGCACTGCCCAAACAAACCATGTTCAATGAGCAGAAAATCCAGGGGCTGTTCGTACACTACCTGACGCCAGAGCGTAAAGATGAACTGGTGGAACAGTTTAACCGGGATTTTGCAACGCAGACCGCGTTAGAGGGAACCGGCACAGGCGGCCCTCAACTGGGTATTTGTTATCAGGATCCAGATGGAGCAGGACGCATCGTTTTAAACCTGGATCTGTGGAAGCTCGAATGGGTTTTGCAGGCGGAAGATATAGACACCTATCATGAGTTGACGGGTGTGGACACCAGCGTTTTTAGCTACGACCTGAGCGACCATGAGCGGCGCACACAATTTGAAATCCTGAAGTTTGTCATTGCGTTTATTGTTTATATCGGTGCACATGAAAATTCCGTGGCATTCATGCATGACATCAAGCTGCCGGGTTCCGACAAGGGGGCGGTTCCGGCATCGATCCATCAAGTACATCAATTCAGACCGGCTGGTTCAGTGCGTCCTCATTACCGCAATCTGCGCCACGAACGTTATTACCAGGGGCGCTGGGAAGACTGGGTACCGGGTAGCCGCTGGATACCGGTCAACATGCACACCGCTCGAGTCGATGAGATGTGAGCAGTAAAGCAGCCTCAAACTACGACACCGATTGAGCATCTGGTGAGACTTGCAGGTGGTAGAACTGCTCCTGACGGCTCCCGGATCGGCTGGGTGGATCTGCCCTCCAAGCCAGTATTAAATACACAATTAGTGTTCCGACCCCATTGTCCTTGTCAAATTACAGCGAGGTTTGTAGATTTTCTAAATGAGTTTTTAGAGATAGGGGTTTAACTTAAACTTAAGTAGTAACAATAAGATAACCAATAATTGCACAATAACATTTGTAATGTTATTGTGCATAAAAATATGTTAACAGAGTTTCTGTGGATCTACTTGCAAAGAATTTAGAGCATTATCTGTCTGAAGTGACATGGTTGAAGGTTGCTCTTGATCCTGTGATTAGCAGTGGTTTACCCTATTTTTTATCCCGCCAATATGCTCTTTATAAATTGGTTATTGGTAGAACTTCATTCACCGCTGTCTTTTTGCTGGAAGAGGATGAGTTTAAGCCTGCTCAGTTTATTAAACACATGCGCCAAATACCATCAATTGATGTTGATGAAATCTGTGTGGTGGCACTATCGCTCCCTACCTATGTTCGTAAACGATTAATTGAAAAGGGCATTGCCTTTGTTATTCCTAAAGTTCAGATGTACTTACCGGCACTGGGAATAGAGTTAAGAGCTCGCACAGGAAGAAACAAGCCGCTTTCTGTTGAGCGTTTCAGCCCGGCCACTCAGGTAGTATTAATATATTGGTTACTGGGACGAATTGATGTTTCTGTTACACCTTTAGAGTTATCGAAGCAACTTGGGTATAGCGCCATGACAATGGGGCGATCACTGGATGAGTTGGAAGTATCACACATTGCTGATGTGAAGAGAGTTGGCCGGGAGAGGCTGATTAACTTCCTGGGCGATAGTAAAACTGTCTGGCAGGAAGCTCTTCCCCGGTTACGTAACCCTGTCAGTCGCACAGTGCGAATCGCCGAGAAAAATCTTGAAAAGTGGAATTTGTTGCCTGCAGGGTTAACTGCCCTGTCTAACCGCTCATTACTTAATGAGCCTGCTTATATCGAATATGCCCTGAGCCGTGATGCATGGAAGATAATGGAAAAAACAGGTATTGAGCAGATCCCTGTGGAAGAACCTGGTACCTGTCTTTTACGGGTTTGGTGTTATGACCCGAAAATATTGGGAGTTGAGGGTTATGTCGATCCCTTTTCCCTTTTTCTTAGTCTAAAAGATGAAAGTGATGAACGAATTGAAATGGCACTGGAAGAAATGATGGAACAGTATCTATGATAAAAGGATTAGATAAGTTCCGGGAGTATTTTGCAGGTTTTAGCGACTATTATGTATTAATTGGAGGTACGGCTTCAGTCCTGGTGATGGATGAAGCCGGTGTTGATTTTCGTGCTACAAAAGATCTGGATATTGTGCTTTGTGTGGAAGTACTTGATGAAAGTTTCGCTGAAACATTCTGGGCTTTTGTAAAAGCAGGTGGCTACCAAAACCAGCAACGCAGTTCTGGGAAAAAAATATTCTATCGGTTTAATGAGCCGCAAAATAAGAGCTTTCCATTTATGTTGGAGTTATTCTCACGTACTCCCGATAAGTTGGTGTTGGGTGCTGATAGTCATTTAACTCCCATTCCAATTGATGAAGATGTATCAAGCCTGTCAGCAATATTATTGGATGAAGACTATTATAAGTTTATCCATCAGCATAAGGTTGAAGTAAGTGGTGTGCAGGTTGTTACAGAGGCATGCTTGATTCCATTGAAAGCAAGAGCCTGGCTGGATTTGAAGAGGCAAAAGGATAAAGGTGAACGAGTCGATTCGAAAACGATAAATAAACACAAGAAAGATATATTTCGTTTATTTCAGATTCTTTCACCAGAATCACGATTCTCTCTACCAGATACTATCTCACATGATATGCAGCTATATCTTGACGCTATTTCAGAAGAATCTGGTCTGGCGTTAAAGCCGTTCGGCCTTAATGGTCTAGGTGTTCTCGATGTTGTCAGCACTCTTAGGCAGATATATGAGCTTTCTGAACAAAGTAGTACAGAGGACTGAGCAATGTAAATACAGTACAACATGCCCTTGTTGATGCAATTCGCCAGTCGAGTAATTTCAACCCTAACACTCAGGTAAAGCCAGCAGTTGTGTTGTGAACTGATAAGGAAAGCCAGTGGCAACCTGTGTTAAGTCAATTACAGGAAGTTTTACCAGAGCTATTTATTTTAGTGAATATAACGCTGAAAACCGAACTGGCCCTGCTATTTGGTTAAAATGTGTGATTGCGAATACGCTGGAAGATATCGAGTTACCCGATGCTCTGACGCCAATCATTTATATACCTGGTGTTTCCCGTAATGAGCTTAGAGCCATCGAACTTTGCCCCGATAGCATTAAGCCGCTGGCTGAGCTGCAATATCGGGGGGTAATGTGGAGCCAGCATAATGGAAAAGACTGGACGGCGAATGCCTTTTTAGCGTCCAGTGCCACTGGGTTGGGTCTGGATGTTTCCAAAGACAAGGCCACGCAAGATAATTATAGAGAAGTAATATTTTTTCTATACCCCAGAAAACAGATGGATCAATACAACAGAACATGACAGTACTCATTGATCAGTTAGTAACTGATATAGCAGACTATCAAGCACCGAAGGTATTCAATCCCTGGTCAGAGAGCTGCCCAAATGAAATCACAAAAAAGTACTATCTGCAACGCAGAAAGAATTTGAAGGCACACCTTTCTTGCCCTGATCCTTTGTGTATTATCATTGGCGAAGCTCCCGGATATCGGGGTGCTCGATTTACCGGCGTTCCATTTACCTCTGAAAAGTTACTCGTCGATCAAGCCATTCCACGAATGGATCATTCTAAGGGTGAAAGGATTACCACTCGCCATATTCCCTGGAAGGAACCATCAGCGACTATCGTTTGGGAAGAACTGCACAAACACCAGGTTGCAGACCGGACGATATTATTTAATGCCGTACCCTGGCACCCGGAAGGGAAGGATGGGCCATTATCAAATCGTCCGCCAAATGCTGCCGAAAAGAATGCAGGGCAGGAGTGTCTGTCACTGTTCATCGATTTATTTCAAGATATACCGGTGATGGCACTGGGTAATATTGCCAGTGAAAGCCTGAACCGGCTGTCCATCGAGCATACTAAAATTCGACACCCGGCCAACGGTGGGGCACCTTTATTTCGTGCCGGTGCCACAATCTTTATCCAAAAGTGTAGCAACCGAAAAGAGCACAATAGGACGCTATGAATAAATACTGTTTGCCCACGATGAACCACCATAACTTGTCAATTGATTTGGCTGTACCTGGTGATTATACAGGACAGAAATAAGAACGATGATGAATTACTACCTCTACAGCCCATACAGCTATAAAGTCCGGGCTGAATTGAAAAAAGGCCTGCGAGAGATGGACATAGATATTCCCCATCAGCCCTGGCAGAGAACCTGGATTGAACTTTTGAACGAGGGTTTGATCCTGCCGGATATCGCGTCCCCCATCGTGTTCCTTGAGCATTGGTGGTTTAAAGCCCCCATTTGTCTGATGCCTGAATCCGAGGGTCTGGTTACGCAGTTGCTTGACACCAATTTCGAGGGACAAATAAAAGCTTTAAGGCCGTTCGCGGATGTTTTCTCGATTGCACTGCCCAAACAAACCATGTTCAATGAGCAGAAAATCCAGGGGCTGTTCGTACACTACCTGACGCCAGAGCGTAAAGATGAACTGGTGGAACAGTTTAACCGGGATTTTGCAACGCAGACCGCGTTAGAGGGAACCGGCACAGGCGGCCCTCAACTGGGTATTTGTTATCAGGATCCAGATGGAGCAGGACGCATCGTTTTAAACCTGGATCTGTGGAAGCTCGAATGGGTTTTGCAGGCGGAAGATATAGACACCTATCATGAGTTGACGGGTGTGGACACCAGCGTTTTTAGCTACGACCTGAGCGACCATGAGCGGCGCACACAATTTGAAATCCTGAAGTTTGTCATTGCGTTTATTGTTTATATCGGTGCACATGAAAATTCCGTGGCATTCATGCATGACATCAAGCTGCCGGGTTCCGACAAGGGGGCGGTTCCGGCATCGATCCATCAAGTACATCAATTCAGACCGGCTGGTTCAGTGCGTCCTCATTACCGCAATCTGCGCCACGAACGCTATTACCGAGGGCGTTGGGGAGACTGGGAAGCGGGTAGCCGCTGGATACCGGTCAACATGCACACCGCTCGGGTCGATGAGACGTGAGCAGTAAAGCCTCCTCGGGCCACAGCACCGATAAGTATCTGGTAGGATTGGCAGGCGATAAAACCGCTCTTGGATCGGCTGGATAGATCGACCCGAGCCAGTGTCCAATACACACTTAGTATCCACATTTTATTCTAGCCTCCAGTTTATAAAAATGAACATCCGAGAGCTAAAATAATGGATGAGTCGTGAATGCCATTTAATTCCACCGGCTGAAATCGTTGTGCTGAAAATAACCATAATTTGTCTTATCAATAGATTCCAATCCGGGAAGCTGCTCGCCACAATAGGGACAATATAAAATATTAAGACTGGTCAACCAGAGAGTATCGCCAATATTTTCAAGGTTATGATTTTCTTCGAGGTCTGACTCTGTCGCTTCTTTCTGAATATTCAAAGTCCATGCAGGTACTTCATCATCGAAGTGTAGATAAACGCCAGATTTCGGAAGGGAGGTACATTTATGTTCATTAATCATCATATTGAATAGCAGAGTTTATTTAAGCAGTATTGTAATATATCAAGATTAAATTCAGACAACTAATCAAAAGCCTAAAATGAAAACTGGACGAAATGATCCCTGTCCCTGTGGAAGTGGTAAGAAATACAAACGTAATGCTCCATTCGGTTTTATGTGACAATTTTCATGGCCTGTCAACCTCAAGAGATGGAGGCATGCATTTAGGGTATATTGCTGCAAGCTCAAGAATTTGTTTCTGTAGTGATTTTAAACCACCAAGTGCGGTTGCTTGCATTGCTGAGATAATCGCTAAGCCATTTGCGTTTCGAGTTACATCTGTAATTAATTTTGTCGGGTAGCCCTCGGAATGTCTTCTGATTGGGTGTAACCCTGCGTGAGCGTACGAATTCAAAGCCTTCCAAGAGTTCTCCTTGAATTTGTTTAGAGCATCAACTGCCTGCGGGGGAGCATTTTTGTTGATAGCATCCATCATTTCAAAAACTTGGGGCATATTCTTTGCACTTTGCTCAGTTTCTAGACTAAGAGTGATCGATAGCTTTTCTATATTTCTATCTGAGGCTGAATATAGAAGCTAAACTGATCTAACGAGGGCCTCAAATTGAGCACGATGAACCACAACAGCTGATGGAAGTTGTCCTGATGCAAGAATTAAACGTGTGGCATCCCAGTGTTCAAGGGCCATTGAGCAAGCGATGTTACTTGTGATAATTCGAACAGAGTTGTCAAACAGCGGTATATTGATGATCTTATACAGTTCTGTGGCGAGTTGTTCAGATTCAGCGAATATTGGTTCGTACACGATGTTCTCTTGTTGCAGTTGCTTAACTGTGAATGCCACTTAAGCTATGACAGCTAGGATAGGCGACGACCTTATTACTCACTATACAATAACTGTTAATAGCTCAAAATGGTACTTCCAGGTTTCTCCAAACCGGTCATTAGGAGGTGGGAGAATCATAAGTATTTATCTAATTCTGAAAAATCACCTTATTGTTCTTTTGGTCCCTGAAATGGATAAAATAGACAGTCCCTATAGGTTGTAGGATGTGACGGGTTCATGGACTTAGCGGTCGTTCGATATTTGTCCTCACCTCACGAAAATACCATTTATTAAAAATTAAAAAGGGAGAAAGGCACTCCTTGCAATAAGTACATTGGTCATATTATGTTAAACAGTATGTAAGACTTACCAAATATTCGGGAGAAACTGAATTCTGGAAACAGGTAACGATTCTTATCTTTTTAACACCTGAAAAAGTAATTTAAGTGACATTTAGTCAGTATAAAAAGTGGAAACTTTTTCGTGCTGATAGGGTTTAAATTACGATGCAGATTTACAGCTATAAGAATTAATCTTATTCATTGTGTAAATTTTACACAATGAATAAAGTCCTGACTTCCCTCACCATACTCCATTTCCAACTTTTTCTAGCATTTCCTGTAATGTATCTCCATCCACCGCCAGTTCCAAATATCCATTCGCAATACATTTATTTGCTTCATCAGAATATTCTATATCTGGATGAAGCAATCTTGCTGAAGTAATCTCTGTGATTTGTAGAATAGCAATTAGCGCTCTTGTTTGTGAGTCTTCAACTTCAGAAAGTGACTCAATATGACTATTGTAAATAGCTTCACACACCTCATTAGGTAATTTCCAATGCTTTGCTAACAAATATCCTATAACCGTATGATTGGTGCCGTACTGATTAAATTCTTTATCAAGTATTGATATTGGTCTCGACAAGCCTTTCAAATAGAGTTTTGAATATTCTGAGTCACGCTTCTCAATTATTAAAGCCCCTACATCATGAAACAATCCAGCCAAATAAGCAGTTTCCTGGGTGATTCCATCTACAGAAAATGACAACGCTTTTGCACCAAGCGCACAACCCTGAGCACTCTTCCATAGAGAAGCCTGAAATGGATTGCTATCTCCAATCGATTGTCTCATAGCCGATACCAAAATAACCTCTTTTAAAGTATTTAGGCCTAGAAGAATTACAGCCTGTGATATTGATTCAATTTGACGTGATATTCCAAAACTAGATGAGTTGACCGTTTTTAATACCAAACCAGAGAGTGCAATATCAGTTGACATTATTTTGCCTATTTTTGACAAATCAGGCTCTTGTTTTGAAGTCTCTTTTTGCAGGGCAAGAATAACTTCAGGAATTTTAGGAATTTCAATGCCACTTAAAAATTGATGGGCCTGTTTTAATTCAGTTTCAGATGGTTGCAATTTCATAGACGAAGACCTCTTTAATTGTTCCAGAATAATTCATTAAAATGCTTGATTAAATAGGAATGAAAATAAATCAATCTATTATCAATAAAACAAGAGAGAAGAACGTTAATCAATTAAAAAATGAATAACGGATGATTCGATATATTAGAATATTATGTAGTATAGGCTAATTTTTAATTTCTCGGTTATGTTCATACTGATCTATATCAAATTATAGTTGACGGTCTACTTTAACCGTAATCGATAGTTTTAGTCATATACCAGTTGGGGTGAATCTTTGTTCATACTACTAAGAAGAAATTATCACTCACAATTGTCCGGTTGGCACTTTGTACGCATTCACGATAGGTCAGACAAACGACTGGTAACGTGGAATAAAAGTGGATGATATTCTGGAAAAATCTGAGCAAATATTTTTTTAAAAATTAACCGGTAAGTGTCAGATTTTTAAACTTCCTGATTTCCACATACCGGACAAAGTAGGTAACAGGGTATTCGTTTTACAGCTAGGTTTGAGAGACTTATAAAAATTTCGATTAGTCTTAAAGATGGACTAAGCGGCCATTCCTGCCAGCATCAGAAACTGGTTCTTCACTACCCGATATGCCGTTCAGTTTTCACCTGATACGGGGTTGGTGAAGATGATTAGATGATTACAAGATCTTTTCTACCTGATTCAAGCTCAGATCAAATTGTGCCTAGTATCTTTTTAGCCTCGGATAACATATTTTTTTCTTCTGGCATTTTATTTCTTGGGTATTTGACCAACACAACAGTCCGTTTCTCATCATCACCAAATATAAATTCTCGTAAGTTAAGTTCATTCATAGGGCCTTTTTGATCCTTCTCTAGCAGAATGCCCATTTTGTCAACACGCTTCCCACTCAGCTTCAAACCGAATAACTCATGTGGATTTTCCAAAATATGGCAGAGCTCGTGTAGATAGTTTTCCGGATTTAACAGGCTTTCATTACTACCTTTATTCTCACGCTCAATTTTCAGGAAAGCTATGTGCCGCTTTGCATAGGAAATAAAATTTTCAACCATTAATTGTTTGAGTACATCTCTTAAATCCTCTTTCGATCCGGTTGGTGACTGAACGCTGTGTTCGCTGAAGGTCAAACTCTTCTGTTTTACATCCCTGAGCAGCATATCTCCGGAATATTTTGATCCAAAAACTGTTTTTTTCAGCTTGCTCATTAATAGAATTGCGTAAACATCTCCTACATAAATATTCTTTGGATCTTTTAAAAACTGGCGAAGGGACTCACTACTCCCAAAAGTTTCTGCAATATGCTCCTTACTGACGAAGAAAGCATTCAGATGTTGGTCTATCCCAAAGTGGTCAGGATTGGCGTCGATAGGATCCGGTATAACCATTGCAAGAAGGTCGACGTATTCCAGCAAAGATTTAATGCTACGCCTCAATCGTTTCTTATAGTTTCCAACTATGCGAATACGGGCATTTGTGGAAGTGACAACAGATTCGACTATTTTTGCTGAGACCTGGGTTTCCTGGGTATCGGCTGATAAGAGTTGATCGAACAATTTTCCCAGATGAGACCACTGGTCCTGAAAAAATTGTCTGATAGTGGATAGTTCGTGTCTACGGCGCTCTTTGTTCATCAATCAATGTTTATACATGCAGAATAAAGTTCTTAATATAGAAAATAGTTGAAAAAAATAAATAATCATGGATTTTACATAACCGGTGTTTGATGCCTTATAAATATCAACGCTGTGTTAGTCCTTTTCAATGACTGGGTAAGGTCTGAAATTGGCACTTTGTACGCATTCACTATTGGTCAGACAAACGACCGGAGCTTGGAATAGAAGTGGATGGTACTCTGGAAAAGTCTGAGCTAACAACTTTTTGAAGTATTAACCTGGAAGTGTCAGGTTTAAACTTCCTGATTTCCCCATACCGGACATAGGAGGCTGTAGAACCTTCGGTTTTAAGTTCAACTAGCGAAATAGTCATCAATAACAATCAGGCTTAATCATGGACAAAGCGGTCAGTCAAGCATGTACCTTTAACAGGCTCTTCACGACCCATTATAGACCTTCAGAAAATTCATAATAGTTATGGGAACCCCCCAGTAAACTGGGCCAGAAGGCAGTTTGGGCATTGGCCACTCCTTAATGCTTGTGCATTAGTATAAATGGAATGACACTCGTTTTTGAACACTGCCGTTTCGAATACATTTAGTCTAGTTTATTATCAAGAGCTGACACTCTTGGTTAATTCGTTAACGCATTCAGTCGGCGAATTAAAGCAATCCCTAGTTGGTTTTAAGTATCGGTAGCCAAATCCTGTCATTCAGAATTTAACGTGTATCTGACCCTAGTCATTTGACCCTAGTCATTCCTCTATCTTCAGTAATATTCCATATCGCATAGCTCGTACAAAATGGATAGTTTGTTCTAACTGATGTTCCGTTATGGTTGTTAGGTTTACTGTCAACGGAATATTCTGTTCGGCGATAACTTAGAGCTCATCACCGATCTGGTTCATTGCATAACCTGAACTTGTTAAAATCATTAATAGCAGGATTATTGAGTTCCAAATGATCTTAAATTTTTGACATAAAACTTCCAATTTAAATAAAATACAGATTATATTTTACAAATTCTGAAAATCTTGACTACTCTTAATAATTAATTTCATGCATTACTTAATAACAATAGGAAAAAAAAGTTTATGAAAAAGTCTCACCTGATATTTAAACCAATCGTTTTGGCTTGCAGCCTTGCTATCGCAGCTTGTGGTAGCGGTGGTGATAGCACTCCAGGCCCGGTCTCATCAACAACTCTTAGCGGAACTGCTGCTGCAGGTGCAGCCATTATTGGAACTGTTACAGTAAAAGGTGCCATGGGCAATACCAAATCAGAACGTATTGAAGCTGATGGGACTTATAATGTTGACGTCAGCGGTTTAACAGCTCCTTACCGTTTACGGGCACAGGGAACTGTTGGAGGCAAGACCTACAAACTTCATTCCTATGCAGAAGAAGCCGATGTAGGTGGAAACGTGAATATCACGCCATTTACCGATCTCATTATCGCTAATGTTGCTCAAACTATTGCTGAAAACTATTTCGATGATGATGTACTCGATACCACAGAGGTCCTAGATTCAGCCGATATAGAAACTCAGGAAGCCGCCTTACAGGAAAAATTACAGGATATCTTCGATGTACTTGGTCTTGGCACGGCAATCGACCTGTTAAATGATACCTTTAGTGCGGATCACTCAGGGCTTGATGCTGCTCTCGACTTAATTTCTATCGAGGTAGACTCAAACACCAACACAGCCACTATTACTAATCTGGTTGATAATTCAACTATTCAGGACGTAGTGACTGTTGGTGATGATAACACCGAAGCTTTCGTGATAGATCCTGCAGATGAAGCAACTTACTCTGAAGCAGTGACTGATACGCAAGCTATAGCTAATCTTTTTGGCAGCTTTGCTGCAAATTTTGCAGGTGGATTACCCACTCAGGCAGAAATTGAAGACTTCTTTGCCAATGGCTTCCTGTTAGGAGATAACTCCAAAGGTGAGTTCTTAACCGATATCACAACAGATCCTACGATAATTGATCTCGGCTTCACGGGAGTTTCAATCAGTAGTCTTGATTCTACAGCGGGTACCGCCACGGTAACATTTAATGTTACCTTTAATGATGAGATCGACTCTGAGACTGAAACCTGGTTTGTCGCCAAAGATGCCACCTTGGGCTGGCAGTTACTCGGTGATCAGAGAATTGTTGACCTCAACACCCTCAACTTTCATTGTAACGATTATGATGGAACAGACAATCAGCCAGGTGGCTGTGGTATCAACACCCAGTTCTGGGATGAAGATGAAACTAATAACGGTACTTCAGGAACTTTCATAACTTCCGGTTCGGTCAGTATTATTGACGGTACTGATGGTGTAACGGTGAAAGATACTTTCTACCTGGGAACTCCTAACTATGTCGCCCCTGGTGATGTACAAATTTACAACGAAAGTACTGATATCAATGTTGCAGGAAATTTCAGCGGTGACTGGAGATCGTTTGGTAATGCGGTCAATGAGATTGCTGCATCGACCTTTGTTGCCGGAGACATCGTTGAATATAAGTTATTTACGGCTGACCTGGATGTTACCGATCCAACTGCACCAGCAGTTACGGGTACTGCAGTAGCAACTTACACCAGCAATATATTATTCGCGCCTTCGACAACCGGTCTTTACCCAACGGCAACGTCAGCTACCTTGACGGCTATGGATAGTTTTGAACTGGGTAATAGCTTGACCTTAGCGTGGACATTAGCATCAGGCACTGTCAGCGATGAAGTTTTGTTAGAGGTAAGCGATAATCAGGGTAATCGAATTGAAATATGGGATGAGTCTTTCTCTAGTTCAACGACATCCATTACTATTGCATCATCTGAACTTGATGCTGCTGCAGCTACTGCCGCAGGACTGGATTCTCAAGCTACAAGTTATGACGTACTGGTTCGAATCTATGCAACAGATGAAATTACCGGTCAAGAACATTCTACCGATTACAGTGGAACGATCCCTGGACCAGCCGCTACTATAGGGGGTGGAACAACACCACCGGTAACTTCACTAACTTGTGGATTCGAGACACCATGGGATGATATTAATGAAGAACCTTCATCTTTCAATAGCTACACAGAATTTGAAGAAGTAGTGACAGCTTGTGGTGGAGCCATAGCGATGACTGATAGTGATGTTATCGGAACCTGGCAAGATACATGGACCGATTCTACAGGAGCAGTATATGTAGAAACAATTGTATATGATGCTACTGGAGGTACTGGAACCTTTACAGAAACCGAAGATGGCGTAGTAATAGAGACGGTACCTTTTACCTGGTCTGTTGCTAACAACCTTATGACATTAACAGCATCTATTCAGACAGTTTCTATTATGGAAATATGGGCTCTTACAGGAGTGAACAGCTTTACAGTTTATACCGAAGAGTCTAGCTGGAGTTCAGCCCCTGACCTAAGCACTTTGGATGGTACGGCTGAAGGAGAAATCTGGACTAACTCTCCTGTAAAACAGTAAATCTTTCAGGAGTTTTACCATAATTAAAAGCCGGATCATTTGATCCGGCTTTTTTATTTCTTTTTAATTAGTGCCTGAACGAAAAAACATAAGTTCTTAAAATCAAATGAAAAATCGGC
>ERZ890953.1270-NODE-1270-length-12956-cov-4.649097_pt1 | contig 12956 bp, 13 predicted proteins | sample MGYA00521264_ERZ890953 | MGnify/ENA primary metagenome ERZ890953 (study PRJEB32303, sample SAMEA104408629) | aquatic metagenome | biome: Brackish water; feature: Chemocline; material: water | place: Baltic Sea | collected 2014-10-26T21:54:00 | depth 200 m ... | reverse complement strand
ACACCCGCCACACCCCCAAATCTGGGAACCTCCACGCAAAGTCTCAAAGAGCCTGTTATTTTTTGCCATGCTTTACGGAATAGATTTTCCGCATTAGAATTGATCGCATGAATGATGAAACTATGAACGAAACTCAACCTACAGCTATCAACCCTTCCTCGGGGGAGGATACATCCCCAATTCAGGTGGAGCCAGCCATGGATGCGGAACCGCCAAAAAAACGCAGTCGCCGCGGCTGGGGCAAGACCGCCGGTCTGGCTCTGCTCGGCTTGATCTTGCTTTTGCTCATCAGTGGATTTTTTGGCTATCGCAACGGTATCAGCCGACGGTTGCGCCGTCAATCCGACCAGGCCGCACTGCTGAGCGCCGAGCAGTTCACCCTGGGTGTACTGGATATGGAAGCCGGGCGGTACGAAGTCGCCCGTCAGCGCTTTGAATACGTGATTGGTATAGAGCCGACCTACCCCGGCATAACGGACAAGCTGGCGGAGGTGCTCCTGATTCTCAATGTGACGGCTACACCCACGGCCGCCCCGACCCCCACCGAGGTTCCGATTACCCCCACACCGGATACACGCGCCATCGAAGAACTTTACGCAAAAGCTGAAGGCCATGTCGCCAACAAAGAATGGACGCAGGCCATCGAGACCGTCGAAGAATTGCGCAAACGCGACTCCCAATACTGGGCACTGGATGTCGATGGAATTTTGTATCTCTCATTGAGAATGCGCGGGGTGCAGAAAATTAGCCTCGGCAGCCTGGAAGGCGGCATTTACGATCTAACCCTGGCCGAGAGTTTTGGCGTGCTGGATACCGAAGCCGATGGTTGGCGTACCTGGGCGCGCTACTACATCACCGGAGCGAGTTTCTGGGATGTGGACTGGCCACAGGCAATTGACTATTTCCAACAAGTTTCGGCAATGACACCCAACCTGCACGATGGCTCCGGCTGGACGGCGGCGCAGCGTTACGTGGATGCGCTGGTCGGTTATGCACACTCTCTTGAAACACAGGGTTACTGGTGCGATGTAGACGAACTCTACGATCAGGCTTTCCAGTATAGCGGCAACGCCGTTTACCAGGAAATGATGAGCGCCGCACAGGAGAATTGCAGGTAAATGCAAACCCCAACGTGGGCGCTCACAATTGCCTATTGGATACACATGCAGGCCACCGTTCTCTGGATCGGTGGCCTCGCTGTATTATCGATTGTTGTCATCCCCGCGGCGCACAAATCGTTGGATGATGAAAAATACGCCGTCCTGTTGGATGCGCTTCAACGCAAGCTGGACCCGCTCGCCTGGTTCAGCGCGGCATTATTACTGGGCAGCGGGATGCTACAAATGAGCGCCAGCCCGCAATATAAAGGTTTTTTGGCAATCAACAGTCCCTGGGCCGGAGCGATACTGATCAAACATCTCGTCTTTGGCCTGATGGTGGCCTTCAGTGCCGCACTCACCTGGGGCATTTTGCCATCCCTACGCCGGGCAGCAATGAAACGCGCCCGCGGACAATCCGCACCAGAGATGGAAAACCTTCGGCGGCGCGAGAAATTACTACTACAGATCAATCTGATTTTGGGGGTAATTGTACTGGCGCTAACAGCTTTTGCACGTTCAGTTTAACGTAAGGCCGAAAAGGGAGCAGGACGTAATGTCACTAGTATTTGCCTCGCGTCTGTGCTTCTTTGCATCCTTGCGTTATGTTTTTTCTACTATCCAAAAATGAGATAAACCCAATATCCGCAGCGGTGTGTGCTCTAAAAATTGTAGTACAGCTCGCAAAACGCGCCCCAACTGCCCGAAACGGGCAATGATATTATCATACGCACCAAAGACAGTGGTTTGCTCAATTTTGCAAACCTGCAAACCTGCAAACAGACTCTCCATATCTCGCCGCGAATACACGCGCACATGCGGCGCGAGTTTGTCACGCCATATTCGCGGTAACCAGTTCACCAATGGTTTATTCCCAAAATGATATTCCCCTCGCCAGTAGATACCGTGCGTCTCAAAGGGATAGCCGCGGTTGGGGCAAAAGATCACAGCTCGGCCACCCGACTTGAGTACGCGCACCATTTCGGCGACGGCGGCGCGGTCATCTTGTACATGCTCAATGACTTCGTGGCTTAGGATCAGGTTGTAGCTCTCGGTAGGGAAAGGCAAATTCTCCCCGGCCGCGTTGATAATATGCGGCGATTTGGCATACGCTTCGACGCCGCGCTCAAAATCAAATTCCAGGCCGATAACCTGGCCGCCATAGGCACTCAATTTTTCCACATACATGCCCACGCCGCAGCCATTTTCCAGCACGCGGCCGCGCACACGTTCTCCGGCGGCATCGATAATCATCTTCAAGCGACGATCTTGTCCCGCTCGCCAGACATAGGAGGGTTCGCCGCGTAGGGCGGCTTTGGTGAGGTTTCTGGTGGTCATATCAAATGGGTAAATGGCGCACACGAATACGGCGCTCAGAAACGCTGGCTACAATCCCCTGCTCCAATACATCCGAATGGTGATTAAGTATTTCTACCAAATAAATCTGAACAGTGATTGGTCGCATATCCTGCAACCGGAAAATAATAACACTCGGACCTTCACGCTGGCTCAAAGCCATTAAGTCACCAAAATCTAAATCATGTGTGTGAGGACAACTCGTTGTTCGCGGCGCGTTTTTTCGAGTATTTTTTCATCCGATAATCGATCGAGACCTTCATCGTGCAGATGAACGGCATCATGACCAGTTTCCCGCAGCCAATCCACAATTTTGGCCGACATGGGCATATCGCAAAGCCTGTTGAATGTCTTCCGGTTCGAGGTAGGGGTATTCTTGGATAATTTCATTCGTCGTCAGACCATTAGATACTAAATTAACAATCATGGCTACAGAGACCCGCATTCCATGAATGCAGGCTCGCCCCCCCAGAATATCTGATTCGAAAGTTATTCGCTCAAAACCAGTCATAAGTATGTTCCTTTCAGCTAGTTTGTTTCATTATACCCCAGGCTCAAAACCATCTGCTTTCCACTGGTGATACAACTCATTCTCCACCCCAAGCAGCGCCAGGGCACGCCCGACAATATGATCCACCATTTCATCAAGCGTAGTCGGGCGGGCGTAGAAGGCGGGCATTGGCGGGAAGATAACTGCTCCAGCCTGCGATGCCAAATCCATCAGGCGCAGGTGGCCGCGGTGCAGCGGGGTTTCACGCACCACCAGCACTAGCGGTCGGCCCTCTTTCAGAGTCACATCGGCGGCTCGGGTGAGCAGATTATCGCTGTAGGAGTTGGCAATCGCCGAGAGCGACTTGATTGAGCAGGGGATGACGATCATTCCATGCGCAGAAAAAGAACCTGATGCGATGGATGCACCAATATCACTATATTTGTGAATGACATCCGCCAGCGCCAGAACATCTTCGAGCTTCCAGTCGGTTTCTTGCTGAATGGTGAGGCGTGCTGATGGAGAGATGACGAGATGCGTTTCCATCTCGGGGTTGGCGCGTAAAACTTGCAGTGTTCGAATCCCGAGGATGGCTCCCGAAGCCCCACTGATGCCTACGATAATGCGTCGGAGCTTCGGAGCGTCGGAGCGTCGAGACGGGATGACGCCCTGACTCATTTTTCTCCCCAATGGATCGCCACTACGCCGAACATGCGCCGTCGAAAGTTGACATCGCCAAAGCCTGCACTACTCATTTTGGCCGCCAAATCTTCGGCCAGTAGGAAATTTTCGGAACTGTCCGGCAGATAGGTGTACGCCTCGGCCTCGCCGGTGAGCAGTTTCCCCAACGCAGGGATAACGGTGTGCATATGAAAACGAATGAATGGCGCCAGCAAGCCAGGTCGCGGCTTGGTCGTATCCAGCGAAACGATTCTGCCACCGGGTTTGAGCACACGGTATTGTTCCGCCAAAGCTTGAGATACGTCAATCACATTACGCAGCAAAAAACCAGAGATAACCGCATCAAAAGTATTTTCGGGAAAGGGGATGTGTAAAGCATCCACGGCAGACCAGCTCAGGAATGGATCATCGAAACGCTGCTGGCCAATGCGCATCATCTGGAGGGTGAAATCGGCAGCTATGGCGCGGGACCCTGGATTCTGCTGGAGGGCATCAAAACTCAGGTCGCCGGTACCCGCCCCGAGGTCCAGCACGAGACCCACGCCGGGGGGCAGGGCCGCGCGCCGGATGACCTCCCGTCGCCACACCGCGTCTTGTCCCGCGGTCATTAATCGATTCATCGCATCGTAGCGTGCGGCGATGCGCGTAAACATATCTTGAACGTAAGAAGCCCGTTCGGGGCCTGTGAGATGAGTCATAGAAGAAATTCAAAAGTGGGGTGGATTTTTCAAGTCCACCCCACCAGCTACCAGCTTATTTTGCGCCAGCCGCCGCCTTGACATCGGCGATTGCTTTTTCGACATTGACGAAGGGCAGAATGATAAGCCCCATCAAAAAGAAGAAAATCAGTGAGAGCAAGGCCGGGCGCAAACTTCCAAAGGCCTGATTCATCACGCCGAAGATCAACGGACCGATCCAGGAGGTGCCACGCTCGGAAATTTCGTAGAAAGAATAATATTCAGCTTCTTGCCCATCGGGGATCATCTGTGCGAAAAGGCTGCGGCTGATGGCCTGACTGCCACCCATTACCAGAGCAATGAAAGCGCCCAGAACCCAGAATTGCAGCACGCGCGTATCACCTTGCAAACCAGCGTACGCGAAGATCACTACGCCCGACCAGATCACCAGACTGATGATAATCGAGCGCTTTGCACCCACCCATCCGGCCAGCTTTCCCCAGAAGAGCGCCCCGCCGAAGGCCACAAACTGGATCATCAGAATCACCATTGTCAGCGTGCCCTGATCGAGTTCCAGGCCGCCGCGAATCAATGGCGCCGCGGCGAAAGTGGCCGAAACGGCAATTACGGTTTGGATACCATCGTTATACAAGAAATAGGCCAGCAAGTATTTGAGCGTTTCAGGGAAATTCTTGATTTCTTTGAGGGTGTGGCGCAACTGACTAAAACCCACCTTGAGGTAGGTGGTTCCTTTCGGCAGTTGGCGAGAGGCCTTGCGTGAACGCAACCGCGCCCAGGTGAAGAAGGAAAAGCCCAACCACCACACACCGGCAGAAGCCAGGTTGATGCGGATTGCCAAACCGCCAGGGACACCCAGCTTGTCACTGAACATGTAGAAGGCCAAGTTGAAAATTAACAGCAATCCACCGCCGAGATAGCCCATCGCCCATCCGTAGGATGAAACGCGGTCGCGCTGGTCTTCGCTGGCAATATCGGGCAGATAGGCATTGTAGAAAACAATCGCCGCGCCGAAACAGAGATTGGCAACCATGAAGAGTACACCACCTAACCACCAGACGGATTGGGTGACAAAAAACATGGCGACGGTGGCTATGGCGCCGATGCTGGCGAAAACCTGCATCAACTGCTTACGCATGTGTGAATAGTCGGCTATGGCGCCCAACATGGGCAAGAATAGCACCTGCAAGAAGACGGAGAGCGAAACGGTATAAGGCAGGAATGAATCGGGGGCAATCGGAACACCCAGAAAACGCGCCATGCCATCGGCATGGGCTTCGGCAGCCGTGGCAGCCAGCGATGCCAGATACGGGCCAAGGAAAACCGTCCCTACCGTGGTGCTGAAGGCAGAGTTAGCCCAATCGTACATGGCCCAGCCGAAAATTTCGCGCTTGTCGTTCGGTTTTAGTTTAGAAGTCTTCTTCATAATGGCTCCATGGGGGTGAGAATTCACTTTTATGAACTGAGTCAATCCATTAACCACAAAGGTCACAAATGGTTGCGGTACGACCGTCGGTTTTTTGGGAATTACCGTTCAAAACCCAGCCAGTACGGCGATTCCCGGAGAGCAATACCAGTTTATCATCTATCTCTAAACTCTGCATGATACAATCGGGCGCATTATGCGGGCAAAATTACGCTTCATTGGACGAGTATCTCGAGCGTTGGGGATTGTACTGGCACTTGCTTTCTTACTGGTGCGCAGCACGCAGGAGGTCGGCGACCAGACCGAAAAAGTACGCGCCTTCACCCGCAACACAGAGTTTGATTTCGCTACCTGGACTCTGGATGCATTGCAAATCAAAATAGCGCAGATCGGCCTGGGAGCAGAGCGCTACATCTCACCTGCTGACCAGCATCAAATCGTGATCGACTATTTCGAGTTGATCACCCGCATCCAGCAAACAGAGGGTGACCTGGATGCCTACTACACCAGCCCCGATATCATTAATCCCGAAATTGCATCTCAATTTACCCGCGAGCAACTCGATCAACTCTACCAGCAGCGAAATCACCTGGCTCCAGTTGCCGAATCCATTATCCAAAACCAGTTAAGTGCGGTGACCACAGAACTCGGCCTGGGTTTTGGTGGGCAGCCGCTGCCGCCGGTTTTATACCATGTCACCCCACTGCCGCTGGCGTTGATCGTCTCGCCGCGCGCGGTTATCCACCAGGATGAAGATATTTCGCTCGATCCCAATCTGACGGTTGATCAACGCGCGGCGATCGAGACGCAGGTCGATCGCGCGTTGGATGTTTCTTCAGTAGTGGTCAATATTGGCGGTGTGGGAATGTATCCGACGATGGTCAAACAAACCAGCGACACCGCCTGGATGTTCGAAGTTGTCGCCCATGAATGGGTTCACAACTACCTCACCCTGCGTCCGCTGGGCCTCAGCTACATGAAGAATTACGAATTGCGCACCATCAACGAAACCACAGCCAATATGGCAGGCATCGAAATCAGTGAACTATTGATTGAGCGTTTCTACCCTGAACTGATTCCGCCCCCCGAACCACAGCCGGAATATGCACCCACCGACGAGCCTGCCGCCGAGGGTGAAACCCCGCCCGTATTCGAATACCGCGCCGCGATGCACGAAACCCGCGTCACCGCCGATGAACTGCTTGCTGAGGGAAAAATCGAAGCCGCCGAAGCGTATATGGAAGCCCGCCGCCAGATTTTTCTCGAGAATGGCTACAGCATCCGCAAGCTCAACCAGGCCTGGTTTGCTTTCCACGGCGCCTATGCCGATTCCCCCGGCGGTTCCAGTGGCGCCAGTGGCGTAGCCGAGGTATCGGTAGGTGATATCGTGCTCAAATTGCGCCAACGAAGCTCATCACTAAGCGATTTTCTTTTTCGCATATCCTGGATTTGGAGTTATGAACAGTTACAAAAAATGGTAGTACTACACTAATCCCTTCCAGGTTGCTAAAATCGTGGGTCTTTAGGAACTGCCGTGAGAAATCCCAGATTTAGGGTATTGGGCGTGTGGAGCACGCCCAATACCCTAATCTGGACAACTACCACGGGGATTCCCAGAGACCCAATCGTGGAAGGTTTACAAGGAGAAACTATGTTTAGAAAATTATTTGTGCCCCTATTGATTTTTCCGCTGATTGTGGCCGCCTGCGGCGGGGAGCAGCCCACCGCTCTCGAAGCAGCACCCACTACCGAAGTGGATACCGCCACCCAGGTTGTGGCGACCGAGATCCTGCCCAGCGAGGTTTCCTCGGAGGAAGCAAATCCCACAGAAACGGTAGCAGCTGCCGAACTAGTACCCGCAGAATTTGCCAGTGAGTGTACTCTGGTCAGCTCGGTGCCTGAACCGTCCGACCAGTATGCCGAATTATTTGCCGTCACCGAAAGTGATTGGGTATACGGTCCCGAAACCGCCGCGCTCACTATCGTTGAGTACGGCGACTTCCAATGACCATACTGTGCCCAACTTGCGCCCGTGATGGCGCAACTCAAAACTGACTTTCCGGAAGACGTCCGCATTGTTTATCGTCACTTCCCGCTAGCATCCATCCATGATAAAGCGCTGCTCGCAGCCCAGGCTGCCGAAGCTGCCGGTCTGCAAGATAAATTCTGGGAAATGCACGATTTCCTGTACGAAACCGCCAATCTGTGGACCAGCTACACGCCGAACGATTTTCAAACCTATCTGATCGAAAGCGCCACTACGCTCGGCCTGGACACAGACCAATTTAAAATTGACCTCAACAGCGAAGAGATTGTCACCTTTGCTGAGAATACCTGGCAACTCGGCCAGCAAATCGGCTTACCCGGCACGCCGTTTATCGTCATCAATAATAACCCGTACAACGGTCCGCTAGATTCAGCCAGTATTTCCGATATTCTGCGATTGTACACCTTCGATGATGAGCAATATGCCGAATGCCCGCCCGTGGTAATTGACCCGCTCAAGGCGTATACCGCCACCATCGAGACCGAAAAAGGGAATATTGTCATCGAGCTTTTCCCTGATTTCGCCCCACTGACGGTGAACAGCTTCGTCTTTTTAGCGCGAGAAGGCTGGTTCGACGGCGTTTCTTTCCACCGCGTACTCCCTGGCTTCATTGCCCAGAGCGGTGACCCCACCGGAACAGGAATGGGCAGCCCCGGGTATGCTTTCGCCAACGAAGTTTCTGACGACCTAAATTTCGATCGGGCTGGATTAGTTGGTATGGCCAACACCGGACCGGATACCAACGGCAGCCAATTCTTCATCACCTACGCGCCTGAAGAACAATTCAATGGCAGCTATACCATCTTTGGAGAAGTAATCGAGGGTATGGATGTACTCGAAAGCCTGACGCCGCGCGATCCATCACAGGGCGGCGATCTTCCCGATGGTGATTTGATCATTACGATCACGATCACGGAAGAATAACGAAGTGAAGTAGGAAGTAGGAAGTAGGATGTGAGATGTTGGGAGTTCGTCGTTTATGCTTCTACTTCTCACTTTCTACTTTCAACCTTCAACTTTCAACCCAAACCCGTTATAATCCCGCCCGCATCTTAACCGAAGGATAGAAACTATGGAACTAATTACCCATTTAATTGATTTTATATTGCACTTGGATGAATACCTGAGCGCCATCATCACGCAGTATGGCACCTGGACGTATGCATTGCTTTTCCTGGTTATCTTCATGGAGACCGGTTTTGTCGTGACGCCCTTCTTGCCCGGCGATTCATTGCTCTTTGCGGCAGGCAGTTTTGCGGCACTGGGCGCGCTCAACCCGTGGCTGTTGTTTGGGCTTCTGGCTGTGGCTGCCGTTTTGGGCGATACCGTCAACTACTGGATTGGGCACTTCATCGGAGAACGCGCTTTCAGCGGAAATATCCGCTGGTTGAAGCAGGAATATCTTATTAAGACCCAACAGTTCTACGAAAAACACGGCGGAAAGACCATCATTCTGGCACGCTTTGTGCCGATTATTCGCACATTTGCACCCTTCGTCGCCGGTGTTGGCAAGATGAGCTATGGCAAATTCGTCTCCTTCAACGTGATCGGCGGCATTGCCTGGGTAAGCTTATTTACGTTCATGGGCTATTTCTTCGGCAATTTGCCCTTTGTGAAGAAAAATTTCGAATTGGTAATTTTTGCGATCATCTTCATCTCATTCATTCCGCCGGTATTGGAATTCTTCAAAGCTCGCAAGGAGATCAAGGAAGAAGCACAGGCTAAAGCTGGCTAGGCCGCGTTAGGCAAAATAATCCATCTCGCCAGGTACTCTTCTATTCATACTTTCCCTGAGTTAACTCTGGTGGGAAAAACATAGGCGCAATCTGCTATCTGGATTGCGTCTTTGCTTTCATCGTGATATAACCATCGCCTTATCGATACAGGAGCGCCCCCCCACAATGAGCTATGCAGCAGCGATTCTGCTCACCATCTCGGCTTTTATGCACGCCTCATGGAATTTCATCAGCAAACGACGAAATCCATCACTGGCGTTTTTCTCCATCACCTCGGCTACGGCTGCAACTGTGATGTCTCCCTTTTTAGTGATCCATCGCAACGTTTTATTGCAGATGCCGATTTCGCTTTGGCGATTTGTGCTGGCGACCGGACTGGCGCAAATGGTGTATTTTTTGGGATTGGCGGGTGCGTATCGGAATGGCAACATTTCGCTGGCATACCCACTCGCCCGATCTTTGCCAGTGTTGTTTGTCTCCGCCATCAGTTTGATTTTAGGACATAAAAGCGATATTGGTACCCTCGGCCTGTTCGGGATGGCATTAATTACAATGGGGTGTATCATTCTCCCCTTTCCCCGATTCCAAAAAATGCGTTGGCGTGAGTATGTCGATATCGTCTATCTAATGGCGTTGGTGGCAGCCATTGGTACCACTGGCTACACGCTGATCGATGACCTCGCCCTGGCGCAATTACGTGCGGGATTTTCTGGTCAACTCGCTGCGTATGAGATCACTCTGTTTTATATTGCAATGCAAGCCACGAGCACAGCGGTTATGATTGGAATCGGAACTTTGCTCTACCGACCCGAGCGCCGCCAGTTGAAGCACATATTACGAAATCCGACTCAGGTATTTTCGGGGCTGGTAACCGGGTTGGTGATTATGGCCACCTATGGATTGGTGCTGGCATCGATGGCCTATGTTACCAATGTCAGTTATGTGGCTGCCTTCCGTCAGTTGAGTATTCCCATTGGAGCAGTACTCGGCCTCACGCTGCAAGGCGAGCCGCGTTATTTACCAAAATTGCTGGGAATTGGGATTGTCTCGCTGGGTTTGGTGTTGGTGGGGATAGGATAGAACAAAAGACAGGCTGTGAACGATGCTCACAGCCTGTCTTTGTGTTTCTTACGGCATAAACGTCAAATGCCCTTCGGCATCGGCTTCAATATCCGCTTGCGCCCAGAGCATGGGGCGGTATTGAATATTGCGCCAAAGATCGGCCTGATCAATATAGTGGGGGTGGTAGGGATGCCCCGATTGCCCGGTGGTATTAACTCCCAACGAGTTTGTCAGTTCACCGAGATCAACAATCATACGCATGGAGGGCAGCCAATCTACCACGTAGGGGGCAGCCTCATCCCAGCCGGTGGCGTTGACGATGGCTGCGCCGCCTGCCGTAGGGTACGGGCCACGGTTGAAAGCGTTCTTGATAAAGGGGAAACTGCTCATCACCTGATTATTAAAAGTGATCGTGTGCAACTCGCCCCAGGACCACTTGGCCGGGTCTTTGCCTTGCAAGCTGCGGATTTCTTTATACCCGGCGGCGAAGGCGGCGGCGAAAACGTCGTCACGCGATTCAACCTCGGGGGTGTTGGCATCATCCCACCAGGCGGAGTCGGGCTGGGTAACCAGATTGCGGACAATTTCTTTGGCGCTCGATTCCACACCAACATTGTAATCTTCGGGTAAATCATCCACAAAGGTCAGATTGAGTAGATTTCGCCAGAAGGCCATGTACAGGGCTGCGGGGGCAGAATCCATTTCGAGTTGGCCATCCCACCCCGAAAGGAGGGCGCGGGCTTCTTCGAGAGCAGAATCATCCAATGAGATTTGCATCAACACCGGCAGCAGCACTTCAACCATCAACTCTTTACCATCCCCTTGCATCTGCTGAATATAAGCAAAATCGATCGGGCCGGGAGCGCTTTCAAGCATCTCGACGATGCGCTGTGCGCGGTAGCCATACGACCACTGGTAGGTGATCAGGTAGGGGTAATCCGGGCCAACGACGGCATTATTGGCGGTGGCAATATAACCGGATGGGGGATTGAAGGCGTAGGGCAGTTCTTCGAAGGGGATATAGCCCTGCCACTCATACTCGCCCGTCCAGCCGGGGACGGCGTCCATCCCGTCGTGGCCGGCAACACGGATAGGGATATTGCCAGGCATTTGATAGCCAATATTGCCATCCACATCGGCGTAAAGCAGATTTTGGGCAGGGACAACGAACTCACGCGCGGCGGTGCGAAAATCATCCCAATTTTGGGCAGCATCAAATTTCCAAATCGAGCAGAAAACACAAGTCGGCTCCAACGCCGTCCAGCTTACCGCAAGGGCGTAGTATTCGGGCACTTCCACACCGGCATCTTCGGCGAAGGTCTCCAGCCCGTAATCGGCTGTGATCACCGGGCCATGCTGCGTCAGGCGGACGATATGTTCGATAGTCTCGCCACCAGCAACTTGGATCTGCTCGGTAACAACTTGCATATCAACCCATTCGCCCTGGAATTCGTACTGATTCTCGTTTTCGGGGTTGATCTTCTCGATATAGAGGTCCATCACGTCCGGGCCAACGTTGGTGAAGCCCCAGGCAATGTGATCGTTATGCCCAATGACCACGCCCGGTACCCCGGCGAAGGAAAAGCCGTAGACATCCAGATTGCAGTCTTCCGTTTTGGGGAGACAGTGCAGGCCGATTTCGGTCCAGATGGAGGGCATTTGCGCCCCCAGGTGAGGGTCATTGGCAAGAATGGGCATGCCGGTATTCGTCAGGTCACCGGAGATCGCCCAACTATTCGAGCCGATCCCCTCAAAGCCGCCGGTGAAGGTATCAACGGCAGCGAGTTGGCTTTGGGCAGATGAAAAGAGCGGCGAGAGCGCTTGTTGAAGGTTAAAGGTTGAAGGTGGAGTGGCTGCACTCTGACCCGCTGCGAAGCCAGGAACGATGACGGGATGATCGCTGGGATAGGGAGGGAAGAGATCGGCAATTTGCTCAGGAGTCAGCGTTTTGGCGAGCAAAGCACGGTCGATCTCGGTATCCAGGTTGCGACGCAAATCCCAGGCCATGGCTTTGGCCCAGGTTAACGAGTTGAGCATCGTCCAAGGGGCGGGTTGATAATCGCTGTTGACAATCGGCAAGAAGGCATATTCCAACGCCAAAGCCGCCCCATCTTTATCGGCCAGATAGGCATTGACGCCCTCCGAGTAGGCTTGCAAAATGGCGAGCGATGGCGCATCCAATAATTCTAGTTCTTCTTTGGCAATCCGCTCCCAGCCCAGTGTACGCAGGAATTTATCGGTGCCCACGGTGGCATTCCCAAGCAGCTCCGAGAGCCGCCCTGCGCCCTGGTGCCGCCAGAAATCCATCTGCCAGAAGCGATCCTGAGCGTGAATATAACCCTGAGCGACGAATAGGTCGTGCTGCG
>ERZ890953.1267-NODE-1267-length-12971-cov-4.784686_pt1 | contig 12971 bp, 6 predicted proteins | sample MGYA00521264_ERZ890953 | MGnify/ENA primary metagenome ERZ890953 (study PRJEB32303, sample SAMEA104408629) | aquatic metagenome | biome: Brackish water; feature: Chemocline; material: water | place: Baltic Sea | collected 2014-10-26T21:54:00 | depth 200 m ... | reverse complement strand
GGAGGCGGCCGCGGGGTGTGTCATCGGCCAAGATGACCCGCGGCCGTTACCCTCCAGGGACCACCCCTGGAGGTGGCCGGCTCATAGCCGACGCACTCCGCATTTACTAGGTGCTGCCGATATTCCGCATTAGGCGCGGCTTATCGTGATCCGGCACGAGTGGGAGGGTGCGCAGCAGCGTGGACGGGGTGTCGGCGGTGGCAAGGGCGTGCCAGGTAGGGGGCATGGAGGTGGCCTATCCAGGCGTGTTCACCCCAGCTTCTGCGCCAAGCTGATTCCATGAACCCCGCCGACTCTCTATGCTCCCTCCCTTCAACGTACTGGACGGCATGTTCTCGAGCTGCGCCCGCACTGACGCGTCGATGTAGCGCACAACCGACAAACGCCGAATATCAGCAATTTCCGCAGGTGCGCGACATCGCGCACCATGTCGCGCACCATCCCCCCTGCCGACCGTATGGCGCCATATGGAACTTTTCCATTTCCATTTACGCCGCTTCCGCGCTTCGCCCGTTCCGCGCCGTTTCTGGGCGTGGCCTCTTCGCGCTCTGAACATCCCGCGCTATCCTCCAAGAATGAGCCTCTCCCAGTGCAAGGCGGTCGTGATCTACGGAAGGAACTCCAAGGGCAACCGCTCGGGGCTCGTGCCGCCTCGCCAATGTCAGCGCCCCGCGACCCGGGGTGACTACTGCGGCCTCCATGCCCGCCAGGCGGAGCTGCAAGATCTCCTTCGGGAGTGCTTGGCCTACGACTGGGAGCGCAGGGTGCAGTCCTGGGAGGTCCGCAAGCGCAGGGATCGGGTCATCGAAGGACTTGGGATTGCCCGCGGTTTGGTGAAGTGCGCCCGGCAACTCGAGCTGAACGACCTCGCGCTGTTCTTGAGCATGAACAGCCACCGCGTGGCTGATGAGTGGGCGGACGCGAGCGGGTAGACCGCTTCGGGGGCGAGGGCAGGATAGGGTCCTCAGCGGGAGTCAGCGCTCGCCCTGGCACCTGACCCGTCTACCCATCGACAGCGCAGGGGAAGTCATGAGTATCCTCGACTGGTGTCAGACCCTCGACCAGGCGGTCGCCAGCTACGACTTCGACGAACGGGCAGCGGACCTCGCGGAGGCCGAGAAGGAGCGCGCTGCGATCCTCGAGCGCTACCCCCTGGCTGGCTGGGCCGACATGCCGGTCGACTCCTACGCCCAGGGAACAGGCGGTGAGTCCTTCACATCCTGGCTCGAGCACTCGAGCATCCACCTCGGTCGTTTGCCAGCCCACAATGCGAGCATCCACCTGATCTACAAGGAGCAGGGCAAGCTGTGGCGGTACCCGAAGTGGTACTCCACCATCGAGGAGGCATGGGAAGCCATCAGGACGGGCTACCTCGAGGCCTTCAGGCTGGCGGAGGGTGGGGACTACTCTGGGATAGACGGCCTCAAGGTCTTCGGCCCCGGTCGGATCACGCTCCACAAGGCCCTGCATATCTACTTCCCCGACAGGTTCCTGCCTATCAGCGCCAAGAGCCACATGGACTACATCGCCCAGCGACTGCTGGGAACCGCGTGGAAACGGGATGTGCACGGCGTGATGGGACACTGCGCCCTTGGTCGGGTCGTGATCGATGTCGCTCGCCAGCACCCGAAGTTGAAGGATCGGAACACCCTCGAGATCATGTACCTGCTCTACAGCTTCGCGGACGGAAGGAAGCACCCCGCGGTCTTGAAGATCGCCCCAGGCGAGGACGCCATGTTCTGGGATGAGTGCCGCGAGGGAGGCTTCATCTGCGTGGGCTGGGACGGACTCGGCGATCTCTCGATGGTCGATAACAAAGCGGACTTCGTGAACCTCTTCGCAGAGCGATTCACCGATGAGTACAAGGGACACAAAGCCACGATCACCAAGAAGGCCAATGAGGTCTGGGCGCTGAGGACGGCTCAGCCTGGGACGCTGGTTCTGGCCAACAAGGGTGCGAGCCGCATCCTGGGCATCGGGGTCGTGAAGGAACCCGGCTATGTCTGGCTCGAGGATCGCGCCCAGTACAAGCACGGTCTCGCGGTAGAGTGGGACACCACGCTCGCCCACGACATCCCGAAGCAGGGCTACTGGCCACTGGTCACGGTGCTCCAGATCGAGCCCTGGCAGTATGAGCAAGTGCTGCTGGGATCCGGCAGAGCGGAAGACGATGTGGAGCAGAAGACCGTGGGAGAGGTCATCGAGCCTTCCAGGCCGTCCTTCGGCCAGATCCTCCATGATCTCGACCAAGATGGTCTCTACTTCCCCGAGGAGACCGTCGCCAACTTCCTGCTGGCCCTGCAGAGCAAGCGCTTCGTGATCCTGACGGGCATCTCGGGAACAGGGAAGACTCAGCTGGCGATGGCGATCGCCAGGCGGTTCCAGCTCGAGAGACGTGTTCGGAAGGTCTCGGACGACAGCCGCGACTGCTTGACCGTGAAGGTCATGCCCTACATGAAGAAGTACCGCAGAATCGTGCTCCCGCAGAGCCTCTCTGCGGGACTTCCCGAGTTGGCGAGCACGCCAGGCAGCGGGTCCATCCTCGCCCGCTTTCCCGGAGGAGAGGAAACCCTGTCCGTCTGGGTCGGTGATACGATCCAGGTGCTCTTCAAAGGGGCCATGCGGGCCTGGTTCATCCGCGAGCTGAGCGAGGGGCAGACCTTCGAGCTCACCCTCGACCTCGACGATGATGGTCACGCCGAGGCGGTCCGCTTCGGCCTGCCGCCCACCATCGAGGTCACGGAAACTGAGATCGTCAACCACGAGGTGGTGGCCGTTCGCCCGGACTGGACCGACAACCGGGGCCTGCTCGGCTACCTCAACCCGCTCACGGGGCGCTACGTGATGACGCCCTTTCTGCGCCTGCTCCTCGAGGCGAAGGCGGATGTCGAGCGCGCAGGGGAGGGCGGCCAGCCCCACCCGTTCTTCGTGATCCTCGACGAGATGAACCTCGCCCGCGTGGAGCACTACTTCTCGGACTTCCTTTCCTGCCTGGAGTCTGGGAATGAACTGGACCTCCACGACGATCAGCGGGTCGAGGATGGCGAGGTCGATGACCAGGTGGCAGTGCCGAGGAAGCTCGCCATCCCCTCGAACCTCTACTTCATCGGCACCGTGAACGTGGACGAAACCACCTACATGTTCAGCCCAAAGGTGCTTGACCGAGCCTTCTGCATCGAGCTGAACGACGTCGACCTGGGCGGCTTGGCCGGTGCGAAGCCTGCGGCCTCTGCACTCAGCCTGGACGCATGGGACGGTTTGCTACGGGGGAAGGCCAAGCCCAGCCGGGACGACTGGCAGCAGCTTGCTGGGGACTCGGTGGGCAAGGAACTGCGCAGCGACGTTGCCGAGCTGCACCGGCTCCTCGCGCGGGAGCACCGCCACTTCGGCTACCGCGTGGCCAACGAGATCGCTCGCTATGTCCTCCTGGCCCGCGCCCAGTGCAGTCGCCCCGAGGCTGCCAGGATCGCGCTGGACCTGGCCGTTCTGCAGAAGATCCTGCCGAAGCTCCATGGCACGCAGCAGGAGCTCACCGAGGTGCTGGGGATGCTGATGGGCTTCGCGCTCGATCCCTCTGACAAGCAGAGCGCCACACGATGGTCCTACGATCCAGTCCAAGGCCAGTGGAGCCAAGGCGATCAGCAGGTGGTGCCCCGCCTCCCACGGACCGCGATCAAGCTCTGGAGAATGAGGAAGCGCCTCGACGCACAAGGCTTCACCGCGTTCATCGAGTAGACGGGCATGGTCGAGTCGAAGCTCCAGCCAAGATGCCGACATGATCGATCGGCGGTCGCTATCCCCACCGAGACTGGGTGGCGGCTCCAAGCTGAGCATGGCTGGGTGATCGAGGCGAGCCCAGAACTCTGCGCCCAGATCGAAGAAGCCCTGCCTCGGGCGGTCTGCGAGCGTCTGGCGCGGGGCGTTGTGCTGCTATCCTTCGGCAATCACGTCGGACGCTACCGCGCGGGCCCCCTCGGAACGCTCATCGTCCACACGGGCAAGTGGGGGGAGGCAGACTACGATCATCTGCTGGAGCGCATCACCGAAGAGGCTGCCGCCCTTCCGTATTCGGCGGGAACGCCGTCCGCTTTGCCCTTCGACCGGACCATGCTCGGCTCTGCGGACGTGCTGTACCACGCCTTCAGCTACCTGCGGCACGTCCTCGGCCCCTCGGTTTCCAGAGAACGAGCGCTACTCCCGATGCTCCAGGGGATCGTCCGCAATCCGCATCGACGCTTCCAGCGCGTCGGGCGTGAGGTGCCCCTGGAGCTGGCCCGGCACGTGGAGCACCGGGCGCTCCTCGATGTCGTCCGGGGCCGATGGCCGCTCGATAAGGTGAGGGGAGTCAAGGGGCCGATGGCTGTCGCCCTGCAGGGGCATCAGCCGAGCCACATCGAGGAGTCGGTGGCCTGCGACAACCTCGACACCGCCGAGAACCGCTTTGTGAAGTGCTTCCTCGATGTCGCAATGGGCGTCGTGGAGCGGATGCGGGATCGGGCCGCCGGCGCTGGTCGGCCCGCGAGCTGGAGGCAGCGGGTGCAAGACGACTGCGCCGCCATCGAGCGGACTCTGCAACCGATCAAGCGTCATGGACTGTGGCGTGATGTGGGCAGGATGGTCCACTTCCCTGCTTCATCCACGGTGCTGCAGCGTCGGCTGGAGTACCGGGAGGTGTTTCGGCACTACAACAGGCTGCGGCTCGGGAGCAGGCTACCGCTCGACACCGTGACCGCGGAGCAACTGCTCGAGGTCAAGAACGTCGCCCTGCTCTACGAGATGTGGGCCTGCTTCGCGCTGGTGAAGGCGGTCCGTGGCGTGCTGGGTGAACCGCAGCTTGCTGGCAAGCTGAGCCGAGATGACCACCAGCTGGCCGTGGGCTGGGACTACGAGGTCCGGTGGGCAGGCGGAACTCGCGTGCTCTACAACGTGAGCTTCTCTCGCAGCCACGCAGCTACCAGGCGGTCGTACTCGGTGCCGCTGAGGCCTGATGTGGTGCTGGAGGTTCCCGCCGGGGGCGCTCGACAGATCCACGTGTTCGACGCGAAGTTCAAGGTGGACTGGCTCGCGGGGAGCATCCCCGATGGCGAGGATCACCAAGCGGAGACAGAGAACGTAAACCTCGAGCGCGAGGGCACCTTCAAGCGGGCCGACATCTACAAGATGCACGCCTACCGGGACGCGATCCCCGCTGCGATGAGTGCCTGGGCGCTGTACCCAGGTACGCAGCTGAGGTTCTTCCCGAAGGAGGGCGGTGGCGCCATAGAGCAGGTGAGCGATCTGCCAGAGAGCCTGGAGGGCGTGGGGGCGGTGCCGCTGTCATCGGGCGAGGTGGGCGAGGAACTGCGCGCTGTGGTCAGCCAGATTCTGCGGGGCCAGGGTCCATGAGCGTTGTCTGTCTTGGGAAATCTTCGAAGCGGGCGCCGTCAGCCGGGTGAGGGGGCCGCCCTGAAGAAGAACCGAACAAGGCTCTGGGAGTTCCAGTGACTCTGACCGCCTCCGTGGGCACCGAGGTGATCGTGTCGGCCAAGTGGTCCAAGGCGTTGTCGGAGCGGTGGGCGGGCCTGCCGAGTCGGCGGTGCATCGCTCCAAAGCGGTTTCGGTGGGCGCCTGTCCACGGTTCTTCCGCATCCGCGTCAGGTCCCTGGGGCTGGAGAGGCGCAGGCGGCAGAGTGAAAGAACGGATTCGCGTCGATCTGCAGGTGCGGGCCGAGCACGTCCGTCACCTCCACAGCCCGCGGACATGCTCCACCGCGGCCGCCCAGCGATCCGGGGAGCCGGATGTCGGCGCTCTCGCCGCCAGGTTGTCGAAGAGGCTGTCCGTTACAAGTCCCAGCCCAAGGAGCTGGTCCACTGCCTCACGGGCGGCGGTTTTCCTGGGCGCGCCCGGATCGGAGAGGGCAGGGGACTCCGCCAGGGGATCAGCCGGCGCGAGCGAACGCAGCCAGCCATCGAGCGCACCGCCATCAAGGAACGCGGCTTCGAGAAGACCCGCCAGCCTGCGCAGCCGGGCCACCTCGTTCACGGTGAGCAGCAACCGCTCGGCCGCGGTGGGCATGCCGCCGCTGTCCACGGCGAAGCCCTGCTTGAGCTTGAGCCCATACGGGGAGCGCTCGCCGCGAGCGGGGAATTCGCTGAGGTACACAGGGATGACGCGAGTCCACTCGCCATCGGCGCGGGCGCAGTCGATGGCGCCGTGGATCTCCTCCCGCTGGTAGAAGGCGTCCTCCGTGGCGCTGGAGATCAACACAGCGACCACGGCGCTGTGGTACAGCGCATCGATGATGGGGGCGTCCCAGGAGACGCCGTCGGGAATGCACGCCGCGTCGAGGAAGGCTCGCACGTCGAGGGCCTCGAGCGCTTCGAACAGCTCGCGCGCTGCAGCCTTGTCTGGGCCGGCGTGGGCGATGAAGAGGTCCCAGCTGCTCCGGGTGCGTGCTGGGGGCAGGTTTCGCGGTGGAACGAAGGACGGGCGAACGGTTCCGCGTCTCGGCGACGATGGGGGGGCGCCGATGACCTGGACCTGCGTTCCCGTCCCGACCTGTCCGCCCTGGATCGTGACGTTGCCATGGAAGACAAGATCACCGCTGCGCTTGCTCGACATGGGCTCCTCCTCACTGGAACGGTGGTAGCGCGGCCCTACCAGGACGGCGAGCCAACAAGGTGGGGAGCAGGCTATCTTCGATGTCATGGAGGCCGCATTTGGGAGACAGCAGCCAGCCCCTCACGCCAGCAGATCGCGTCGCGGTCGAACGCCGCTGGCGCGCGACCTCGGAGGAGGCCATCCAGCAACCTGGCCGACCCTCTGCCGACCCCGTGCCAAGCCTCACGACACAGGAGCTCGCTTCTTGGCCCTGCGCTGCGCTCCTGGGTGAGCCTGGTACCGGCAAGAGTGTAGAGCTACGCGTCCTGCGTGACCTGGAACTGGCTGCCGGCAGACGCTGCGAGTTCATCGATCTTCGAGCCTTCTCCAGCGAGGGTCGCCTGGCGGAGCGCCTGGCCCGCGTTGACCAGGAGGTCGGGAACGGGCTGACGCTCTTCTACGACAGTCTCGACGAGGGCTTGTTGCAGGTCGGGACCTTGGCGAACATCCTCGCCGGGTGGGCAGAGAAGCAGGAACCCGCGCGGCTCCGACTGCGTGTTGCGTGTCGGACCGGAGCCTGGCCTACGGCTCTGAAGCGTGCGCTCCAGCGATGGTCTCCGCGCGGTGAGCCTCCTGGGGTCTTCATCGGACATCTCCAGCCGCTCGATCTCGAGGACGCAGGCGAGATCGCGGCACAGGAGGTCGCGGAAGCCGCCGACTTCCTCGGTGCGGTCCGGCGAGCGGGGGCGATCGCGCTGGCCGAGCGCCCAGTGACGCTGAAGCTGCTGGTTCGACTATACAAACGTCAAGCGGCTCTGCCCGCCTCGCGCTGGGAGCTGTACGACAAGGCCACCCGCCTGCTGGCTGCCGAGTGGGATCCGGACAGGGTGGCGAAGGAAGTTGCTGGTCTGGACCCCTACCGCGCTCAGCAGGTCGCCGGCCTGGTCGCCAGCGCCACCCTCCTGGGAAACCGCGCTACCGTCGCCGCCTACCAGGATGCAGAGGACGGCGAAGCGCTCTCCCTCATCGACCTGATCGACATGATCCATAGCAGAGGCCTTGGCGCTGATGTGTCCATGAAGGAAGCCAGGATCGTGCTCGCCTCGGGTCTGTTCGACGCCGCGGGGACAGACGGGCGAGGTCTCCGCCGGTGGGCCCACCGCAGCTTCGCGGAGTTCCTCGCTGCCAGGGACCTCCGGGCTCGCGATCTACCTTTCGGCACGCTTCTCTCTCTCCTCTGCCTGCCGGGTGACCAGGCACCGATTCCGCAGCTCCACGAGCTGGTGGCATGGCTGGCCCCACGCGTTCCAGAGCTGCGCGACCACATCGCCGGCGTCCAGCCCGAGGTGCTGCTGCGCTGCGATCCTACTGGGCTCAGAGACGAGGAAAGGGCTGCACTGGTCGACGCCATCCTCTCGGCCTGTGCGGCCAAGAAGCTCTCCGACAGCCGGGCCTGGACGGACCACCTCACGATGATCGTGCACCCCGAGATCGGGGAACAACTCCGCGCCTGGCTGCCACACGTGGCAAACGGCGGGCGCACCGATGACCGTGTCGCCCGACGTATCGCCATGATGCTGGCCCGCGAGGCGCGCAGCGAGCACTTGGCGCCGATCCTGGGGGCCATCGCCCGGGATCCCGACGACGATCCAGTGGTACGCGGACGCGCCGCGCACGCCCTCGAGCGACTCGAGTCCGACATGGGCAGAGCCGAACTGCGGCCACTGCTGTCGTGGGATCCGGACGACGACCCCCAACGAGAACTTCTCGGCCTCGCGCTGTACGCGTGGGGTTCGTTCCTGGACTGTGACGACCTGTTCTCGGCACTCTCTGCGCTGCCGGACCACCACTACATCGGAACCTACTACTCCTTCGTGCATCAAGAGCTTCCTGGGATCGTCCAGGTAAAGGGCTGGCAGGCCGAGGCTCTGGACTGGCTTGCCGTGGTGAGTTCGCATCATGAAGCCGAGTACCTCGGGGTTTTTGGCCGCAGCGTCAGTGAGAAGCTGCTTGCGGTCGCCTGGGAGAGGCTCGACGGTGCCGTGCTGGATGCCATGGTCCGACTACTGTTCACATTCGCAGCTACATATAGCCGCGCACCGCTGCCAGCCGAGGGCCTCGCTGAGGACGAACACCGCCGTCGTAAGCTGGCCGATGCGCTCATCCTCGCCGCGAGTGCCGACGCTGTGCGTGCCAGCCTCTTCCGACACACCGCCCAGCAGCTCCTCCAGCCACAGGATCTCTCCTGGCTCATGGATCGCTTCCTGGCGAGATGCCCGGGTCAGCCGGACCTGCTCTCTGGGGCACTGATCGACACGGCGCGGATCGACCGCAGCGACCACTGCGATCTCATCCTCTCCCGTGCAGAGCAGCACAGCGAGGTTCGTGAGCTGTTCTGGTTCTGGACGAAGACGGTAGAACTCGGCTCGCCCGAAGCCGAGAAACAGCGAGAGTGGTACGGACCACGGCGCCCGGCGCGCCCCCCACTCGACGCCCAGGCCCACATCCAGCAGGCCCTCGATCAGGGGCGCAACGACCCTGGGCAATGGTGGCGCCTGATCCACGCCCTCACTCTGCAGCCTGGTGATACGTCCTATAGGGACGCCTGGAGCGGGGACGTCGAGGAGCTCCCCGGCTGGAAGGGGGCGTCTCCAGCAAGCCGTGAGGTCATCGGCGACCTCGCGCGGCGCTACCTCGAAGAGACGCCCACCGAGAAAGACGGCTGGCTTGGACTGCGGAGTTTCCCGTGGACGGTGCTCGCGGGCGTGCGCGCCTTGCAACTCGTGCACCACACGGGGGCGAGTCTCTCGGCGGAGGCCTGGACCAGGTGGGCAGGCGTCGTGATCGACCACTGCGAGAGCGTGGCGAACCCCGAGGAGTGCCAGGAACTGGTGGACCGCTGCACGGCGGCAGTCCCAGCAGAGGCCACTCGCCTAGCGCTTCGCCTGGTGGAGGTATCACAGGGAGAGTCCCCACGAGGCGAACTCGCAGTCCGTCGCGCGTTGCGCGTTAGAACCCCCGAGGTCACCACGGGACTTCTGATCGCGCTTCGTGCGAGATCGCTCGATGAAGATGCCGACTTCCTCCTGATCGACGAACTCGCGGGGTGCGGTGTGCTGCAAGCTCTGGAGATCGCCCGGGATCGGCTGGCCACCAGCACCACGCCGGTCGCCCTGGCATCGAGCGCAGCGCGTGCCTTGATCCGGCACGGCAACCCAGCGGACTGGGACGCGTGGTGGCCACGGTTCAGCCACGACGACGGCTTCGCACAGGAACTCACGGGCTTGATGGCACACTGGGCCCACCGTCGGGGGGGGGAGGCCTTCGAACGGCACGCCGCCCGCCGTTTGGGGAAACTCTACCGCCGACTGGTGCAGCTGTACCCGCGCAGGGAGGACCCAGAGATCAGGGAGATGCACGGTGTCGGCATCCGGGAGGAGATCACCGAGCTGCGCGATCGCATTCCGTCTTTGCTCGCTGACCGTGCAGATGCCGAGGACATACAGGAACTCGAAGCACTCTGCTCCGAGAACGAGGTTCTTCGGTGGAGACTTGATGAGGCCCGTGCGAAGAACCGTGCTACCCGATGGGAACCCTCGGACCTGGGGACGCTCATGGCATCACTGCTCCCGCCGAGGCCACCACCCAACGACGATGTCCCGCGAGCGTCGGGCGACATGATCTTCAACGCTCCGGTGACCATCAGCGGCGGCCAGGTGGGCACGGGCACCCAGGTCCAGCTCACCGCGCTTCCTGCTCTTGCCCACGATGACGAGCCACGCTCTCTCCGCGACCTCCCGGGCTGGCCCGCCCTAGTCCAGCTCATGCGGCATCGTGCCGACCAGCTCCCCTCCTGCCTCGGTTCCAGGACTCCGGGCCGGCAGCTCATCGAGCTGTATGTGGAACTCGACCTTGAGACCTGCGCAAGCCTCCGCCCCCTCGCGGGGCCCATGCCGCGAGAGCAGAGCCTGGACGCGGTGCTCGGGCTCGATGACCTGCACTGGAGCATCGCGGGCGAGCCCGGCTCCGGCAAGAGCACGCTGCTCCAGGTCACCACCCACCGTCTGCTCGCGGGTGGAGCGTGCGTGCCTGTCCTACTCTCCGTCTCTGAGCTGGTGCTGGCCGGCAGCGTGGCTGCGGCGCTGGCCCGGGCGGTCGAAGAGGATGTGCCCGGCACCGATCCAGTCAGCGTGGTGGCCTTAATCGAAGCCGCAGTTCGAGCGGGCAGTGCCGTGCTGCTGCTGGATGGCCTGGACGAGGAACCGGACTCGGCCGAGGCGCGCCGCGCCATCCGGGGGGCGGTGGCCGAGCTGGCGTGCTGCCGTGTGGTGGTGGCGGGGAGAACCGTGGCCTTCGAGCCGCAGGAGCTGGGCTCCGGATTCCGCAAGCTGATTCTGCGCCCCCTCGATCCGCCGCGGGCAGAGGAGCTGCTCTTCCTGCGCACGGGGGACCGCGCCCTGGCCAAGGCCTTGTTGGATTCCCTGAGGGAAGCAGGTCAGCACGCAGTGATCAGCAACCCGCTGCTGCTGGTGCTGGTGGAGACTCTGGCGGCCGAGGCCGGGCCAGATGAGCTCCTGCCCGCCCGCCGGGTTGAACTGTACAAGCGGCTTGTCCCGCTGCTGCTCGATCCCCGGCACCGCGAAGACGCCGCTGGCCGCCCCGTGCCTCGCTTCCAGGATCCCACTTCCGCTCGTCGCGCCCTGGAAGAAGTGGCTCTGGCCGTGCATGCCACGCCGGGCCAGCAGGTGTCCGTCGCTGTGGTTGCCGAGGCCCTGAAGGTTTGTGGCTGCGGCTACTGCGAGGGAGGACCGCGCGCCTTCATCGCGCGCGCCAAGCAGGTGACCGGGCTGCTTTCCGTTCGAGAACGGCTCTCCGGCGATTTCTTGCTGTTCTCCCACCGCACCCTGCGGGAGTTCCTGGCCGCCAGCGCCCTGGCAAACGCGGCGCGGCAGGGTGGACTCGGGAGCGCACGTGTGCGTTCGGTGCTCGATACCGCATATGCCGAGCCCGCGGCCTGGGCCGAGGTGCTGGCGCTGGCCGCGGGCCTGCTCTCCCAGCCCGAGAACGCGCTCGTGCGCCCCACTAGCCCCTGGCGGCGCTTGCATGCCTGGCTGCGGGGCCTGCTGGGCGTCGGCCCCTACGATGGACGGGCAGTCCTCGACGCCCTGGTGCGTGAGGCTGCACAGCGCAGCCCCACCCTGGCCTACCGCCTTGTGGCCGAGGCCGAGAGACTCGAGCCCGCGACCATCTCCACAATGCTTGAGCTGGACTCCAGCCGCGAGGCGTGGGAGAAACGGGGCGAGCTGCTCCAGCGCCTATCGGAACTGGCGGGCGATTTTCGCGTGGCGCTCGGCCTGGTGCGCCGTTTCTTGGAGGCCAGCGGCTCCAGCCACGGCAGCGACCTGTTCTGGGCTCGGGAGCTGTCGCAACGCATCCTCGCCGGTGAGCTGGCTATGCCTGCCGACCCAGCCCAGGCCCACGCGGTGCGTGCCGATGCCCGGATGACTCTGGGGGTCATCTTCGACCACCTTCCGGACGCAGACGGCCGCGCACGGCATCTTCGAGCGTTGCTACACGGCCGTTGGCGGCCGGTTCCGGCTGGGAGCTTCCGGATGGGGAGCACTATGGCGCCCGCACCCAACCGCGAACCGAACGAGAGCCCCCTCCACTTGGTGCACGTGATGCAGGGCTTCCACATGCTGGCGGTGCCAGTGACCAACGCGATGTACGAGTGCTTCGATCCGGGGCACCAGGCGGATCGGGAGCTTGATGACGAAGGCCGTGACGTCTCCGACCACCCAGTGGTGAACGTGAGCTGGTACGAGGCTTCGATGTTCGCAGAGTGGGCAGCGCGAGTGCTTGGTGAACTGGTGCGGCTGCCCACGGAGACGGAGTGGGAGTACGCCTGCCGTGGCACGACGGCGCTCGACGCTCCCTACACACGCTTCTGGAGCGGCCGCGAGGATGATGATCTGCTGGCGGTGGACTGGGCGCTCAGGAACAGTGGCTTTAGAACTCACGCGGTGGACGAATTGCCTTCGCCGCGGGGGCTGGAGCATTCGCACGGGCTCTTGCACCTGCATGGGAACGTGTGGGAGTGGTGCGGCGATAGCCTCGGTGGCGACTACGAGGCCTTGGAACCCGAGCGGGAGCACGACCCCGCGGCTGCTTCGGCCAATGCCGATTCCCTTGCATACCGCGCGTTCCGCGGCGGGTGCTTCTTCGATACTCCCCAGCGTGCCCGCTCGGCTTGTCGGAACATCGGCGTACCTACCCTTCGGTGCGTGTGCCTGGGCTTCCGCCTCGTTCTCCTGCCTGGCCCCGCCTGAGCCGGGTCGAGCCTCATCGGCAAAGAACGCCGATAGCCAGCTGACCAAGGGCGCTATGTGTC
>ERZ890953.1266-NODE-1266-length-12980-cov-4.412921_pt1 | contig 12980 bp, 12 predicted proteins | sample MGYA00521264_ERZ890953 | MGnify/ENA primary metagenome ERZ890953 (study PRJEB32303, sample SAMEA104408629) | aquatic metagenome | biome: Brackish water; feature: Chemocline; material: water | place: Baltic Sea | collected 2014-10-26T21:54:00 | depth 200 m ... | reverse complement strand
GGGGGAACGCGATGGCGCTGGCACCGATTAACAATGGCACGAGATAGTTGGACATGGCGCCCACGCCAAGCAAGATCGAAGCGATCATTACCATGCCGTGCAAACCGATCAGGGTGTTGAACATATTCAATTCAAGCAACTGCAATCCGGCCGCGGCCAGTTCGGTGCGGAAGATCAGTGCAAAAGTGCCCGCCGTGACCAGCAACAAGACCGAAGTAACTCCATATTGAATACCGATGACTTTGTGGTCATACGAAATATTGAAATATTTCGCCCAGCCGGGTTGATTGGGGTCAACTTCAAGATGCTCGGACACCTGCTCGCCAAAGGCCATTTTGGTCCAATCGCGGAAAGCACCTGTACCGACCAGGAATGTGATCACGCCAATAAAAGCGCCGCCAACCCAAACCGGTTCCGCATTCCAGGCCGAAAGCCCCATCAGCAGGCGGATCAGCATTACTACCCCCATGCCGACCAATGTGCCGAAAACCTGGAAAACCATGCCGCGGATCAAACTCAATGAAAAAATATTTACTTTTTGATTTGTCATAATTCTGTCTCCAAGTGTTGCACGTTTACAAGTTGCAGGTTGAATGTTCTGGCAAACTTTTCAACCTGCACACACGCCAACTTGTCCTTACTCACCTAAACTCTTGATGAACTCAATCACATCCTGAATCTGTTGATCGGTCATGCTCTGGCCTGTAGGCGGCATGAGCACTGTTTCGAAGCCCTGAACAACTTTCGCTTGCGGCTCGACAATCGATTCGTGCAAATAAAGATCATCCACAACCAGGGTTGTGCCATCGGCCAGGGTTTCTTCCTTACCGTAGAGGCCAAACCAGGACGGCCCCACACGGTCGGATCCATCAATAGAGTGGCAAGCCTGGCAGCCATACTGTCCATACCAGACTTCGCCACGTTCCACCGGGTCATCGGAAACGCTGGCTAGTTGATCTTCTACCCATTCATCGAATTGGTCTGGCTCCATGACAATCACATCCGCCAGCATATAAGCGTGTTGCGTGCCGCATAATTCGGCACAGCGCAATTTATAGGTACCCAGCTTCGTCGGCGTGACGCGCAATTCACGCTCCATGCCATCGCCGGGCAGCGCATCTTGCTTGACGCGGAATTCAGGCACCCAGAAGGAGTGAATCACGTCCGCAGATTTGAGCAGCAACAAGGCCTGTTGGTCAATGGGTAGGCGCAACTCATCGGAGCTAAAGCCATAATCCGTATATTCAAAACGCCAGGACCATTGCTGCCCTACCACGGTGATATTTTGTGCGTTGGGGTCAGCGCGGCGGGTTTCTGCCAGCGCAGTGGAGCCCAAGAAGGCAAAATACAACACAATCCCCAATGGCACAATCGTCCAGGCAATCTCCAGCCCGGTGTTCCCTTCGAAATGATCACCTTCCCCTTCTTCGCCCTTTTTGCGCCGAAAAATAACGATACTGTACAACATAAAACCAATAATTAGCGCAAACAGGAAAGAAATTACCCAGATATGCATCCTGAAAAGCTGATCAATGACCACACCTTGCAGGCTGGCGAGTTCTGGCATCAGGCCAATGGCATCCAACCCGAAGCCAACTACTACTGTCAAAATGGCCACCAAAATCGCCACAAAAATAAAATGTTTCATAGAATTTCTCCTCGCTTCCTCATCTTATTCGGTATTTTCTTTAGCAAAGGGGCTGCTCATTTCCATCCAGTCATCAATACGTTCAGCTTGCATCGTTCTGCGGTCGTACACAACCGCCTCGGCACCCCCCTTATCATTGGCTAAAGAGAGCAGCACAACCCGTAAAGCGCCTTCGACTTCCATAAAGCGAGCTAGAAAATCGTCTCGATTGAGGGTCTCATCGTCATAATCTACGACCACAAGATCCGGTTGGAGTTCCTGCAGGGCGGTCGCGGCTTGCTCGGTGGTGGACACCAACCCGACCACGAGTACGTCTGCCCCCCAGCGTTGTTCCAATAAATTTTGCAAGCCCTTCCCAAACAGGGAGTGACTGGAAGCAATCAGAACTCGTTTAGGCCGTGAAACTGGTGTTTTCATCAGAGGTAATGGTCTTGAAATGCTTTGAGGGTATTTAATCTGGGAAAGTGTGAAAGATTTTTCCCAAATTTCAATGGATTCGCGTGTAAATATATATTCGGACAATACAAGGCTAATTTACCAAAATTAGACCCACCTTGTCACTCACCCCCCATCACCAAAAAGGGTGATTTTTATATCACCCTTGTGAAGCATCCCGCACACCAAACGGGGAAATGTCCCAGCGTTGACAATAGATTCGTTCCGGAATAATTATAGTTGGGCAAGGGAGAAGTTCCAGAGGTCACCACCTATTCTCGCCAGCGTTTTTCTCAATAGCGGTGCCAAATTGTGTGTCAAATACATCAAACGCTGAGATTTTTTTGACGATTTCGCAGAAAAATGGCTTCTTTTTTGCCGATTTTGCACTTTTTAAACTCTGCGCTCTCCGCGTTCTCAGCGGTGAAGGGTTCTTGCAGTAGAGTCAGAATTAGCATACGTTTTTCTTTCGGGGGTCCCTGACCAGAATACTATCCGGATCAAATATCGGCAACCAATTGGATGGATCAAAGAGCGAATGGCTCATTCCAGTAAACCTTGCGTCATGGCAACGCTCACGGCCTCTGCACGGTTGGACACTTCCAATTTGTTGAATATATTGCGGATATGAGTTTTGGTTGTATTCTTAGAAATCATCAGGGTGGCGGCAATTTCAGCGGTTGTTAACCCCTTTGCCAGGCAATCCAGAACTTCAATCTCACGATCCGTAAGCAACTCGCCCGATGATTTTGGGAAACTCAGGCGCAAAGCGTCCATCACCTGACCAGTGATTTCGGGCGCGAGCACCGATTTATTGGAAACGATCATCAATAATGCACTGCGCAATTCATCAGGGTCTGCATTTTTCAGCAAATAACCATTGGCTCCCGCGCGGATCGCTCCCAATAAATCATCCTGCCGCTTTGAGATTGTTAGCATGACAATGCGCAGATCGTTACCCGCGTCACGCAATGCGCGCACCGTTTCGACCCCATTCATCACGGGCATATTCACATCCAACAGAACAATTCTAGGATTCTTCTGTGCGATGACATCCAAAGCCTCCGCGCCGTTTTTGGCTTCTCCCACAACGTGAAATTCTTCCATCCCGGCAAGCAGGCTGACCAATCCCGCGCGGAAGAGCGCGTGGTCATCCACAACAACAAGTGAAATTGGTATTTTGTGTTCACTCATATGGCAATCTGAGCGGGAGCAACCGCCCAGCGAATATGCACAGTTGCCCCCTCATCGGGACGGCTGGTCAGTTGAAAATCAGCATCAATCAACTCGGCACGTTCGCGCATCCCGCGCAAACCGTGATGCGAGGTGCCCGGCGTGTCCGAAGGAGCGAAACCACAACCGTTATCACTGATTTCCAGAATCATTTCATTACCTTGTTGCCCACAAGCAATCGTAGCTTGACTGGCGTTAGCGTGTTTGCGGATATTGCTCAAGGCTTCCTGAATAATCCGAATCAACTGAATTTGAACTTCAGGCCGGGGGTTGATATTTGTATCGACGCCAACAGTCGTAACCAGTATCGATGTGTCTTCCGCGAATTCTGTCGCGATTTGCTCAATCCACCCGATAAAACTATTTCCAGATGGATCGATGAATAAATCGTCGATGGCCTCACGGGCATCCTCATATGCTCCCGAAACAGTCTGATAGCTTAAAGCAAGGCCGCGTTTCAGGAGTTCGGTGTCTTGCTGTTCGAGGGCTTTTTGCATTTGAACCATCTGAAGTTTTAAAAAACCCAAGGTTTGGGCCAGCCCGTCGTGGATTTCGCGCGCCAGACGTGTGCGCTCGTCCAGCGTTGTCTGATATTCTAGCTCCGCCATCAGGTGGGCATTATGGATCACCAGCGCGACTTGCCCAGCAACCGTTTGAAGCAACGTCATTTGACGGGGGTGAAATTGTATTACCCGGCAATTTCCCACCAGAATTCCGCCCAAGGGCTGATTGCTTTGTGAGATCAACGGTACTGCCACCATCGAACACTTTTGCAGTGCTGATTCTGCTGCATTGGAAATCTCACCCACCCGAATTGCTTCACCCGACTGAATCACGCCATTCAAAAAACTCACCACAACAGGTATCCCCATTTCCGGTATTTCACCTGAGACCCAACGACGGGCCATTGTCTCGCTGCCATCCTCCAGCAGTGTCAACGTGGCAAAATCAGCTTCCAGGGCTGATCGTACATTATCCAACATCTGGGAAAGCAAACTATCGAGATCGGCCTTGGCTCGCACTCGCTGCAACTGGCGCAAGGCGATTAGTTCGCGCTGCCGCAAGCGCACGCCATCCAGTGATAAAGCTATTTCGTTGGCCATCGCCTGAACAAAACTGCGCGCCCCCGCGGGCCAGATGCCGTCTTTGGGCACATACAAGTTGAGCATGCCAAAGTTGTGTTCCCCACGTTTTAACGGAAAACAGAAAATACGCAATTCCTGCCCTGAAAATTGCTCTAGCAAGGGGCAAGTTTCGAAAGTGTCTTGTCGGGAGCAGGTGGAACAGCGTTCATGAATTTCCGGTGAAGCCAGATATTCGATCAGCGCGCCCAGTTTGGTCGAGGGCTGATCACCATAATTGATCATTGCCAGGGGTTGGCAACGATCATCCAGCGGGACAAACGAGGCTCCTTTCGCTCCCGTCAACTCGACCGCAAGCTGCAAAGCCAATTCGACCATTTCGCGCTCATCATTGGCGTCTACTGAAATGCGATTGATGCGGAATACAGCGTCCAGGCGGCGATTGATTTCATGGATTTGGGCCGTTGAAATGTCGATTTGTTGGCGAAGTTGTTGCGATTCCGCCTGTGTGCGTGTTCGCTGCACCCAGAGCCAGGTTATCGCCCCAAGGAGGAGCAAAACAACCCCTGTTTCGATAACGGTGTGCGCGGCTGATGAGTGATTCTCCCCCCAGGCGATATCCCACAAAAGAAACCCGGCTGCCAACATCAGCATGATGCTGCCAGCCAACCCGGGGATTAATTTTCTATCGAAAGATGAACCTCTCACAACCTCACCGGCTTCTTTTGGGGTTTCGACAATCACCTTCGAAGGCCTTCTCCGCAATTCAATCGCGGTGCTTATTTTGAAACAGCCAAATCAGAGTGATAATTAGCAGGAATAAACCAATGGTCAGAAATATACCACCCCATGCTAGAAACGGTGATGATGGTTGCTCTGCTGGGGTAGCAGTTTCTTGAGTATTCTGCGGTACAGGCCAACTGATCACAAAAGCCGTCAGGTGATCAATTTCTTCACTGTTCAGTGGGCCGCCGTTTTCTTGGCTCCAGGCAGGCATCGGCGAACCGGCCACACCATTAGCGATGGTACTGCGGATTGCCAGGTCTGGGCGAATAGAGGGCCAGGGTTTGGCGAGCGTTGCCCCAATCCGGCCTTCACCATTTTTTCCGTGACAGACCCTGCAATTTTCATTATACAACACCACTCCCTGATCCGGGTTGCCCTCCACTCCCGGAACTGGGGAAATCGCCGGGCGTGGTGTGAGCGTGTGGGCGGGTGTAATCTGCGGTACGCCGCCAGTTTGCCAACTCAAAATATAAGTTACCACCGCTTCGATTTCCTGATCGCTCAACGGACCCCCGTTATCCTGGCTCCAGGCGGGCATCGGCGAACCCGCCACACCATTAACGATGGTATCTTTACTGGCAAGATCGGGCCGAATCGAAGGCCAATCTTTAGCCAAGGTCGCGCCGACGCGGCCCTCACCATTTTTCCCGTGGCACATAGCGCAGTTCGCAGCGTAAATTTGCGCACCCGGTTGTAGCGGGTCGTCTTCGCCTTCCTGAGCCAAAACAATCGAAGCAAATCCAAGGGAAAGCATCAAAATAAGGATCAAAACTCGGCGGATGTTTTTAGTATGCTTCATAATCATATCTACACGGCATACACAGATGAAGACAAGTATTATTAATCTCGTGGCAATCCGTGTTCTTCCGCGTCCTTTATTTCTGTGCCTGTAAAAAGACCACCAGATCATCCAAATCTGCCTGACTGATGGTTTCAGCAAACGTTTTCAGCATCAGATCGTCATAGCCTTCCACCAGATACGCGGCCGGGTCGATGATGGATTGGCGAATATAGGCATCGGCGGTAAATCCTTTCAGGCGCGTACCAGCGATGGTGCCAACATTCGTCAGATTAGGCCCAACGGCTCCGCTGCTGATACCATCGATCGTGTGGCAGCCCGTACATCCGCTGCGTTCAAAAACCGCCTGCCCGCGCGCCACCGGATCAGCGCTGTAAGCCGGGTCTGGGGTGGAAGTAGGCAGTAGTCTGATTTCTGTCCCGCCCACGGCTGTCGCTTCCCAATTCTGGATGAACGCCGCCAGCGATTCGATCTGGTCATCGCGCAATGGCCCGCCAAAACGGTCCGACCAGGTCGGCATCGCAGGGATGCCCGCGCCGGGATACAACTCAGGACGAGTGGATACCTGTCGCCCGGTAGAAACGGTGGCAATAATATAATCTTCAAGGCTGCCCTGCCAACCAACTTCACCTAGACGAGTTGTAAATAACTCAGCACTATTCAATGCTGGGGCTAAGTCAGCGATGCCTTCGCCGCGCAAGCCGTGACAGCCGCGGCAGTTGATTTCAAATAACTCGGCGCCAACTTCGATTCGTTGGGCCTGCTGGTGCTGCTCGAACTCCGCCATGCGCGTTTCTTCATTCAGGCCAACAAAAATCAATATCGCGCCGGTCAGCGTAATCAGCAAGGCACCCAGGAAAATTTGCAATTGTATTCGCATGATGATGGCCCTTCCTTACTCGCTGCGATTGTGATCGCGATGCAAGAAGATGTGTTTTTCGTACGTTTTACGGACACCGCTCTGGGAATCCGTCCAGATGATGCGCGGGGTTACTTTCATCAAATCGGCCTGCCATTCTTCGATCACCAGTACCGCCTCGACATCTGGGAGTTTGCCCGCCTGTTCGGCTTGATGGACACGCTCACTAAATTCGGCGAAGACGGCCTCTAGTGTGTGACATCCCCACAACAAATCGGGGCACAATTCGTCCGGCATGTCACCATTCACCTGATAAATGCCCGGCTGCAATTCTTCGAAGGGAATCGAACGCAGTTCGCCTAACCCCTCCTCGGGGGCCAGATCCTGAATAATACGCGTCGCAGCGGGAGTCTCAATGCCGTATTGCGGTAAACCCATATAGCTGAGCACTACTATCGTGAAGGTGGCCAGTAATCCAACCGCTACCGCTGCAGGGCGCTTATACGCCTGGCGATGGGGATTCCGGTCTATATACGGCACCGCAAACAAAAGTCCGAAGATAATCGTCGGCAGAATAATGCCCATTAGAGTTTTATCGCCCATTTTGAGCATGCCTTGCAACCACCAGAAATACCACGGTGCTTGTGTATCAAGCGGAGTTTGTTGGGGATTGGCAATATGCTCCAACGGGGCGCTGTAGAAAAAAGCTGTCATCACCACCAGGACGAAAATTCCCACACTGGTCAGGAACATTTCATGCGCCAACAGGTCGGGCAAAAAATCGATGCGTCGGTTGGCTTCTTTTTTTACATCTACTGACAAATCTTCCTCATCGAATTTTGCTGGCATGGATATGCCATGCTCACGAGCCACCTTATAGTAGTGAATGCTGATCATCAGAATCGCGACCAGCGGCAGCAAAACAATATGCAGCAAATAGAAACGCAGCAATCCGCCTGCGCCAATATCGGGTGCGCCACGCAAAAGCAGGTTGACCTGATTGCCAAAGAGCGGTGCGGCCTCCGCCATGCTGGTGCCAATCGTGACCGCCCAATAGGCCAACTGATCCCATGTGAGCAGGTAACCGCTAAAGCTGAGTACCAGCACCACTAACAGGAGCACCACCCCGGTCAGCCAGGTGAACGAACGCTCTTTTTTGTAGGAACCCGTCAAAAACGTTCGCAGCATGTGTAAAACAGTAAAAATCACCATCCCCTCTGCGCCCAGGCGGTGTAAATCACGCAGCAGCTTTCCAAAAGGCACATTGCTCATCAAATTAAGGATTGAATTGTACGCATCCGCCGGGGAGGGCGTGTAATAGATCATCAGAACCAGCCCGGTGATCAGTTCCAGGGCGAAGAAGAAAACCGTGAAGAAACCTAATCGCCAGGTGTGTGTGAAGAGAGTGCTGGCTTTCTTGTAAAATTTGGGGCGGATGTGAAAGAGAAAGCTGGTGACGTGAACCTTGTAACGCGGATTCGGCTTTTCAGTGGGCGGGTCGCCGCGTAGCAGGGCGCGCAATTCCTGAAGGCTCAACCCAGCCGTAACAATGCGCACGCGCGCGTCAAAGGCCTGTTTCAATTTGTTGCGAATATCTGTGAAGTTCAATGTTTTGAACATAATGGCTCTCTCAGTTGTGAGGGTTCCCGGTGATTTTCGTTCCAGTATCCACTTTGATAATCACATCCTGGCCTTCGGGCAGCCGAAGTGGTGCCCCAGTGGCGGGTGATTCGGCAATGATCTCGCCGCTATCGGGGTCTACTGCCTGGATGATGAAACTGTCCAGATCGCGCGGCGCGGGTCCCTGAATATAGCTGCCATCGTTTTGAAACTGCGATCCGTGGCATGGACAGATAAATTTGCTTTCCTGATCGCTCCAGTTATACAGGCAGCCCAAGTGTGTGCAGACTTTGTAAATCGCCTTGACGCCCTCATCGGTATTGGCAAGCCAGAATTTGCCTTTCGGGTAGCTGGTAGGCGCAGACCCCACAGAAGGTAGATCGGAGGTTTTGCCTACCGTGAAGGTGCCACCAAATTCTCCATCTTTAAAACGCGGCATGGAAAAGAAATAGATCACGCCCCCGACATCCACAAAAATAAAACCCAGCGATGCCAGCCAGGTCAGGTTGATAAATTCACGACGATTGACGAGAATTTTAGGATCGCTGATTTCTTCAGTCATATGCGGCTCCTTAGCGAGTTGGCATTAGCTATAATTTAGATAATATATATCCGAATTACGGAAAGTTTACCAGACTATCAACTGGAGCGCAATAAATTATGCGCAATTACGGAATAAGTTGATCGAATTATTGGGTTCGCGCTAATGGCTGTGCGTGTGCTCATTCATACCGGTTTCCGGGCCGAGATAGCGGCGAACTGGCCCCAGGCGATGATGGTACAACGCCATCAGGCAGGCCAGCAATGTGGTCAATGGTACAGCAGCGATCAGACCCAACGATCCCACCAGCGTGCGCACGACTTCTTCGGCCACATATTCCAGATTGAGCAAATTATTAACTGATTCCCCCGAAAGTGAAAATAACAAAAACATCGGCAGCGCGGCACCGGCGTAAGCCAGCACCAACGTATTGACAGTGGCAGCCACGTGGTCTCGCCCCACGCGCATTGCCCGCTGGTATAACTCGCGCAGTCTCATCGTCGCGTCGAGACTGTGCAGCTCAAATACCACTGAGGCCTGCGTAATCACCAGATCATCCAGCACGCCTAACGCGCCAATCAACATCCCCCCCAGTACCAACCCGCGTAAATTTAGCTGTACATGTGCTTGCTGCACCAAAAAGAGCGCATCTTCGCTGCCAAAACCGGTCAGGCGCGTCAGGTCAACGAAGAAGCCCGCCAGCAGCGCAGTAAGAATCAGTGAAAGCAGTGTTCCCAGCACAGCGGAGTGTGTCTTTAATGTCCAGCCATAGACCAGGTACAAGGTTACGGCCAGCAAGAAAAACGCCCCACTAACACTAATCCACACCGGGTCGCGGCCCTGTAATATCTGCGGGATGATATAGAACAAAATGACCCCCAGGCTGACCACCATCCCCAAAAGTCCGCGTACTCCCTTCCAACCACTGATCGCCACGCTGAACACCACAAAAGTGACAAACAAAATTGCAATCGGGCGCGTGCGCACAAAATCCAAAAAAAAGGCCGTCACATAACCATCGAGGCTTTTGCCCACGGTCACGATCACCCGATCCCCTACAGCCAAATTCAGCCCTTCCGGGCGCGTCTGGCGCTTTCCGTAATCCACTTCGAGTTGTGTACCGGCCCACTCGCCTTCGAGTAACTCCACGCGCAGCAGTTGGTAGTTTTGCTCCAGATTGCCAACTTGCACCGTACCCTCTTCGATAATGGCAACAATCTCAGCGCGCACGGCATCCGAGCCAAAACCGATACTTGTGCCCGGAGCTTTGCTTTCGGGGGTTGCACCTAACTGCGGGAGGAATACCCATATCAAAACGGCTGCCAGCCCCACAAGAGTCAGCGCCGCGATCCAAAAGAGCCTGTTATGATGTTTCATGATCTAGGGATGCGTGAAAATCAGCCGCCAGCCGCCCCAATATCGTGTGCTGGTTTCGGCACATTCGGGCACAAATAACGCCACAGGCTCACCCCCCTCGGCAATATGCAGCGTATAGGTTTGTGCAGGTGTCATATCAAAATCGGCATAGCCCAGCCCCATTTCAGGTTTCAGGCCGGTGTAAAAATGCTCTTCACCACCCGTCCACTGCACAATCACCTCCACACCGGGCACCCCTTCGCCCGCGGCATTGGTCACCACAATCTGGATATTCGATTTTTGCAGTATGGGATCGCAAACCAGCGCCTGATTTTGCAACACATAGGGCGGGGAAAGCGTAGGCGTAGCCGTGAGAGTGGGTAAAGGTGTGAACGTGAGGATCGGCGTGCGGCTGAGGGTTGGCGATGGCGTGATGCTGGCGGTCTCGGTGGGCAGGGGTTCGCCTGCTTCCTCGAGGGTGGTTGCCGTGCTATCCGGGTTTACTGTCTCCGAAGGAAGTCCATCTTCGACGGTTTCGGGCGGCGTGGCTGTAGCGATTAATTCGGGCATTGAGGTAGGTGTGCGTGGGGCCGGTTCGGGAACTTGCCCCAACGCCGCCGAGAGACGCGCCAGCGCCAGGGCTTCGGTGTACGAATAACCTTCCGCCAAATATCGCTGACTTTGTGCGGCTAAAACGCCCGCAATATCTTCATCGCCCAGTAATTCCAAACGGGCATTGGCGCGTTTTTGATCACCGGTAGCATCAAAGGCTAACGCCACCAGGGCGCGATAGGCATCTTTATAATCCTGGCGCAGCGAATTAGGCCCAGAATTGGATACCGCAGTTGGCGGCAACATCCAGGCCAGCACTAAACCGATGAGAATACCAAGAATCAACCCGGTAAGCAGATACCACGAACCACGTTTCTCTCTCATGGTGCCGTGTCCCCCAAGGGGTTATCGTACCAGGCCATCACCGCGTCAAATAGCGCATCGATCTTGGCAAGATCACTGGTTGCATAGCTCACTTCGGTGGCAAAACGCGCCGCGTTTTGAATAGCTGCCAGCGGCTCTTCGTTTGCCAGAAATGTCAGGCGCGTAACAGCCGCAGCGGAATCGCGATCTGCCTGATAAATTTCAGCCACCATAAGCACATAGTCGGCGCGATAATCTTCGCGCAGGCTGTCAGGCGTGGTATCGATAAATTCCACAGGGTCCACCACCCAGCCATATAACAGGCCCAGGGCGACACCCACCAGAATAACAAAGAGAAAACCAATCCAACGAGACATATGTGTTGTTTTCCGAAACACGGGCACGGACAGGGTTGAAGCCTTATCCGTACCCGTGTTTCGGCGTTCTCATTTTATAATAACTCGCCCAATGCTGCCAACAGCAAGGTGACATTCTCGCGGCGGCAACTATGCCCCATTAGTCCGATGCGCCAGATTTTGCCAGCCAGCGGGCCAAACCCACCCGCAATTTCGATATTGTACTCGTTCAGCAATGTGCGGCGAATGGCGGCTTCGTCGATACCTTCGGGAAGCTGCGGCGTGGTGAGCGAAGCCAAGCGGTATTCCAGTGGAACGCGCGGTGGCAGGCCCAGCGCTTCGAGGCCTTGCCACAGGTTTTCGGCCATCGATCGATGGCGCGCCCAGCGATTTTCAATGCCTTCCTCGGCCAACATACGCAGGGCTTCGCGCAGCGCATAAAACATGTTAATAGGCCCGGTATGATGATATTTATGCGCATCGCCCCAATACTGTGACAGGCCACTGATATCCAGATACCAATTAACAACTTTTGTCTTGCGCTGAGCAAACACATCCATTGCGCGCGGGTTGGCGGTAAAAGGCGCCAACCCGGGAGGCGCCGAAAGACATTTCTGCGAGCCGCTATAGCAAATATCGACATCCCAGGCGTCGATTTCAATTGGCACGCCACCCAATGAGGCCACGGTATCGAGAATCAGCAAGGCGCCGTGATTATGAACAACTTCGGCAATTTCGGCTACACGTGTTTGTAGCGTGCCGGTGGATGTCTCGCCGTGTACCAGTGTAACCAGTTTGAATTTTCCTTTGGAAAGTGCAGCATCAATTTCTTCGGGGGTGAAGATCTCCCCCCAGGGGCGGTCGAGCCGCGTAACCTGCGCGCCATATCGCCCGGCCATATCCGCTAGTCTATCGCTAAAAAAGCCACTGATCGCGGTCAATACGCCATCACCCGGTTCAACAAAATTTGCAATGGCGGTTTCCATCCCGGCTGTCCCCGTTCCCGAAACCGGGAAAGTCAGGTCATTTTGCGTTTGAAAGGCGTAGCGCAGCAACTCTTTAACTTCATCCATCAGCGCCAGGATTTCTGGATCCAGGTAGCCCACCGGGGGTTGAGCCAGCGCGCGAAGAACCCGCGGCGCGACCATGCTGGGGCCAGGGCCGAGTAACACACGAGTGGAGGTATTGAGGTCACGATATTGGGCAGGGTTCATATTCCTCTCCTGATATAGGTTCATGCAAGAATCGTTACAAGTGTACCCCAAATTACGTCAGAGGAGCAGGGGAATCCAGGCGGTGAGCGCGCAAATGTTGTCAGAAAAGGGACCTCCAATTAAGATAAAGGGGCGG
>ERZ890953.1265-NODE-1265-length-12989-cov-6.785063_pt1 | contig 12989 bp, 7 predicted proteins | sample MGYA00521264_ERZ890953 | MGnify/ENA primary metagenome ERZ890953 (study PRJEB32303, sample SAMEA104408629) | aquatic metagenome | biome: Brackish water; feature: Chemocline; material: water | place: Baltic Sea | collected 2014-10-26T21:54:00 | depth 200 m ... | reverse complement strand
CCCAGCCTGAGTACACCACCCGCGAGTCCCCCACCTTCGTGGTCTCCAGCCTGCACTTCGAGGAGTTCCTCGAGGCCGACTACCTCAACGACGTGGTCGACGGGCTGTTCGAGGGCTTGATGCCGCCGTACTCCAACAACATCGTGATCCTCTTCGACGTGGATGGCGAGGTGGGCCCCACCTTCGACAGCTCCTTCGGCGTGGGCGAGGTCGTGGGTCCCGAGGACGCCGGCGAGTACGACTTCTCCTCCTCCGGCTCGCCCATGAGCCTGAGCAACGTGCTCGAGGGTGGAACCTTCCACTCCACCGACACCGGCATCACCATGAACTTCGGCAACGTGGGCGGCTTCGGCTTCGGCTTCTCTGTACACCAGGCCCGCATGGTTGGGGGCTTCGTGGACGACGAGCTCGAGGTGGCGGCCTCCATCACCGGCTGCATCTCTGAGGCCGAGGCGCTGTCCATCGAGCTCGAGGGCTGGCAGAAGTGGGGCTACAACACCCTGAACGATCTCATGGACGGTCGCGCCCAGGACTGCGTCAGCGGTGAGTCCGGTACCGCCATCGACGGCTACAGCTTCCAGATGGACTTCGATGGCTACGACTTCATCCGCGACTAGTCGAACAGGTCGTTCTAGTTGATGTGCACCCACTCGTAGACATCGTTGCCCTCGCGCTCGTCCATCAGATCCGTGATCTCCCAGTAGGGAGTCCGCAGGATCATGTGCTTCACGAACAGGTCCATCGTGACGACCATCTCCTCGGCGTAGACGTTGTCGACCGTGTAGAAGAACTCGCCGCGCTGGAAGTTCTCCACGTAGTAGCGGCCCGAGTTGCAGCTCTTGATGAACAGGACGTCGTACTGCAGCTCGTCGGGGGTGGGGATGTCGGCCGCGCCGGCGTTGACGATCAGGTAGGAGTTTCCGTCCTTGGTGAAGTGGTAGGCGCTCGAGCCGCTGCCGTGCAGGTCGAAGCTGTCGCCCGGAGCCACGCCGTCGTCGTTGGGGAAGCGCTCGTCACCCAGGATGGGGACGTCGTAGTTGATGGGGTCCTGGGCGATGTCTTCGGGCCGGATGGTGAGGTTGGGGTAGGCCTGGTCGTTCCGCAGGTAGGAGTAGTTGATGCCCGCGTACGGTCCGCCGAAGTTGTAGTAGTCCTCGACCGTGCCGATCTCTTCGATCTGGCTGAGGTCGGGCAGGTCCGAGAACACACCGCCCAGGCCGTAGTTGGAGTGGCCCGCGTAGACCACCACGGCGCCTGGGGTGCGCAGGCCGCGGGTCATGTTCTCGGCGCTGCGCTCGAGGTGGATGGTCCAGGTGGTGACCCCGTAGGTGAGGCTCCAGGTGGTGCTGTCGATCTGGGAAGCCCCCATGACCCGCAGGCCCATCTCCACCGCCACCTGCTCCTGGGAGGCGGGGTAGGCGAAGGCCACGAACATCTCCTGGGTGCTGGGCCAGTCGCGCTCGTCCCAGGGCTCGCCGGTGTCGACGACATCTGTGTCGGTGTCGGCGTCGGTGTCGGCGTCCGCGTCGCCCTCGGGATCGTCCGAGTCCACGGGCTTCCACGAGGTGTCGTCGCCGATCTTGGCGCCGTTGGGGTAGCAGGAGGCCGCCAGGGTGGTGGGCAGCAGGCAGCAGATGATGGCGAGGTGCGCGCGCATTCGAAGCACTCCCGGGGTGGTGTCTCAGTGTAGCGCAACATGCAGGCCGCCGCGCCATGCTGTCGCTCGGGATCATGGGAAGGACCGGTCCCGCTCCCGCCTGCACCCCGGTGGAGCTATCATGCGCCCATGACGCCCCCAGCCCCCCTCCAGTCCTCGCCGCGCTTCGCAACCCTGGCCTCCTTGCTGGCGGCGATAGCCTTGGGCTGCACGGCCGATCCGGGCGGCCACACCGGCGACAGCGCCGCGCAAGGCGATGCCTGCTCCGGCGAGGGCGGCTTCACCGACCCCGCCACCGGCTTCCCGAACCTGCGCTGTACTCAGGCCGCCAACGACGGTGAGTACTTCTGGTTCGCCCGGGAGGCCATCGAGCTGGCGCAGGAGAGGATCCACCTCATCGAGTACCTCTGGTACGACAGCGGCTCGGCCGAGCTGCTGCTCGAAGAGCTCGTGGACGCGGCCGGGCGCGGCGTCGAGGTGAAGGTGCTGGCCGACGAGTCCGTCGAGGAGACCGCGGACAGCCTGGCCCGCTTGAGAGACAGCTCGGGTGGCGCCATCCAGGCCAAGTCGGACTCGCGCTCGACGGTCTCGCACAACAAGCTCATCATCGCCGACGACCTGACCCTGGTGGGCTCCCACAACATGTCGTCCAGCGCCCTGTCGTCCAACCACGAGTCGTCCCTGTACCTGACCGAGGCCGACGTCACGGACTACTACGAGGGCTACTTCCAGTCCATGTGGGTCGACTCGGACACGGATCCGTCCCTGCAGAAGCCCGCCCGTGACGATCTGGTGCCCATCAAGAACCGGGAGATCGCCGGCCAGCTGCAGAGCTGCCTGGACGGAGCTCAGGCACGCGTCCGCCTGGTCATGTACGCCCTGGTCACCTACGACGACGCCAGCTCCCCTGTCTACACCCTCACCCAGCGGCTGCTGGCGGCCCACGATCGCGGCGTGGACGTGATGGTGGTGCTCGATCAGAGCGACTGGATCGCGTCCAACGACATCAACACCGGGGCCATCGCCCAGCTGCAGGCCCGGGGCGTGCCCCTGCACCTGGCGGATCGGGACATCACCACCCACGCCAAGATGTTGATGTGCGACGACACGGTCATCGTGGGGGACGCCAACTGGTCCTTCAGCTCCATGGAGGAGTACAACGGCACCAGCGTGCAGGTCACCCGCGCGCGGGTGGCGGACCAATACCTCGCCTGGTTCGACGAGATCTGGGATGAGGGCGAAGAACCCTAGTGTTCGGGCGGTGGCGCAACACACTGGAGCGATGCGCGTAGAGAGATAGAGTGCCGTTGCACCATGGAGGCTCCTTGTCCGTCCTCACCACGCTTCGCAGTAAGCTCTCCGGCTCCCTCGCCAGCGCCCGGCTGGTGGTCGCCTCCGCCGTAGTGGGGGCTGGATTCTTCGGCTTGGCCGAGGCAATCCGGGTCAAGCTCGGCGGCACATTCCTCGATGAGGGCGCGATCACGGGGCTGCTCTTGTTGAGCGGTCTGCTCAGCGTCCTGCCCACGGGCATCCTCGCGGGCCTGGCCGCCGCCCTGCCGGTGGGCTCGCTCTCTCGCAGCCGGCGGATGCTGGCGGGCTTCACCGCCGGCGTGCTCGCCGTGCTCTGCTGGGACGTGGCGGTGGGCTGGTTCACGGATCCCGGCCCGTTCACCCAGGGGCTTCCCCTGCAGGGCAACCCCCTGGTCTTCGGCGCCTTCGTGGCCTCGCTCGTGGCGGCCTGGGCCCTGCTGGTGTGGAAGCTCCAGGGCGTCCGCGCCATCGCTGCGGTCATCGCGCTCAGCTGCTTGTTGTTGTCGGGCTGGGCCGCGCTTGCCGTGCCCATGGGCGAGCCCCGGGGCCAGGCCCTCAACGGCGCGCCCAACGTGCTGTGGGTCACCATCGACACCGTCAGGGCCGACCACCTGTCCAGCTACGGGGGCCCCGCCCAGACCCCGGCCTTCCAGCGGGTGGCCGACTCCGGGGTGCTGTTCGAGCAGGCCTTCGCGCAGATCGCGGTCACCGGCCCCAGCCACACCACCATGCTCACCGGCACTGGGCCTTGGACCCACGGCACCCTGCTCAATGGAATCCCCATCCAGAGAGAGCTCGCCACCCTGCCCGAGATCCTGCGGGACAACGGCTACCGCACAGCGGCCTTCGTCTCGGCCTACGTGCTCGAGGGCGAGCTGGGCTTCTCCCGTGGCTTCGACGTCTACGACGACGAGCTGGGCCGCTTCCCGGGCTTGGCCGATCTGGTCTTCTTCCGCAGCGTCGCCATGGTCCGGCGGCACTTCGATCCCGACTTGGTGGTGGAGCGGCGGGGCGATCGCACCACCGACAAGGCGCTCACCTGGCTCGAGGGCCGTGACGAGCCCTGGTTCCTGTGGGTGCACCTCTTCGATCCCCACGGGCCCTACGAGCCCCCCGCTCCCTTCGACACGCGCTATGCCCAGGGCTTGAAGTCCAGCGTCGCGGCCGGCACTCCCGTGCTCGAGCAGTACGATGTCGCGCCCTACCTCAGGAAGAGCCTGGCGGGTGTCACCAGCGTGCCCTGGGTGGTGGCCCAGTACGACGGCGAGATCAGCTTCGCCGACGAACAGCTGGGGCGGCTGCTGGACGGCATCGAAGCCCGCGGGCAGCTCGACACCACGCTGGTGGTGGTCAACGGCGATCACGGCGAGTCCCTGGGAGAGCACAAGGTCTGGTTCGACCACGGCGACGACCTCTACGATCCGGCCACCTGGGTCCCCCTGGCCATCAAGCTCCCCGGTGGTGCCCACCAGGGCGCCCGTGTGGACGATCCCGTCGAGCTGGTGGACCTGGCCCCGACCATCCTCGACCTGCTCGACCTCCCGCCGGCTGAGACCATGGAGGGCCACACCCTGCGCGACACCATGCAGGGCACCGGCCACCGCATCCAGGCTCGGGGGCTGTGCTTCGACCGCCCAGCCAACCAGGCCGCCCGCGCGGTCGGCGCCATCCAGGAGCCCACATGGCGTCTGGTGAGCCTGCGCGCCCCCCTGTCTCGCTTCGTGCGGCGTGAGTCTCCCGACTACGGGGATGAGTACTACGACTTCGTGGAAGACCCCTCTCAGGAGCTCAGCGAGCTCGAGTCCCGGCTGCTGGATCCGGACGGCGCACAGCTCATGGGCTTGCTCGCCGACCAGGCCGATCGGCTGATGTCTGGCATGAGCGCCGAGTCGGTCGAGCGCTCCACCCAGGAGCTCTCCACCGAGGCCGAAGACGCCCTGCGCGCCCTGGGCTACATCGACTAGCGGGGGGGTGCCGTGATCTTCGAAGAGTCGCCCCTGCGGGACGCCTACCGCTTGGCCATCTGGGGCCCCTACCGCCAGCTCATCGCGCGGCTGCCTCCCGGCCTCGAGCTGGGCGCCAACGGCCGCCTGGGCCGCCTGGTCGGCCTGGCATCCCGGGGCAGCCAGGCGCAGATCGCGCGCAACCTCGAGCGGGCGTTTCCGGGCCGCTCGGATCTGGCCGAGGTGGCTGCGCGCACCTTCGAGACGCACTTCCAGCACCAGTACCTGCCCGTGAGCTTCCCCCGCATCAACGTCCACAACCTGGGTGAGTACGTGGAGATCCGGGGCCTCGACAGGGTGGACCACGCCCTCGAGGCCGGCCGGGGCGTGGTGCTGATGCACCCGCACATGGGGCCGGTGCAGCTGCCGCTCCATGGCATGGGCGTGCTGGGCTACCCGGTGCACCAGGTGGGTGGCGGCGTGGTCACCGGCCTGAGCCGGGTGGGGGAGTGGGCCGCGGCCAGCCGCAGGGGCCTCGAGGCCGCCATGCCGGTCACGGTGCACGACGGCAAGGGCTTCCTGCGTCCGGTGCTGCGCGCCCTGCGCGGCGGCGGCGTGATCATGGCCACCTGCGACGGCACCGGCGGCGGCCAGGAGCTGGGACGCCGGCTGGTGCGGCCCGTGTGTGGTCAGCCCATGCGGGTTCCGGTCAGCCCGGTGTGGCTGGCCCTCCAGGCCGAGGCGCCCCTGCTCACCCTGCGCACCCGGCGCAGCGGCGGCCGTCGGCCGCGCTGGATCACCGAGATAGGCCCCGAGCTGTCCCTGCCAAGGGGCCAGCCCAAGCAGGATGCCCTCGAGCAGGGCGCCGATCTGGTGGCCGCCTTCCTTACAGACAGCCTGGGGCGGTTTCCGGAAGACTGGCACTTCTGGGATCACTTCGAGCCCGGTCGCTTCCTGGAACCGGCCCCAGAGGACCGTCCATGACCACCACCGCACCCTCCCGCTTCTCCGCCGTCCTCGCGGGCGCCGGCATCGGCGGCCTGCTGGTCCTCGCCCCGCTGATCTGGGCCCAGGTGCAGAACCCCTGGTTCCTGGATCGCCCGGGCCTCTGGCTGCTGCTGGCCGTGCTGCCCGCAGGCTGTATCGGCGCTGTCGTGGGGCTGGTCCTGGCGCGCTGGCTGGGGCGGCTCCCGCTCGCGGCGGGGTTGCTCTGTTGGGTGATCGGCTGGGCCGCCAGCCCGGCGGTGGGCATGCTGTGGCCGCGGCCGGGGCAGGTCGACGGGCTGCGTCTGCTGGTGGTGGGCATCGACGGCGCCACCTTCGACCTCATCGAACCCATGCAGGGCCGCCTGCCTGCCCTCGAGGGCCTGATGGAGCGCGGCGTGCGCGCCGATCTCCAGGCCGCCGAGCCCATGTTCTCGCCGCTGCTGTGGACCACCATGTCCACGGGCAAGACCCCTGAGCAGCACGGTGTGCACGGCTTCAGCGTCCACTCCGATGCCTGCCTGGCGGCGCGCTTCTGGGAGATCATGGAGGACCACGGGCTGCGCACGGGCGTGTACAAGTGGCTCGTCAGCTACCCGCCTCAGCAGGTCAGCACCTTTCAGGTGCCCGCGTGGCTGGCTCCGGCCACCGAGACCTGGCCGGCCGAGCTGTCCTTCATCAAGGAGATCGAGCTGTCCCGGCGGCTCAAGCGCAAGCAGGTGCAGGCCACCCGCGGCAACGTCACCCTGGTCCTCGAGGGGCTGCGGCACGGCTTCCGCTTCGGCACCATCGCAGCCGCCGTGCGCTTCTCCTTCACCGAGAAGCTCCTCGGCCCCGACCCCGAGCGCGCCCACCAGCAGGGACAGCTCATCCGGGTGCTGATGGACCGGGACCTCTTCGTCTTCCTGCTCCACCAGCACAAGCCCGCCGTGGCCAGCTTCACCGACTACGCCACCGACGCCATCGGGCATCGTTTCTGGAAGTACCACCAGCCGGATCTGTTCGACGGTGTGCCCCCAGCCGGGGTGCAGCGCTGGGGCGACAGCCTCGACCAGGCCTACCTGCAGGCCGACGACGTGCTGGCTGAGCTGTTGGCCGCGCTGCCTGCAGACGCGGCCGTCGTGGTGGTGAGCGATCACGGCTTCCAGGCGCTGCAGGGCGAGGACTCTGGGCTGTTCTTCGCGCCTCGCACCGAGCGGCTGCGGGCTCTGCTCGAGGAACGCATCGGCGAGGTCGAGGTGGCCAAGCTGGGACACAAGGTGGTGGTCACGCCCACGGGCGCAGACCCCAAGCTGGACCGCGAGCGTTTGCAGACCCTGCTTGACGGCCTGATCCAGGCCAGCACCGGCGAGCCGTTCTACCGATGGGAGCCCGTCACCGACGATCCTCGCTCCCTCGGGCTCACCCTGCGGGACGAGAGCGTCACCCGCCATCGTCTCGAGAGCGACACCGTCAACGGCGAGCCCCTCGGCGAGTTCGTGCGCCTCACCGAGGCCTACTCGGGGATCCACGAGCGCGATGGCATCTTCCTGGCGGCGGGCCCGGGCATCGCTCAGGGGGTGGTTCTCGATCCCATGAGCCAGCTGGACCTCACACCGGTGCTGCTCAACCTCGTGGGCCTGCCCGCAGCCCAGGACATGGTGGGCCAGGCGCCGCCGGCCATGTTCACGCAGCCCCCGGCGCTGCCCGAGGCGCCCGCCAGCTATGACGCCCTGGTGCGCCAGCGCGTCCTGGTCGGTGGCCAGGAGGGCGCCAACGAAGAGGCCCTGCGGGCCCTGGGCTACATCGACTGATCCCGCGCTAGGGGCACATTCCCGGGCCGGCACGACCCGAGGGTGCCCGCTCGTGATAATGCCAGCGGCCACACGTTCCGAGGCGAGTTTTCATGCCCCGATGCTTCTCACGGCTGTCTCTGGTCTTCACCCTGCTGGCCGCCCTCGTGTCCCAGGGTGCCCTCGCCGTGGAGCCTGCCCAGAAGGTAGACGTGGTGGTGATCGGCGGCGGCATGGGGGGCTTGTCCGCGGGCGCGCTGCTGTCCAGCTACGGCTTCCGTGTGCTGCTGATCGAGCAGCACCACAAGGTGGGGGGATGCACCTCCAGCTTCTCGCGGGGTGAGTTTCAGTTCGACGCCGCCCTGCACGAGATGCTGGGCGGCCCCCCGGGCACCTCCCTGGGCGAGCTGCTGCGCGAGGCGGGTGTCGCCGACAAGATCGAGCTGATCCCCATCCCTGAGCTCTACCGTTCCATCTTCCCCGGCGTGGACTTCACCATGCCCTCGGACGTCGACGCGGCGGTGGCGGCCCTGTGTGAGGGTTGGCCCGAGGAGTGCCCGGGCATCATCGCCTTTCACGACGAGATGCGCGCGGTGGCCGAGCAGAGCTCGGGCCTGGCCGACATGCAGCGACGCAGCTCCCTGTCCAAGTTCTTGATTCCCTTCCAGGCCCCCGCCGTGGTCCGCAACATGCGCGGCAACATGGGCGATCTGCTGGATCGATACTTCGAGGATGAACGCCTGGCCGCGGTGGTGGGGCAGCTGTGGGTCTACTACGGTCCGCCCCCCGACCAGCTCTGGCCCGTCATGTTCCTGTCGGCCAACCACAACTACCTCACTCAGGGCGCCTACCACATCCGGGGCTCCTCCCAGGCCTTGGCCGACGCCTATGCCGAGCGCATCGAGGAGCTGGGCGGCGAGGTGCGCACCGGCACGCGGGTCGACTCCATCGACGTCGTGGCGGGCAGGGTGGTGGGTGTGACCACCCAGGCGGGAGAGCACATCGCCTCCCGCTACGTGGTCTCCAACGCAGATCCTTACCAGACCTTCCAGAAGCTGCTGGCTCCCGAGCATGTGCCGGCCTCGCTGTTGAAGAAGCTGGAGCGCATGGAGCCGTCGAACGGGCTGGTGGGCGTGTACCTCGGGCTCGACGTGGAGCCGTCCTACTGGGGGGTGCGAGAGCACGAGATCTTCTACAGCACCACCCTGGACCCTCAGCGCTCCTACAGCTCCATGATGGACGGCAGCTACGAGGATGCCTCCCTCACCTTGACCTTCTACTCGAACCTGGGCGACGACTTCTACGCGCCCCCGGGCAAGTCGGTGGTGGTGCTGCATGCCTACGCTGACATCGACAGCTGGCCCCAGGACCGCGCCGCATACCAGATCGAGAAGGAGCGGGTGGCCGCGCGCCTGCTCGAGCTGGCCGGGCGCACGCTGCCGGGGATCGAGCAGCACATCGAGGTGATGGAGGTGGCCACCCCGCGCACGCTCCAGAGCTACACCCTGGCCCACGCGGGCACACCCTACGGCTTCGACACCACCCCTGATCAGGGCCTGGCCCTGCCCAACAGCACCCCCATCGAGGGGCTGTTCCTGGCCAGCGCGTGGACCAGCCCGGGCCATGGTGTCGGCACCGCCCAGTTCTCTGGCCGCGAGGCCGCGCGGCAGGTGCTCGAGCGGGAGCGCACCCGCGGCTTCATCGATCGCGAGACGGTCCAGGCCATCCTGGACCACCTGCCCGTGGAGCGGATCCGCGAGGTGGTGCGGAACGCCGAAGACCTGGTCAGCTTCTCGAACGACGCCGATGTGGCTGTCGATCCAGATGTGCGGACCCCCTTGCTGGACGCCACCTCGGGCGCGACCACGCGCTACCTGCCGGTGAGCTTCCGCAGCCACGACCGCCACGTCGAGGAGCTCGGCCTCGCCTGCTCGGCCTGCCACCACGAACTTCAGGGTCAGCAGGCGCAGCCCCAGGCGTGTTCCTCCTGCCACGACCACGCCGGCAGCGCGGTGGACCTCACCGACGCCAGCCACGGCAGCTGTCGCGGCTGCCACCAGCAGACGGTCGAGCAGGATCCTGCCAGCCTGGCGCCGGTGGGCTGCCTGGAGTGCCACCAGGAGCGGCCCTGAGGGGCTGTCGCGCTCGGCGCCGCGGCCCGGCTTAGCCGGGGCCGGCGGCCAGCTCGATCAGGGTGATCTCCGTCGTGGAGCCCAGCCTCAGGGGTGGGCCCCAGGTGCCCGTGCCGCGGTTGACCCACAGCTGGGCGTCCCCGACCCGGTAGTACCCGCGGATGAAGGGCTCCACCAGGTGGATGGCCCAGGTCCAGGGGATGTACTGGCCGCCGTGGGTGTGGCCGGACAGGATGATGTCGGCACCGGCTTCGGCGGCCGCGGTGGCGGAGCGCGGCTGGTGTGCCAGCATCAAGCGCAGCGCGCCCTCGGGCGCCCCCGCCAGCGCGGCCACGGGGTCGGGGGCGTGGCTGGGCACGATGCTGCCGCCCCGCTCGTCGGTGACCCCCGCCACCACCAGGGGCGCTCCAGCGTGGTCCACCACCACATGCTCGTTCACCAGGGTGGTGAAGCCCAGGCGCTGCAGCTCGGCCAGCCAGTCGAGCACGCCGGAGTAGTACTCGTGGTTGCCGGTCACGAAGTACAGGCCCAGGGGGGCCTGCAGATCGGCAAGGGGAGCGGTCTCGGTGTGCAGGCCGGACACCGGTCCGTCCACCAGATCGCCGGTCAGCGCCACCAGGTGGGGGTCCAGGCCGTTCACCCGCTCGACCATGTCCTGCACGAAGGCTCGGCGGATGGTGGGGCCCACGTGGATGTCGCTGATCTGGGCGATGCGCAGCCCCACCAGGGAGGGGTGCAGGCCCGGTACGATCAGCTGAACCCGCTCCACCGTCGGGCTCGCGCGCCCACCGAGGGCGCCTAGGACCCCCACCAGGCCTGTCAGCGCCAGCATGGTGAGCACGCCGCCGCGGTACAGGCCGGAGGCATCGGCTGGCAGCCAGGCGGCGCTGGAGATGGATGGAGCGATCACGCCAGCGGCGACATCCCACAGCCACAGCGCCCCGCGGCTCAGCTCCCACACGAGCATCCCTGCCACCAGGATCGACCACAGCCCCATGAGCAGGAAGCCAGCGGTCCCCACCAGCACCGCGAGCTTGCCGCCGCTGGCGCGGGTCAACATCAAGGTGAGGGGGAGCGCCACGGCGCTGGTGATCACCAGGCCCCAGATCAGCCGCGCGGCTCCCGGTGAGAAGGGTGCCGCCAGCCGAAAGCCTAGCCAGGCGTGGGTGATCACCAGGATGAGCAGCGCGACGACGGCGAAGAGGACCATGGGGACTCGCGAGCTGGACCGCACCCTTCGGGTGCTGGCCGAGGTCGGTGAGAGTGATGGGGTGGAGGGCATGGCCATAGTGGCTAGCCACCAACGGCGTGGAGGGTAGGTCCCCCGGGTCACCGTTCGGTTAAGCAGCCTGACCTGGCCGCCTCGCCGTGCAGGCCGGACCGCGACCGCGGGAGGATGCATGCTCCGCTGCCTGTCGATGCTGGGACTGATCGCGGTGGGGCTCCATGGGGCCCCGGCGCTGGCCGCCACCGATCTGCAGTGGGTCGAGGTGGAGCTGCACCTGGCCCAGGACGGCGCGGCTCAGGTCACCTATCGCTGTCGCTGGCTCAACCCCGGCGCAGACATGCACGGCTTCTACCTGCAGGGCACCGCGGGCCAGCCCAGCTTCCTGGGCGCCGACGCCTCGGTGGCCGTGCTCCCCGACGGCCGCACGGTCCCCCTGGACATCTCCTGGGTCGGCGACAAGTGGGACGTGGTCTTGGCCGGGGGCGAGGCCTGGGGGCCCGGCGAGGCCACCTATGTCATCGCCTACACCGTGGATCTGGTGAGCTCCGGCCAAGTGGCCACCACCACCACCTCCGAGGGCGAGCCCTTCGTCGTCTTCAACTGGGGCGCGGTCCAGTGGGACCAGCCCATCGAGCACGAGACGGTCACCGTGGTCTTCGACAGCGTGCCCGCGGGACGCGAGGGCGACCTGGGCCTCGAGGGCGCCAGCGCCCTGGGCCTGCGCACCGAGCCCTGGGTCAACGAGCGCTACCTCGCCAGCTACACCGGGGTGGTGGCGTCCCCCGGCGCAGAGCCTGTGCTCGCGGCCCGCTTCCACCAGGACCAGGTGGGGGCCAGGGGCGACCACCGCCTCCAGCTCTACCTCCCCGAGGCGTTCTTCCCTGCGGTGGGGCAGGCCGTGCGGGCTCAGGACGAGCAGCAGGCCCGCGCCCAGGCCGAGGCCGCTCGAGAACAGGCCGAGTACGAGGCCCAGCGCCAGCGGCGCGAGGCCAAGCAGGCAAAGACCCTGCTGATCCATCGCCTGCTTCTGGGGCTGCTCGCCCTGCCCCTGGTGGGGTTGGTGCTGCTGGTCATGCTCCGCAAGCACAAGGGCCTGGCACGGGCCTTCGCCACCGCGCCGGAGATGCTCTGGGAGCGGGACGACTGGGAGCCGCCGCGCATCCGCATGTCCAGCTACCGGGTCGAGGGCAAGGTGGCCGAGCTGCTGGAGCTCGAAGCGCTGGTCTTGCTGGGCCTTCCCTTCGACGTGCTGCTGGCCATGATCCTCGACCGCCTGGTGGCGATGGGGTCGGCGCTGCGCCAGGGTCAGGGCGCCACGCTCCAGGTGGGGCGCTGGATGAACACACCTCCAGAGGTCGAGCCCTACGCTCGCTTCGTCTGGGAAGCCCTGCCCGAGAAGCTCGACCCGGTGCCGGCCGACCTGCTGGCCAAGCTCGGTGAGCTGGTGGTGGGCACCCTGCAGCGCAAGGCCTGGGATGCGGACCTCGACGCTACCCGCGCCCACTACCGTGGGCTCTTGGCCGAGCGCTTCCCCGCGGGGATCGAGCTCGAGGCCGCGGCCGCGCCGGCGCCCGACAGTGAGCATTGGCACGGCTGGTGGGTCACCCGCCACCACCACGCCGGCCCTCGCGTCTGGGGCCACGACAGCTTCCATCACCTCGGCGACAGCTCGCCCACCGGTGGCGCCGACCCCTCCAGTGGCGCTGGCGAAGGAGCCGCTGGGCGCAGCGCGGGCGCTCCCCTGGCGGACGGCCGCAGCGCGGGCGCTCCCCTCGCCGGTGGCCGCAGCGCCGGGCGCGGCTTCGACGTCGAGACCGCGGGCATCGGGACCGTCGAGGGTCCCATGTGCTACGCCGACTTCGGTGAGGGCGATCTGGTGGGGGTCTACGAGCACGCGGCCTGCCACTCGGCCTGCCACTCGGCCTGCCACTCGGCCTGCCACTCGGCCTGCCACTCGGCCTG
>ERZ890953.1263-NODE-1263-length-12991-cov-5.023810_pt1 | contig 12991 bp, 15 predicted proteins | sample MGYA00521264_ERZ890953 | MGnify/ENA primary metagenome ERZ890953 (study PRJEB32303, sample SAMEA104408629) | aquatic metagenome | biome: Brackish water; feature: Chemocline; material: water | place: Baltic Sea | collected 2014-10-26T21:54:00 | depth 200 m ... | reverse complement strand
TCGTTCGCTAGATCTGGAATTAACTGCGTTGCACTTCAGAGTTGAATCCGCCGAAGCAAAAAATGATTACCTGAAAGCCATTCAGTTAAAACCAGATTATATCAATGCTCAATATAATCTTGCGTTACTGTATGATATTTATTTGCAGGATATTAAATCGGCGATACAGCACTATGAAATTTATTTGTCTTTAATCGATAAACCTGATGAACCCACCCTGGAATGGGTTAACCATTTAAAAGGGACATTAAAAAATGGCTAAGTTAAAAATAATGATATGTCTGACCGTTTTATTGTCTTTACAAGTATTGGCAGAAGATCGAATTGAGTTGAGAACCACTACCATTACCGGAAACAAAGAATTACCTAAAATACTTTATATAGTTCCCTGGAAAGAAGTGAAGCAGGAAAAAATTGCTGAACGAAAGCTTGTTTTACACAGCCTTTTTGGTGATCTTTTTGATCCGGTTTTACCTCCACCGGTCCAATAAACCCAACTGCCCTCCTCCGCATAATCTGTTTTTTCCCCCAGAATAGATTTTACCGAAAATGAACTAAGCTTAATCATGAACATCAAACTTTGACAATAAACGATAAATGGAAAAATAAAGATGCCACTAATCAACACACTTTCAGCACCTGTTTCTGGGTTAAATAGCTTACTTGAAAAGCTTCAATCACCACTTCTTTTACTATTCCGCTTGTGGGTGGCTAAAGTATTTTTCATGTCCGGATTACAGAAGTTGAATACCTGGGGAGATGAATATGGCGTGTTATATCTTTTTAAGGAAGAATACAACGTTCCTTTTCTAAATTATGAAGTAGCAGCATTCCTGGCTACCGCTGGTGAATTAATTCTACCAGTTTTTCTGGTCATTGGCTTTGGCACCAGATACTTTGGCATTGCATTGTCAATTCTAAATGTGGTAGCTGTGGTTGCTTATTATGACACGCTTGCCAGGGTTGGACAGGTAACTCCGCATATTTTCTGGGGAGCCATGTTGCTCACCAATATCGTGTATGGAGCCGGTTTCTTTTCAGTCGATCACTGGCTTAAAAAAAATTATGCGGATGAAAATAATTAATTGATTTAACAGGCTTCTTTGCTTTACCTGCCCCATTGCGGGACATCAGTTTCTTTCTCGTAAAGGAGGCAGGATATCGATATCGTAGAAATCACTCTGTAATAGACAGGAACAAGTCAAAATACCCGGGGAAAGTTTTTGACGTGCAACCCGGGTCGTTAATAATAATTGGTACACCACCAAATGCAGCCAGTGAAAAACACATAGCCATACGATGGTCATCATAGGTATCGATTTCCGCACTCTGAATTTTATCAGGTGGCTCAATAATTATGTAATCCTCGCCTTCTTCCACGATTGCACCAAGCTTGCGTAATTCGGTAGCCATCGCAGCCAGTCGATCCGTTTCTTTCACACGCCAGTTATAAATATTTCGAATAGCCGTCGTGCCTTTGGCAAATAATGCTGTGGTGGCAATTGTCATAGCCGCATCTGGAATATGGTTAAGATCAACGTCAACAGCCTTTAACTCTCCACCACGGGAAACTTCAATCCATTCATCGGACCAGGTTACTCGAGCCCCCATCAATTCAAGTACTTCGGCAAAACGTGCATCACCCTGAACACTGGCTCTACCGGTGCCATGTACTTTAACCGTTCCTCCGGCAATAGCTGCTGCCGCCAGAAAATAAGATGCAGATGAAGCATCTCCTTCAACCATGATACGACCGGGTGATCGATAGTGTTGTCCGCTCTTGATGAAAAAAGCCTGGTAATCACGATTTTCAACTTCAACTCCAAAACGTCGCATGACATCCAGAGTGATATCGATATAGGGTCTGGAAACAAGCTCTCCTTCAACCTTGATAAGCAAGTCCTGTTCACACAAAGGTGCCATCATCAGCATACCGGTCAGGTACTGACTGGAAATATTGCCTTTTATTGATACTTCACCACCAGTTAAGCCTTGAGCATTGATTTTAAGTGGTGGGTATCCTGCCTGCTTAAGGTATTCGATATCGGCTCCAGCCTGTTGTAAACAATCAACCAGATCATCGATCGGACGTTCATACATACGAGGTTCACCGGTCAGTATGAATTCACCATTACCGGCACAAAGTGCAGCCGTTAAGGACCTCATGGTAGTGCCCGAATTTCCCATGAACAACTCAATACTCTCGTGTGAATTTATAGCACCAGCCAAACCGTCAATCACACATACGGTGTTATTTTCAGACAATGAATAGTGAACTCCCAGCTTTTGCAATGCCGTCAACATGTGCCTTACGTCATCACTGTCGAGTAAATTTGTGATAGTGGTTGTTCCCTTTGCCAGCGCAGCCAATAACAATATTCGATTAGATAGGCTCTTAGAACCGGGTATTTGAACTTCACCGTTGATTCGGCTTAAAGGGTTAAGAAGCAGTGTTTGCATTGAAAAAGGACAGGAAGACTGAAATTAAAACCGATTGTACCTGAAACTATTAGATTAGTGGGTGTCGTATAGCGTCAGTTAAAAATTATTTTTAATTTATGTAATCACAACTTATCGCAAGTAATATAGAACAGTCATGCTTTTGCAGGTTATTAACTTCTAAAGGAATTTGACTGCATAAACAGGCGGTAAATAGTTAGACAATAACAGCCAGTTATCGCCCTGATCACGACTTAACCAGGCATTGCCAGTAGTAGAACCCATAATTAATTTTTCACCGGAATGGTCTATATCCAGTCCATGCCGATACACCAGGTCATAACTGTTTTGGGGAAGTCCACTATCAAGAGTTTCAAATGTTAAACCGCCATCACGAGTTCTTGTCACTACCATTTTGCCATCTACCGGCACACGGCACTCATCTTTAACAGCTGGTACAAACCAGGCTGTATCGGCATTGTGTGGATGAACTGCCAGGGCAAAACCAAACACCGATGGTTTCACATCTTTTACCTCACTCCAGCTTCCTGAACCATCTGAAGAGATAAAAATACCATTGTGATGCTGTGCCCATAATCTATTTCCATCCGAAGGGGCTACCATCAACTTATGTGGATCCTGCCCCACTGAATCAAATTGTTTATCCGGAGGCATATATTCTGCGCGCATACCCGAGGATTTATTCTGCCAGTTATCGCCGCCATCGGTACTCACATAAACACCTGCAACGGAAATACCAAGAGTCAGGTAATTATTATTATCAGGATCTACACAAATTGAATGAATACCCGGGTTATCGTAACCTCCGCCAAACCATTTTTGCTCCCTTTTTAACGACCACAAACTTTCATTGAGTGACCAGTTTTCGCCACCATCAGCACTATAAAATAACCCGCCTGGAATAGTTCCAGCCCAAAGGGATAAGGGATTTCCATCAGAAGCATATTGCAAAGACCAGATAAGTTCGAGGCTAGCGCCTTCTTCAGCTTTGGGATAAGCGGGAGCAGAAACCTCTTTCCATGATTCCCCTGCATCATCAGATCGATGTAACTTTACCCCGAAATGCCCGTGATCCAGTGCTGCATACCAGGTGTCATAATGTCGGGATGCCAATATCATGGAGACAGGCACGCCTTCGAAGGCAATTAACTCAAGCTTTGAATGTTTATCAAGTTTAAATAAACCTTTACGAGTAGCTATCAATGCTTCTGTATTCATAACAAATGTAACCTCCTATCAATATTTCTACATTAACCACCTGACAAAGCCTGCAATACATACACTTCAGAATCGGCACAAACTGGATCAGATAAAGTGACCCGATCATTAATTGCAATACCATCGACCAGCACCAGCACATGTTGGCGCAATCTATCCTGATCATCCAGCACATAGTCTTTTAGTTTTTTATTATTTTCGAAGACTTTAAACAGTGAGTCACGAACAGTTTTGGCAGTTACCTGTTCGGTAGGACATTCTATATGACGTTTAAGATTACCTGTGAATACGACTGATGGCATGCTTCACCTTATCTGTATTGAATAATAACTTCCAGGTTTTCAAGTAATTGAGATTGAATACTTACATAAGTTTTATAATTTGACAATTTCTCTGTGTACTTTGACGAAAGGGGTGAAATCCCCTTTTACTTCCAGCTGCTTTCTGTGCAGATTAATATACATCCTGAAAACTATGATTCAGGTAATCAATCTCAACGCCACCTACTTCAGGCTGGCTTCCGGTACGATCATTAGTTTCGCTCTGGAAACTAGAGTTCAAATAATCGATATCGGCACTGCCCACAGCTGGCTGATTAGCGGAGAAATGCTCATGATCCTGGAAGCTGAAATTCAAATGATCTCGTTGATCGGCAAAAGTAATTCCCGAGACTGACAACAACATTGTGGCAATTATTATAATTTTCATTATATATCTCCTGATATCATGAGTTAATTAGTTTCAGTTTTATGTAAATTCCATATGTTTTAATAGAGTTCCATATTTAACAATAGTTCTAATATTATTGTTGCTGAATAAACAACAGTAAGTTCTAGCAATCCTCATGAACTTTTTTAAAATCAGTATAATAGATTCAATTTCATGAATGACTGGAGGTCTTAATTATGCCTGTTAAGTGTATCAAAGCTTTCATTAGCGGACGGGTTCAAGGTGTATTCTTTCGTGACTCCACACGCCAACAAGCTATTTCATTAGGCATCACCGGACATGCTAAAAACCTGCCTGACAGGAGGGTTGAAGTGATTGCCTGCGGTGAAACTCATAATATTGATCGGTTAATTAACTGGTTACATACAGGGCCGGAGTATGCGCGGGTTGAAGATGTCTCTATTGAGCAGATAAAAATCGAGAAACCCGTCGGGTTCTATATACGATAAATCATTAAAAAAACCAGACTTTAATATCTTGATATTTATTAGTTCCATTCCTGTAAACAATAAAACCAAGTCTATAAACATGCCATTCGTCGATATTTTAACTGCGTTTTAAAGCCATATTCCGTCTCACTTTGAAAGGACTACCGGTGGTTCTGATTTAAGATCGACAAATGCGTCAACTTTAAATACGTTCGATATAATTGTTTCTGTTAAAACTTCCTCCACCCTGCCTGTTTTGATTAATCGAGTTTGATCAAGCAGACACAGGCGATCACAATATTTTGCGGCCAGGCTTAAATCGTGAATAGCAATAAAAACAGCATGACCTGATTTGGCATAATCTTTGAGTAATTGCATGACATCGCGTTGATAGTGAATATCCAGATTTGCTACCGGTTCATCAACCAGAAGAACATCAGCCTGATTAGCCAGTACCCTGGCCAGCCAGACACGAGCTTTTTCTCCGCCGGAAAGTTCATCCACATGACGATTAGCAAGATCTGAAACTTTAGCCTGCTGCATGGCTTGATGAATAATTTGCTGATCACTATCGCCCCAGGGTAAGCGTCCCATAGAAACCACATCGCACACAGATAAAGCCCAGGCACTTTCAACAAACTGTGGTTGTAATGCGATATTGCGAGCCTTCTGCTGCGCGCTGTATTGCTCAAGATTCAAATCCTGCAGTAGAATTGTTCCTGATTTATTGAGTAGACCTGCAATAGCATTTAATAAGGTTGATTTTCCTGCCCCGTTCGGGCCAATCAGTCCCAGCATTTCCCCCTGCTTAATTTCAAGGTTGATATCCTGCAGTCTACCGGCTACCGACAGGTTTTCGATTTTCATTAAACCCATCTCTGTCGCTCCTTCCAGACCAGCCAGATAAAAAATGGAGCGCCCACCAATGCAGTTAATACACCCAGCTTTAACTCACGTTCAGGAGGTAACAGGCGCACCAGAATATCAGCAGCACAAACCGTAATAGCGCCGCCAAGTGCGGATGGCAGTAATAACCGATCAGGGCGGTAGTTGACTAGCGGGCGTAAAATATGGGGTACCAGTAATCCGACAAAACCTATATTACCGGCTACTGCCACTGCGGAACCTATTAACATAGCGGTACCCAGGATAATATAGCGCCCTCCTGCCACTACATTTAATCCCATACTGTCAGCTACCTTTTCACCCAGACTTAATCCCATCAATAACCTGCGTTGACCCCATATCAATCCGCCACCAATGATAAAAGCCGGTATCAGAACCATTAAGTTATCCAGCCCACGATTTGAAACCGAACCTAGCAGCCAGAATACTAGTTCCTGCATGGCATAGGGATTCGGTGCGAAATTTAAAATAATGGCTAGCAAAGCACTGGTGAGTGTTGAAATAGCAAGTCCTGCCATAATAATAATGGACGGTCTGGCCATTGAACCTGAAAGCCCCATTAAAATAAATAAGGTGATCGCAGCACCTGCTAAACCGGCAAGAGGTGTTGCCAGAGCACCTAAACCTGAAAATAAATTAAAATAAAAAACGCCGGATGCACCGACTGCAGCACCCTGACTTGCACCGATTAAACCGGGATCTACTAATGGGTTTCGTAGTAACCCCTGCAAAGCTGCACCAGACAGTCCCATCGCTGCTCCCACCACTAAAGCCAGTAATGTTCTGGGTAAGCGAATTTCTCCGACTATCAATGCATCTTTGTTATCGGCAGACTGTATCCAGTCCCATAATCCACTCAAAACGTTCACATCAACGCTACCAGAGCTGAGCGATAACCAGCTCAGAACGATCAATAAAATAGATATTAATGGGGTTAGAATTTTTTCCATTCAGCCAGTTCTCGAATCAAATCATAAGTCCACGGGCCAGGACATTGCCAGCACCAGTAATCACTGCTGAACAATTGTTGTTTATCAGTCAACTTACTTAACACCGGATGCTCGGCGAATAAATTAGCCAGTGAATTGGAAACCGGTGTAGACCATAAAACTGCATCCGGCGGGTTACTGACCAGCTGTTCCAGATCGAGGTTCACATAGCCTTTTTGCTGAACATAGTTTGACCAGCCGGACTTTACAATGACATCGTTTTCCAGGGTACCCGTGCCGGTACCTATACCATTCGCACCGAGTAGTAACAATGTTCTTTTCTTATACTCAAACTGCTGCAACGTAATTGCAGTCGGTATATTATTATTGACCACCGAATGAAAGTGCTTTGTATACTGCTGAATTGCCTGGAGACTGTCTGGTAACTCCATGATATCCACTTTCATCCCCAGTTGTTGAAGTCGTTTACGCAGAATAATGGCATTATATTCACCCGTTAAAACCAGATCTGGTTGCAATTCCATGATTACTTCAAGACTGCCATCATGCACCGGCAGATCATCGTCAACCCAATCAACAGGATATCGATACAGCAACGGCGAGAATGCCAGTACTTGTGACCGGTTGGCATACTTTAGCAGCATCCAGTCGGTACACAGATCCAGTGAAACTATCCGTGAAGGCGGCCTGGTTCCCGCATGCTCAGAAAAGCCACTCTGCTGATACAATAGCGGTACGGCCACGAGTGCCATAACTAAATACTTCTTCATAATTTTCATCAGTCAGATTTTCCACACGAGCCGATAGCGTTAGATTCTTTTCCAGTTGATAACTTGCACCCAGGTTCCATAATGTGTAACTTTCCAATATGACATCCTGCGCGGGATAACTAAACTGAATATCACGTCGGTCATCGCGATACAGCCCTTTTAACCAGACGCGCATATTTTCATGACGATAATTTGCCAGCACACTGGCTGCCCATTTGGGCACACGAATTCGTTTAGAAACCATGCCGTTGACGGTTTCGGTCGCTTCGGTTTTACTCAAACTGGTGGTTAGTGTCAATTGCTGCCAGTCTTTTCTAATCGATAATTCAATTCCTTTACTGTCGGCTTTTCCTACATTCTGATTCACTCCGCTCGGGTATGAACCAATATAACGAATTAGGTCTTCAGTCTGCTGATCGAAATAAGTCAGGCTAAAAAAGTAATCCTGAGAGTTATATTCTATAGCGATTTCTGAACTACCAGCCTGCTCTGGTTGCAGGTCGCTATTTCCGCCAAAAGTAGTATCGAATAACTCCTGCAAACTGGGGGTTTTATAAGCTGTTCCATGAGCACCGCGCAAACGGACAGTGTCATTCAATTGATAACTTACCGTTAAGCGATATGTATGATGAGTGCCGAATTCATCATGACCAGTGGCACGAATACCTGCTGAAATATCCAGGTCATCAATATTAATCAGTAAATTAAGGTATACATCAGTCGACCCGGTCTGTTCCTTGAAAACACTGTTGCCATAGGCAGAGATACTTTCAGTTTTTAACTGTTCTGTAACTTCTTCCAATCCATACTGTAAGATATGCATATCATCAAGAATATAGTTCCCTCTGTAGTTAAAATCTGTCCTGTCGGTGTCTGTATTATATTCGGAATCCTCTCCATAAAAGACCGATACAGTTTCGTATTGATTACTGACCCTTGAAATCTGCAAATTATTTGAAAAACGTCTGTCGTTTGATGGAATAGACACCGACCAGGCTAAATTAGCGATTTTAACCTGCTGGTTATTATTTTCTTCATCAACTGCTAAACCGTTAAAATCTGTACCATCAAAACCTAAACTGGAATCACTCCGACTGATGACCACAGTACTTGAAATTCTATCGCCGTCATAACCGGCTTTCACATTAACCGCCTGCTTATCAAAAGCATCCTGCTCAGTGTTGCCATTTATTTCAGCCGCTGAAGATATGCCATCGGTCACATAATCTTCAACAGTTAGTGAGTAATTCCACTGCTTTTTTCCACCATTTATATTGGAAGAAACAGATCGTATGCCCTGTTCACCGGCATCCAGTCTTACATTCCCCGCTAAACCGGTTCGTCCCTTTTTACTGGTTATATTGATTACACCGGCAATCGCATCAGTACCATAAATAGTTGATTGCGGCCCCAGTAGAACTTCAATGTTTTCAACCGATGACAAACTCAGGCTGGAAAAGTCAAATTCACCGGTTGAAGCATTACTAACTCGCATACCGTCTATTAACACCAGAACATGATTGGCTTCATTACCACGTACTCTGGCCTGAACCTGACTGCCCCTGACACCCTGGCTACTGACAATCAAAGATGGGATTTCCTGCAATGCATCTTCTATAAATACAATACCGCGTTGTCGTAATTCATCGGCTTGCAAAAAGATAACGCTGGAACCCACCTGATTGACTGGTTGAGCATATTGGGATGGAGATATGACGATAACCGGAATATTACTGTCAGCCAGTAAAGCTGAACCGGTTGATAGAGTAATTGAACTGACAACAGCCGCTACAACAGCTGGATGTAAAGCTTTAATCATAAAGACCTCTGGCACCGCCCGTGCCGCAATAAGGTTATAAAAAAGCTGACAAAGCGAATCAAACCGTGCCAACCACAAACGCAAAGGCCGGTCTCCGGACTTACAGGCGGATGACATAAATATCACCAGAATCAGCACCTTCCCATGACTAGTCACAGTGGCATAAACCGATTCTTTACCTGATTACCGTTGCGGGGGCAGTGTCGGAATGATTAAAATAGTCACCGACTTCCCGTTTAAATCACTCTCGTGATCACCTTTAGCGGCGCGAAAGATATAGTGTTACAGGAATACACGCAAGCTTTTTAGCCCACTGGAAAATAACGGTATTAATTGTTAAGTGCTATTAAGCTTTAGCCTCGACTCATTTCAATCGCTATAATCACCTGGCATTTTTAATATAAAAACTGATGGATACCTTTTTTAGCCAGATTCAATTATTAGAGTTCACATCAACACAGCTCATGCTGACTTGCCTGGTATTTATCTGGTCAGGTTTCGTACGCAGTGGTCTGGGTTTTGGTGGCGCAGCACTAGGGTTGCCATTGATGTTGTTCATCTATGATCAACCCCTGTTCTGGTTACCTGCAATAGGCACTCATTTATTAATTTTTACCGGCTGGACTTTGCGTAAGCGACTGAAAAATGTTGACTGGGACTATCTTAAAAAATCAGGCTTGTATATTTTGCCAGCCAAACTGGCAGGTGTTTTTGGATTGATCAACCTGCCAAATAACTGGCTTATAATCATTATTTACAGCATCACCCTGATATACGCATTTTTATGGTTACTAAACCTGAAAATCCAGAGTGAAAAAGGCTGGACGGATAAAATACTGTTAATTATCGGAGGTTATGTATCGGGAACATCTCTAACCGGTGCGCCGTTAATCGTTGCTGTTTTTATGAATCATATTCGAAAAAATCAACTGCGTGATACCCTGTTTGTTTTATGGTTTATTCTGGTCACCGTTAAAATGACTACTTTTGTAGCTTTTGGTATAAACCTGCATACCCTGAGTGCTCTTATGCTGGTTCCTGTAGCCGCTATCGGTCATGTGATAGGACTAAAAGCACATGATTTCATGTTGCAAAATGATACGCTGTTTAAACGTATCATAGGGGCAGTATTGATTGTTATCAGTATACTGGGATTTGTTCGACTGCTTTAATGTCTATCTTCGGGAAATGTTTTACTGACTCACCCCGCCATTCTGACGGGCAATCGTTTTGCCCCCCAGGTTCCCGGAGCAGATTCAAAAACACCAGAACATCGTGTTCCACAATTCCTGCATTCTCCTGCTGCATTTAAATTCCACTCTGATAATACATACCAGTCCCGACCAATAACTACTTCACCACATGAATGGCAGTAGGTACTCTCCCCTTTTTTGTCGTGCACATTACCTGTGTAAGCATAACGAATACCATTTTTAACAGCGATATCTCGCGCAGCTGTCAGTGTTTGAAATGGAGTCGAGGGAATATCCAGCACTTTATAATCAGGGTGATAAGACGTAAAGTGCATAGGGACTTCAGTACCGAGATTGTTAACTACCCATCTGGTCATAGCATCTACTTCTTCCGCGGAATCATTTTTGCCCGGAATCAGTAGTGTTGTTAATTCAACCCACACATCGGTTTTTTGCTTCAGGTAAATGAGTGTATCCAATACAGGCTGAAGATGGCTACCTGTCATATGGACATAAAAGTCTTCGCTAAAAGCTTTCAGGTCTACATTGGCAGCATCCATATGGTGGAAAAATTCTACACGGGGTTCAGGACAAATATAACCTGCAGTGACAGCGACCGTTTTAATATCTTGCTGATGACAGGCTTTAGCTACTTCGATGGCATATTCGTGAAAGATCACAGGGTCGTTGTAGGTAAATGCTACGGATCGACAACCCAGTTCAGCGGCCTTGTTCGCTATCTGTAGAGGACTGGCATTATCAGCCAACGTATCAATTTCACGGGATTTACTAATATCCCAGTTCTGGCAAAACTTGCAGGAAAGATTACAGCCGGCTGTACCAAAACTGAAAACCGGAGTGCCGGGTAAAAAATGGTTGAGGGGTTTTTTTTCGATCGGGTCAACACAGAAGCCACTGGAACGGCCATAAGAAGTGAGCACGATGGCGTTATTGATATTAGCGCGGATGAAACATAAACCACGTTGTCCGGGTTTTAATTTGCAGTACCGAGGACAAAGATCACACTGCACTCTTTCCTTGTCGATGGCATGCCAGTATCTGGTCGACACACTGAAATCTGAATTGAAATCACTTTCTGTCATTTCACTTTCTCCCTTTCCTTAACTTTACTCCAAAACGATAAAAAACAACAATCCTATCCCGCAATGTTGATCGATACTAATGCATCTCTAATCTGAAAATAAGCAATGATAAACTCAAACAGGATTCGCCAGAAAATCTCAAACAATATAAATGCCATTAAAAACAGCCATTTTGCTGAAAATTTAGCAGCCAGCACAGCTATAGCCTTATCCACTTCAGGTAGTTTTCCGGAAACAGTATTTTTGATATTTCGATATACATACTGATATATTAAAAGAGGAATTATGATAGCCCCTGAATAGTAAGCCAGAAAAAAAACAGCAGGGCTTATAAATAAATCGAAAGTCAGAAAACCCATTAAATTGTCTATCGGGTTAACAAATATGGCTGGAGATTGCATAAGCTCAATTAGATTATTTTAAGAAAAATTAACGCAGCTGTTTTTTTGTTGGATGGATAATACTATACTTATTCCAAGGAAATTGTCAGGCAAAGGAGCTATGAAAATTATGTTCACTGATAACATATCTAAAATTCGTACACCGGCTGTTGCAGGTCAATTTTATCCGGCTGAACCTTCTCAGCTTACTGACCTGATACAAAACATGCTAAGGCAGGCGAAAGCAGTCTCTCCCCGTCACATCAAAGCACTAATTGTACCACATGCCGGTTTTATATACTCCGGCCCTGTTGCTGCTACTGCTTACCAGACACTAATACAACAGGCAAACGAGATTAAACGCGTGGTATTACTGGGCCCATCTCATCGTGTCGGTTTTCATGGAATTGCTACTATTTCTGCAACTGAATACCAGATGCCTCAGGGTAATATTAAAATTGATCGCGCCGCTGTTAATTTGATCGAAGTCCTGCCGCAGGTCCAGCAACTGGATAAAGCACATGAACAGGAACATAGCCTGGAAGTTCAGTTACCCTTTTTACAATTGGTGCTGGGTACAACATTTAACCTGGTACCACTGGTAGTCGGTGATTGTCCGGCTAATCAGGTAGCAGAAGTTCTTGAATTACTGTGGGGAGGTCAGGAAACATTAATTGTGATTAGTTCAGACTTGAGCCATTGCCAGAGTTACCAGCTTGCACAACAGCAGGATCAGCAAACATCTGAATCTATTTTAAGTTTATCACCTGAAAATATTCATTATGAAGATGCCTGCGGCCGTAACCCGGTAAACGGCCTGCTACTAGCGGCTAAATCTCATCATCTTAAACCAGCTCTGGTCGATTTACGTAATTCAGGTGATACGGCAGGACCCCGTGATCGTGTGGTCGGCTATGGCGCTTACCTGTTTAGTGATGGTTAACCCGACAAAAATGTACCTGATTACCCCTGAGGCTCAGCTAACTTTAATCTCAAAAAAAATTACTCACCACAGAGGACACGAAGGTCACAGAG
>ERZ890953.1262-NODE-1262-length-12993-cov-5.031303_pt1 | contig 12993 bp, 10 predicted proteins | sample MGYA00521264_ERZ890953 | MGnify/ENA primary metagenome ERZ890953 (study PRJEB32303, sample SAMEA104408629) | aquatic metagenome | biome: Brackish water; feature: Chemocline; material: water | place: Baltic Sea | collected 2014-10-26T21:54:00 | depth 200 m ... | reverse complement strand
AAAGGACCGGGTGTTTCGTGGGCCGGGCGACGGAAATCGGGTGCGGTGATGCGCACCGTGTTCACATACTCGGTATCGCTCAAACGCGAGAGAATACGCGGCTCAATATCTACCGCGATCAGATTGGTGGTGATGACCATTGGCAGCTTATTGATATAACGATAGTTCATTATCTGGAAAAGCTTCTCTTGCGCCCAATCTGTCGCATTCTGGGTGCCGAAATCATCCATAATCAGCAGCGGAACATTGCGGATTTCATCGAAACGTTGTTCAAAAGTGGCTTCGGGGTCATCGTATGAAAAGCGCAGCATATCCAATAAATCGGGGACAGTCAGAAACAAAGTAGGAATGCCCAAATCGACGACAAAGTTGGCGATAGCCGCGGCCAGGTGCGTTTTACCACAGCCATAATTTCCCTGAAGTACCAGCCAGCCATTCATCGAGCGCGCAAAAAATTGCGCCGATTTAAAGGCCGCCTCGACCGATAATGCTTCACCTGGATTCAGGCCAGAGCGACCGTGCGACTTGAAATTCTCAAACGTCAGGTGCGATAGCTCTTTGAGATTGCTCATGGCAAAGAGACGCTGATGGGCGCGTCGATTAATTCGTGTATGGCGGCATTCACAAATGCGCAGTTTGCCAAATTCGGGATGCCCTACGGGGAAATCCTGGCGTAAATAGCCTACGCCGCCGCAAATCGGGCAATCGGGGTCGCCCGGCAAGTCATTTGGAATATATTCCGCCTGCGGTTCAGTCATTTTCCCAGTTGGAATATTCCTGGCGGCTTTCTTCAATGTCTCGTCGATCGTTTCGGACATCATAACCTCTCTCTTGCCAGCGGCGCAAAATTGCTTCAATATAGCGCCAGTTGCGCACATTTTTCTCTACGGCAATTCGTATGGCTTCTTCTACCCATTCTTGGGGATACTCGTCTTCGGCGTCTTTCAGGCTTTCGGCCAGCATGGGTGTCAAGACGCCAATATTTTTTTCGAATAACTGGTATATATTGGGGCGTTCGGCGGTCAGCACTGGTTCGGCGCGATACGATTTTTGGGGATGCCAATCCCCGCGACGGATGGCTGCGACCGCGGCGCGCCCTTTAGGGGTGTTGATGAAGATAAGCTGCTCCCCCTCGGGGGAATTCACACCGAGGAGTGTGCCGCGGTCAACCGCGCGGGACAGAGATTCGCTCAGGGTGGATTTGATCTCTTCGGGCGTGGCAGCCAGCCCTGAGGTAAAACGTTCATCCGCAAAAAAGTCGGCCTCCCGCAAATACGGAAAATCTCCCTGCGCATGTTCGATCTTCCACAGGGTATACAGCGTCACCTTCAACTCACCCAGATGATCGATCTGCGGCAGCAATTCGCCGAAAAAAACATCGGGCAGGCGCGAATAGGTGTTTGAACCAGCGGAGAAACCCTTAAAAGCCACAGCTACAACTCGTTGAGATCATGCAAATGGGTGACGGCGTTCTCGAATTTCGCCAAATTCTTGCGGAAGATGAGTTGCACGCTGCCTGTGGGGCCATTACGGTGTTTCGAGATGATAATTTCGGCCACGTTCTTCATATCGGTATCTTCTTCGTATACTTCGGGGCGATAGATGAACATGACAATGTCGGCGTCTTGCTCCAGCGAGCCGGATTCGCGTAAATCCGAAAGTACGGGTTTTTTGTCGCTGCGTTGTTCCACAGCACGCGAGAGTTGCGCTGCGGCCAGCACCGGCACGCCCAGTTCACGGGCCATCATTTTTAATTGCCGCGAAATAAATGAAACTTCTTGCACGCGATTTTCGGAGCGGTTTTCGCTTGACATGAGTTGCAAATAATCGATGATAACCAGGTCGAGGCGATGTTCGAGGTGCAGGCGGCGGCATTTGGTGCGCAACTGCATGGGGGTGATGCCGGGTGTATCGTCGAGGAAAATTTTGGTGCCGCTGAGGACTTCGATAGCATGTGTAAGCATACTCCACTCGTCTTTTTCGAGTTTACCGGTGCGTAGACGCTGCGAGTCGATGGCGGTTTCTTGCGCCAGAAGGCGCTGCACAAGCTGGTCGTTGCCCATTTCAAGTGAGAAGATGGCAACGTGTTTTTTGTGAGTCAGGGCGGCGTTTTTCGCAATCGAAAGGGCGAAACCGGTTTTACCCATACCCGGCCTGCCAGCCACAATCAGTAGATCGGAGGGTTGCAAGCCGTTGAGTAGATGATCGAGGTCGATGAAACCGGTCGGCACGCCGCTGATGTCCTCGTCTTTAGCGGCCAATTCGCCAATATGATCGTAGAACTCGCTGAGCACCTGCTTGATGGGTGCCAGGTCACGCGTCAGGCGGCGTTCACTGACGCCAAAAACGGCCTTCTCGGCATCGTCCATTACGGCATCCAGGCCGGTGCCTTCTTCGTAGGCCAGCGTGGCGATTTTATTGGCGGCTTCCAACATACGGCGGCGTACAGCCGTTTCTTCGATGATATGGCCATAAGCGGTGGCATGAAGCGAGGAGGGCACACTATTGATCAGAGTGGTGATAAAGGCGGCTCCGCCAATTTCGGCCAACTGCCCCTGCTGATCTAAATCTTCGATGACCGTCAGTGAATCGATGGGGGTGCGATTCTGCTGCAAGCGCGAGAATGATTCCCAAATCCAGCGGTGACGATGGATGTAAAAATCATCGGGCTGCAAAAATTCAGCCACGTCGAAATAAGCATCGGGATTGATTAAGATCGAACCGATAACGGCTTCTTCGGCTTCTCGACTCTGGGGTACAACTTTCAGGGTAGAGCCTGATTCGGGTTCATAAGTTGGCTGAATGCTCATAAGAATTGAGGAGAGTTTCGAAAAAAGGGGGGTGCGTAGGGGTAAATGCCCACGCACCCCTCTTTTACCATTGCATCGTAGCGAGAGGTTGGATACCTAATTCTGATCGTCTTCGTCTTCAGAATCATCAAGGTCTAACTGCTCGAGAAAATCTTCGAAAATGGAGAGACGTTCGCTCTCATCGCTTTCATCTAAATCATCCACAGCGATGCTGTCCGCAGCATCAAGGGGAACTTCATCCTCTTCAGGAACAATACCGGCACTTTCCATGACTTCACTGGAGACGTATATAGGTACACGTCTGCGAGCGGCTAAATTCATGGCATCGGAGGGCCGGGCATCGATATTCAGTGTTTTGCCGTCAAGATTGAGGACAATATTGCCGTAGAAGGTTTCATCACGCAAGGCAACCACCTCTACATGCGAAATAGTAGCGTTCAACTCTTCGACTATCTTCATCATCAGGTCGTAGGTTAAGGGGCGAGCGGCCGCCACATCTTGCAGGGCCATCGTTAGGTGCTCCGCTTCATAGATGCCAATCCAGATGGCCAGATACCGTTCCGCATCTATTTCCCGTAAGATCACTATGCGTTGCTGATTAAGCAAGCTGACGCGGATACTATCGATAATGACTTCAATCATTTCAGGCATGGTACAGTCCAGTCAAAACAGTTTAACAGGGATTCTTCCTGCGAAAGCGCAGGCCTGAGCATTTACTTGATTTGCTGAAATTATTCTATCATGCCGCGGGGGGGGATGCAACAGAGCCGCGGCAGCGAACCATGCGTCCAGATCAAATCACACTCAACAGGGTTTGCCGCCGCTCCACGTTTTCACCCACCTTAACACGCACACGTGAGACTACGCCCGCCCGAGGCGCTTTGAGTTCATTTTGCATTTTCATGGATTCAAGAATCAGCAGTACATCCCCTTCGCCGATTTTCTGCCCATCTTCGACCGGAATATCAATTACCAAACCTGGCATAGGCGCTTTGAGATAAAACTCGCCGCTTTGAACTGGCCCGCTGCCAAATGCCGAGCGCAGGCGGTGCTCGCGCTCATCGACCACGGCAGCCGTATACAGCGCGCCGTTTACCAATACTTCCAGGTCGCTATCGCTTTCATAAACGTAGGCCTCATAGGATTTACCATCCACCAGCAGCGAGAAAACCGGTTGCCCACTGACCGACTCGAAATCCACCACATAGCACACGCCATTGACCACCACTCGGTGGTCATCCAGAATATCAACGAGATATTCATGCTCATTAATCGTCGTTATATATTTCATCCACAGGCCTCTTTAGCGGTGCAGGCGTTCCCAGCGCCCTAACCATTTCCAGTTGCTGGTATCGCGTTCATTGCGCTGAATGACATGCGTTGAACGTTCGGTATTTTCATGTGCGACTAGCGTCGCGAAAATCGCCGCAATTTCAGGGATTGGCTTGCGCGCCTGCCCGGATGTTTCCATATCGAAACGCTTCTCCACAAACTGCGTATCAAATTGACCGGCCATAAAGCGGTGCGAATCCATTAGTTTTTGATGGAACGGAATATTGGTGCGCACGCCAACAATTTTATATTCTTCGAGGGCGCGGCGCATGCGCAAGATGGCTTCGGCGCGTGTCTGACCGAATACAATCAACTTGGAAATCAGCGAATCATAATATGGCGAGATTTCAAAACCGGGGAAGACGCCGGTATCCACGCGTACGCCCGGGCCGGTGGGTAGTATTAAGTGCGTAATGCGCCCGGTAGAGGGCATAAAATTGTTATAGGGGTCTTCGGCGTTCACGCGGCATTCAATGGCCCAGCCATTCATTTGCACGTCTTCTTGTGTAATGCTCAGCGTGCGTCCGCGGGCAATGCGAATCTGCTCTTTGACAATATCCACTCCGGTGACGGCTTCGGTGATGGGGTGCTCGACCTGCAAGCGCGTATTCATCTCCAGAAAAAAGAAATTCTTGTCGCGATCCACCAAAAACTCAATTGTCCCGGCATTGACATAGCTCACCGATTGCGCCGCCCGCACCGCCACCTGTCCGATACGCTGGCGCAGTTCTTCATCATCGCCGATAAATGGTGAAGGCGCTTCTTCAAGCAATTTTTGATGGCGGCGTTGCAGCGAGCATTCGCGTTCGCCGAGGTGAATTACATTACCATGCTCATCGGCAAGGATTTGAATTTCGATGTGGCGCGCTCCCTCGACGAGTTTTTCTAAATAGACATTGCCATCTCCGAAGGCGGATTCGGCCTCCCTGCGGGCGGATTGTAATAATAAGGGCATTTCCTGCAGGTTGTGAACTTCGCGCATGCCCTTACCGCCACCCCCGGCGGTGGCTTTCACCAACAGAGGAAATCCAATCTCCGGGGCTATTTTCAGCAGTTCATCATTACTGAGTCCGCCTTCTCCTTCGGTACCAGGCACCACCGGGACGCCAGCTGCCGCCACTGTAGCGCGCGCCACGCCTTTGTCACCCATGGCGGCAATCGCCGAAGGTTTGGGGCCAATAAAGGCCAGGCCTTCATCCAATACCGCTTGAGCGAAATCGGCGCGCTCCCCCAAAAAACCGTATCCGGGATGGATGGCCCCGGCGCCGCTTTTCTTGGCAATTTCGATTATTTTGTCGCTGCGCAGATAGGATTCGCGCGAGGGCGCTGGCCCCAGCAAATAGGCCTCATCGGCCAGACGCACATGTAATGCCTGGCGGTCGGCTTCCGAATAAACTGCCACAGTTTCCATACCTAGCTCGCGGCAGGCCCGCAAAATGCGCACCGCAATTTCGCCGCGGTTGGCGATGAGTACTTTATTGAACATGAAACCTCCGGTGGAAAGTGATCAGAGTTTTGATCATCACCTGACCTTGTTTAACTTTCCTTCAAAAAATCAAGCACACGTTTGTTGAATAGAGTTGGAATATCCTGAGGCAGCATATGCCCAACGCCCGATGCCAGCCATAACTCGGCATCATCGATATTCTCGGCAATGTCGATGGCGTGCTGCGGTGTAGCGTGCTCATCAGCCTCGCCCTGGATGATCAGCGCCGGGCAATCGATCTTTGCCAGTAATGGGCGCATATCCCAATTCAGCGCCGCGGGAGTGTGCCAGCCATTGAACCAGTTCCAGAAAACCACCTCGTATTTTTCACCGTGTGCAAGCTGCATTCCCTTGCGGAAGCGGGCATCGCGCTCGAAATTGTGTTTGATGCCCTGAATACCTGGCTCCATCGTGGCTTGTTCCAAATAAATATGCGCCGCCACAGTGACAAGCGCTGTCACGCGATCTGGATTTTGTGCCGCGTAGTACAGGGCTATCGTTCCGCCGTCGCTATGGCCGATCAGCACCGCACGATGCACACCATACGTTTCAAGCAGTGCATTCAAATCAGCCAGATCATCAGCAAATGCTGGCGCATCGAGTTGCGGGCGGGAGTCGGAGCTGCCACAACCCCAGCGATCGTAGACAATCACCCGGTATCCGGCGGCGGAGAGTGCAGCGACTTGCCCCCGCCAGGCACGCGTAGAACCCAGGCCATGGTGCAGCAAGACTACCGCAGGGGCTTTCTCCGAGCCGTGGCTTTCAACGTGGAGTTGGTGGTTGTTAATCAGCATATAGACACCCTTAGGACGGTCTGATGCCCCTACAGCGGAATACAGCCGTGTTTCTTGGGCGGGTTGGTATCGCGCTTATTGGTGAGCATTTCCAGAGCGTTAATCAGGCGCGGGCGCGAGTCGCTTGGCTCAATCACATCGTCAATATAGCCGCGCGATGCCGCCACATAGGGGTTGGCGAATTTTTCGCGATAATCGGCGACCAGCTCCGCTTTGCGGGCAACTGGGTCTTCAGCTTCGGCGAGTTCCTTGCGGAAGATAATCTCAACAGCGCCATCCGGCCCCATCACCGCCAGCTCTGCGTTGGGCCAGGCCAGGTTTACATCGCCGCGGATATGTTTGCTGCTCATTACGTCGTATGCGCCGCCGTAAGCCTTGCGCGTAATCAGCGTCAGTTTGGGGACAGTAGCCTCACAATAGGCATAGAGCAGCTTGGCTCCAGATCGAATGATTCCACTGTGCTCCTGATCGGTGCCGGGCAAGAATCCGGGCACATCCACCAGGGTCAGGATCGGGATATTAAAGGCATCGCAGAAGCGCACAAAGCGCGCTGCTTTTTCCGAAGAATCGATATCCAGCACACCTGCTAAATGAGCGGGCTGATTGGCGATAATACCAATGCTATGCCCGCCCAGACGCGCAAAGCCGACGACAATATTGGGGGCGTAGGCCGGTTGGGTTTCGAAGAATTTTCCATCATCGACAATCAGGTTAATGACTTCTTTGATGTCGTAGGGTTTGCTGGGGTCATCGGGGATGATCTCGTCGAGTTTTTCTTCGCGGCGCAGGGGATCATCTTGCGATGGGATAAAGGGCGCATCTTCCATGTTGTTTTGCGGCAAATAACTGAGCAGTTCACGCACCAAAAAGAGCGCGTCGGCCTCGCTATCGGCGGCCAGATGACACACACCGGATGTTTCGGCATGCACATCGGCGCCGCCCAACTCTTCGAAGGTGACTTCTTCATGGGTCACGGTCTTGACCACGTTGGGGCCGGTGATGAACATATACGAAGAGCCGCGAACCATGAAGATGAAATCGGTCAACGCGGGCGAGTAGACGGCGCCACCCGCGCACGGCCCCATAATGACGCTGATCTGTGGGACGACGCCCGAGGCGAGTGTGTTGCGCAAGAATATGTCGGCATAACCGCCCAGCGACACAACACCCTCTTGAATGCGCGCCCCACCGGAGTCGTTCAAACCGATCACCGGCGCGCCACTCTTCATCGCCATATCCATAATCTTGACGATTTTCTCGGCGTGAACTTCGCCTAAACTGCCGCCAAAGACAGTGAAATCTTGTGCAAAGATATAGACCAAGCGGCCGTTGGCGGTTCCCCAACCTGTAACCACGCTGTCACTGAGAATTTGATTTTGATCCAGGCCAAAATCGTGGGTACGGTGCATGACAAAGGCATCAACTTCACGAAAAGAACCTTTATCGAGAAAAAGGTCAATGCGCTCGCGCGCTGTGAGACGTCCCTTTTTGTGCTGCTGATCGATGCGCTTGTCGCCGCCGCCCAGGCGCGCCTGAGCTTTGAGTTCACGCAAACGTTGAATTTTTGGATTATCTGACATGCAGTGCTCCCAACGAATGAAATCATTTCTGTATATTATGAGGAAACCAGGAACGCAGGAAATATTTCTCTAGGACTTACGCAACTCGATAAAAAACACCCCTATTTTCGGGCATTCTCTTGTACAAGTGCGTAAGTCCTATTCTCCTGATTTCCTGGCTTTCTCATGGAACATCAATGTTTCTGAATATATTCAAGCTTTTATTGATGAATGTCTACTCTCTACCATTATGAGGCTCTTTGAGACTTTGCGTGGAGGTTCCCAGATTTGGGGGTGTGGCGGGTGTGAAACACCCGCCACACCCCCAAATCTGGGCTTTACCTTGCGAAATCTCAGAGACCCCAATATGATTGAACCATAGAACAGTCACACGGAAGTTGCATTTGCCCTGTTTATTTACCGAAAAAGCCGCGCCCGTGTGCGCTGTGCAAAACTAGAAAGGCAAATCCCAGCCCCAGGAACGTAGCCATCAACTCGAATGGCCAACGCCATTCCAGCCCCGGAGCTTGCGCCAGCAGCAAGGCATCCAACCAGTAATATAGCGAAAATCCTACAACGGAAATCTGTGTGCCCATCCAGGCCCACGACAGACCACGCCACAACCCCCAAGACAGAACCAGCCCCGTAAGGCTCCAAAGAATTGCTCGTAGCGCCAGGTACCAGACCGGCACCGAGAGAGGTAAATTTTGCAAAAATGCGCTGTGGCGCAAGGCAGCAAAAAAGCCAAAGATATAAATTGCCGCAATACTTAACACCAGCAAAGTGAGCAAGGTTACGAAGAAAGGGCGTTTTGGATAGTTGGGTGTCATATTAGGGTATTGTCAGGGTGATTTTTCCCAACTGCTGCCCCGTTTGCAGGCGAGATTGGGCTGTGGCGGCTTCTGCTAGCGGATAGCTGTGATCTAGACGTACAGCGAGTTTGCCTGCAAATACCAAATCCATCACCGTAGTAAAATCGGCGCGTGTGCCCATTGTGGAGCCGATGATGGAGAGATGTTTGCTGAAAATGAAGCGGTTATCGATCTCAAATTTGGGTCCACCGGTATTGCCCACTGCTAGCAGGCGTCCACCTTTGCGCAGGGTGCGCAAACTGAGGGGAAAAGTTATCCCCACGTTATCTACAACTACATCGACGCCGCGGCGGTTCGTAAGATTGTAGATGGTTTTCGCCTAATTCTCGTTGCGGTTGCGGTCGATGAGTTCATCGGCGCCCAGGCTTTCGGCCATGGATAGCTTTTCGGCGCTGGAACCAACCACATAAACCCGTGCGCCGATATATTTGGCAATCTGGATGCTGGCGGTATTGACTCCGCCGGAAGCGCCCACAATCAGCACATGCTCAGCGGGCTGCAATTTGCCGCGTGTGATAAGCGAGTGCCAGGCTGTGTGAAAGACGAGTGCGGCGTGCAGGCGCACCAATGCCTCACCGGGGCCGGGTTCAGGGGTGGGGAAGTCGGCATACTGCAGCACTTCCGGCCCGCCGTGTTGGTGGAAGAGAATCGCTTTCATGGCTCCAGATTTAGCTCCACGGTATTCGACCAGATCTCGGGGTTGCCGTAGGCATCGGTAAATTGTGTGCCGCCCTCCAGCCCGACGCGGCAAAAATAGCGACCCGTGGGAAGATTAACCTGCAGGAACCCTTGCGTGGCGGGAGTCTCGAACGAATATTGTTTGTCAAAGGCGATACTGCGCCCGCTATCGTTCAATGGCGAAAAATTTGGATCGCTGGTGAAAACAATATGATCAATAAACAAGGCCATAAATTCCTGCGGAGGTGCATCGTAGGGACGCTCGATGCGCCAGTTCTGTATCCCGGTGGGATTTTCAAAGGGGCCAAGCCGCTCCCAGACCCATTCGAAATGCGTGATTTGGGTACTGTCGGCGAAGCTCCAACTCTGATTGTCGAGGGAGAGCGTGGCGGGAGCGTTATCTTCGGCGCGTTTGAAGGACCGCGCCCAGGCGTAGATGGCTTCACCGGCGGGAAATTCAGAATGGTATAGGGCGGTCTGGCTGCCATAACTGTCTACCAAATATCCGCTGCCCTGCCAGCCCTGCACAAAAGCCACATCCCTGCCCCAGCCAGGGCCAAAGGTGAAATCTTCCCCTTCTACCCAGAGCAAATTCTGGGGTTCCTGCTCACAAACTACGCGCAGCGTGTTGATGCTGCCGCTGCTGAGCGCCCAGGGCAATGTATTGGCGCTTTCTTCTTCGTACTCCGTGCCTTGCCCCAACTTCAAACGCACAGGTCGACAGGCTGAATCGTCGAGGGTCGCCGCGTCGAGGTGGTAGCGCTCAAAGAAATGTCCCTCTGTCAGCACGCCACCCGGGAAACAGCGTAGCAGCGCTGAGCGCATCTCATCCCAGGCGGCGCGCTGGGTGGATGTTTCTGTGTCGATGAGAATATCCACGGCGGGCCATTGCTCGGCGTTGGTGCTGAGTTGAGGGAGAAAATCATCCAGCGGGACGCGATCGTAGGCGGCAGCAATTTCATTGGCACCAAGTTCCTGGTGTAGATAGAGTTCGGCGATTTGGACTTCGACAAATAGCGGGTCGTTGGCGATTGGCCAGAAGGGCATCAAGATATGTGCACCTTCCCGGGCGGCATCGAGAGCGAACTCGCCGATTTCGCGGCGAATCTGCCGGTCGGCGGGGTCACCGACCCCATTGAAGTAGAGATAAGCGTTATAGAACGGCAGCCAACCCAAAACGGCGATCAGCAGAATCAGACCCAGAGGGCTGAAATTCGGCTTCAACAGGCGCGCCACCTCGCGGGCCAGCACGTATGCCCCCAGGGCTGTCAGGGCGTATACGGCGGGCAATCCTGGGTAATAGACGCGTCCAAAAGGCGAAGCTGTCAGTACCGGCACTGGAATCAACAACAAAAACATCCACAATAATGCCCAACGCGAGATGCGCTGGTGTAAGGTGCTGATGGCAAAGATGACTCCCACGAAAAAAAGCGGCAGCAGTACGGCATTAAGAATGGGTCCCTGGCGGTTATAAATAAAATCGAAACGCGTTTCAATAAACCAGCTTTGCACAACGTGAAGGAAATTTTCCCACAAGGTCGGCCACCAGCCATCGCTCCAGCCCTTATCTTCAATGCGGTAATAGCTCAGGCGGCTGTTGAAGTAGGGGATCAATAGCGGTAGTGTAAGCAGCGGCGGCAATAAAAAGGCGGCTAAATTTTGCAAGGCGGTTTTCAGCGCCATGCGCCCGGCGAAGAACTCAATCACCAGCACCAGCAGCAGAACGCCAAAGATTGGCAGTACGGTATCGTAGGTCAGTAAGCCGATGGCCAGTGCCAGTCCGCTGAGTGCAAATAACTGCCAGCGGCCGCGCTGTAGCGCCAGGGCCAGCAAAGCCAGCGCCAGAATCGGCCAGAGCTTGACATGGCTTTCAACATTTGCCAGACGGCTGGCGCTGATATCCATTACCGATATGCTTAAAAAGAATGCTCCCAGCACGGCCAGCGAGAGCGGGGCGATTTGTCGCAGCAGCCAGTAGAAAACCAGTGTGCCAAGAATGCTGTAGAGCACCACCGCCACCCGCGCCGACAAAATGCCCACCGCCAAACGTTGGAAAGGCGCTTGCATATAGAAGCTACCCGGCAACGCATCGCGATGATATTCGCCGCTCGATTCGGCCTGACCGTCGATCATCAACTCAACGACTTCGAAAATCCATTTGGATTCATCCCCCTCCACGCCGTAGGGCACATCCTGTAGGGCGTAGAAGCGCAGAAAGGCAGCCAGCGCCATCAGCACCAGCACCAGCGAAATTTCATTCAGTGGCAGCCATTTAGGTCGTGTCGTCAGGTCGGCTCGCAGACGCAGGCGCGCCAGCACCACCCAGTGGATCAGCCCCATCGCAGCCAACCCGTAATAAATTGCACCCATCGGCAGCATCTCTTCCCCCAGCAGCCATTGGCCCATCGCCGCCAGTGTGAGCGCAGCCAGCAACAAGGCCGCCTGTACCGTTTCGCGCCGCCGCTTCCACAAGCCGCCGGTCAGCGCCAGCAAGCTGATCAGACTACCGCCCAGCGAGAGCGCTATGCCAATCTGATCGGGATTCTTGCTGATATATTCTTGCTGCCAGTGAAAATTATAAAAGGGTCGCCCGGTTTGATTGGGGACGATATTGACGGCCCCTCCGATGCGCGGCGGCGCCAAAAGGATGAAATACAGCGCCCCGACGAGTACAGTCAAGACCAGCCAGCGGCTCCAGGATTGGCCCCATAGTTGCGCGTACCAGAGAGTGGGTGCAGGCGATTCGGGACCTGCTGCAGGTTGATCCAGTTCGTCAGGCGGATGCCAGCCCCGCAGGCGTCCTACCAACAACCCCACCCAGACGATGGAGAGAGTCGCGAGCGGGAGTACTATCATCGAAAGGGAGAATTTTTCCATAGACAGTGTTCACCATGAAGATACAGAGTTTTTTTTGTGAAACCACAGAGATTCTGTGTTCTCGGTGTCTCCGTGGTAGAAGGTTAGCGCAAACCGGTTTCCATGCGCGAGATCACCATGCGCTGAATCTCGCTGGTGCCCTCGTAAATTTCGGTAACCTTGGCGTCGCGGAAGTAGCGTTCCACGGGATATTCTTTGGAGTACCCCATCCCACCGTGAATTTGCACAGCCGCGTGAGCGCAAAACATGGCCGTTTCAGCGGCGAATAGTTTCGCCATTGCTGCTTCGAGGGTATACCGTCCGCCGGTGGCCTTGCTATTTTGCTTGGCGAGTGCGGCCTGATAGATCAACAATCGGGCCGCCTCGATGCGTGTTTTCATATCAGCGAGTTGGAACGAAATTCCCTGGAATTGGCCGATTTTCTGCCCGAAAGCCTCGCGCTCGCGCACATAGTTGATGCTGGCTTCGTAGGAGGCTTCTGCAATGCCCAATGCCTGCGAGGCAATGCCGATGCGCCCGGCATCCAGCACAGTCATCGCCATTTTAAAGCCCTGGCCTTCCTCGCCGAGACGATTTTCTAACGGG
>ERZ890953.1261-NODE-1261-length-12993-cov-5.764338_pt1 | contig 12993 bp, 10 predicted proteins | sample MGYA00521264_ERZ890953 | MGnify/ENA primary metagenome ERZ890953 (study PRJEB32303, sample SAMEA104408629) | aquatic metagenome | biome: Brackish water; feature: Chemocline; material: water | place: Baltic Sea | collected 2014-10-26T21:54:00 | depth 200 m ... | reverse complement strand
ACGGCGGCACGACCGCGGTCCAGGGAATTGCGGAAGGACTTTGTGCCGCCGACAAGATCACATGCACGCTGCTAGGCGGCGGCGCTGCCTCACGGCCTGCGTGCCTGCTGGTCTACACCGATTTTCGACGCTCAGCATAAAGTGCTTGGCACGTTCGCGATGTATTACCGCCAGCCAGGGCTACCGCTGCCTGAGCATCAGCAGCTCATCGACAACGTTACGCATATTGCCGCCATCGCCATCAGTCGCCAGCGTGAAGAGATATTACTGCGCAACAGTGAAAGTAGATTACGCAATATCATTGATGGCCTTGGGCCGAACATGTTCGTCGGTTTGCTGAACACTAAAGGGGTCGTACTGGAGACAAACCATCAAGCTTTGGAAGCGGCTGGCCTGGAACCGGAAGATGTGCTGGGTAAGCTGGTAGAGGAAACCTACTGGTTTGGCTATTCAGAAAAAAACAAACAACTGATGCGTAAGGCCATCGCACGAGCTGCCCGAGGTGAGCCCTCGCGCTTCGATGTACAGATACGTGTCGCAGAAAACCAGTTTATTCCGCTGGATTTCTCAGTGCAGCCATTTCGGGATGTGAGCGGAAAGGTGGTGTTGCTGGTACCGTCCGCAATTGTAATTATTGAACGCAAGCAGGCTGAGGAGGCGCTGCGTGCGAGCGAACAGATGTACCGGACGATCATCGAATCATCACCCGTATCGATGGCGATGACCGACGATCACGGTAACACCACATTACTAAACCGGAAATTCATCGAAACCTTCGGTTACACGCTGGCCGACATTCCAACCATGGAAAAGTGGTGGCCTCTTGCCTATCCCGATCCTGCCTATCGGCAGCGCGTCGCCCAGGAATGGCTGACGGCGGTGGAGAAGGCGCAGCGGGACAATACCGAGATTGAGTCGATAGAATATAAAGTCACCTGCCAGGACGGCAGCGTACGCGATATCCTTTTCAGCATGGCGCCGATGGGTAACTTCAGCCTCATAATTCTCTATGATCTCACCGAGCGCAAGCAGGCAGAAGCTGAGTTGCGCAAGCTTAAACTGGCGGTGGAGCAAAGCCCCAACTCCATTGTCATATCGGATCTTGATTCGAATATCGAATATGTCAACGCCACATTCCTCAAAATGACCGGCTACAGCCTCGACGAGGTGATCGGACAGAACACGCGCATCCTGAAATCCGGCAACACACCTAAAGATACCTACGTGGATATGTGGGCTATATTGAGCCGTGGTGAAACATGGCGCGGCGAGCTGATCAACAAACGCAAGGACGGCAACGAATTTGTCGAGTCGGTGCAGATCTCCCCGGTACGGCAAGCAGATGGACAGATAACTCATTATCTGGCGATCATGGAGGACATCACCGAGGCTAAGGCATCAAAGGCTCACATCGAAAGGCTGGCACATTTTGACCAGCTAACCGGACTGCCGAATCGCAGCCTGCTGGCCGACCGGTTCAGCTACGCGCTCAGTCTGGCGCAGCGCAACGATGAGTCGTTGACGGTGATGTTTCTCGATCTCGACCACTTCAAGATTATCAATGACACCCTGGGCCATACGGTTGGCGACTATCTGTTGACGGAAACCGGAAAGCGGCTTAAGCAGACTTTACGGGATGAAGATACTGTGTCGCGTCTGGGCGGGGATGAATTCATCCTGATTCTGCATAACACCGATGCGGATGGCGCCGCCTTTGTTGCCACCAAACTGATCGAGTCGATCTCACAGCCCTGCCAGTTCGAACAGCATGAACTGATCATCACACCGTCGATTGGCATCGCCGTCTATCCGCATGACGGCAATGATTTCGAGACGCTGTCGAAGAATGCCGACAGTGCCATGTATCGGGTCAAGGAGAGTGGTCGCAACGATTTCCGCTTTTACACACCGGAAATGCAGGCACACTCTGCACGCACCCTGCAGTTATCGAATGCTTTGCGCTACGCGTTGGCGCGCAATGAGTTGCTGTTGCATTACCAACCGCAATTTTCGATGCAGGGCGGCCATATCGTCGGTGCGGAAGCCTTGCTGCGCTGGCAGCATCCGGAACTGGGCATGATCTCTCCAGCGGAATTCATTCCCATCGCCGAGGATAACGGATTGATCATCCCGATCGGCGAATGGGTGTTGCGTACGGCAGCCGGGCAATTGAAGGAATGGATGGATGGCGGTTTGCCGCGCATCGTGATGGCCGTGAACCTGTCCTCGGTGCAGTTTCGCCAGGCGAATATCACCGAGGTGATCACACATATCCTTGATGAGGTAAGACTGCCGTATGAATGCCTGGAACTGGAGTTGACCGAAGCTGTCGCCATGGATGATCCGCAGGCAGTCATCGGGGTGATGAACAAACTGCATGAACGCGGTATCCGTATGTCTATCGATGATTTCGGTACAGGTTATTCCAGCCTGAGTTACCTGAAAAAGTTCAAGGTGTACAAGCTGAAGATCGACCAGTCCTTTGTGCGTGACATCAGCAACGATCCGGACGACAAGGCCATTGTTAGCGCCATCATCAGCATGGCAGGAAACCTGGGTATCCAGACCATAGCAGAGGGAGTGGAAACTGCAGAGCAGCTGGATTATCTCCGCTTGCAGGGGTGCGACGAGGTGCAGGGTTACTATTTCAGCAAACCGCTGCCGGCGGAGGCATTTGAGACGTTTGTGAAAACATCATGAAGTCGTCGATGCCGGATGCAAAAAAAACCGCTCTTACTGAGCGGTTTTTTTGTTTACTTGCGTGCTGAACGAATCAGCCGACTAGTATTCTGTTCGCGGCGTCCACTGCGACACTGACCGGCGACAGGCTGGGTGTGCAGGACAGGCTTTTTGCGTGCCGGAATAGATCGCGTCTATGTATCATTCATCCCGTCCCTAAACTGGGGCCGCCTAAACCGGGTCGGAGCTAAGTAACCCATTGATTCTATGGATTTATTGCTCATTTAAACCTATGTTTTAACCATAAAGGGTCAATTTAACAGGGGAAATACAAACTTTAAGGGAGAAGACCATGCCTTGAGCAAATCGATTTTTTGCACTCGGTTGTGTTTGGGAAAGAGATAAAAGCAGTAATCGATGAAAAGCATGTGCTTCAAGAAACGACAGAGTTTATCAGGTTGATTTTGATGGCCAAATTGGTGGTTTAAGCCAGAATAACCTGCTTTTCTGGGATAAAATATAAGCATAAACAATGGCTTACTCAGGTCAGACCCGGTATGGGGAACCGTTGGGTGATAAATCATGAAGCTGCGCGTAGAGAATTGATTATCTAAAACACGACGCCGGCAGCATCTAACACTTCACGCGCGCCGCTAATATCACTTTGTAATTCTTGCTGCATCTGTGGTGGTAAACGCAGCGCACGACTGGTTGCTGCTTCAAAGCGTTCGCGAGCTTGAATAACTAACCCTAAGGAACTGTATTGTTGTGCCTCAAGTAATAGGGAGCGGATTTGTTCGCGTTGTTCTTCAGGTGTAAACACTCGGGGTTCTGTTTCGGGAATTGCGCCAGCCTGTCCTGTTCCCTCTTCTTCGCGATGTGGTCCAATAATGATGTGGCCCCCCTGAAGGATGAACCCACTCTTCTGACGCTCTTGGTGTTCCTGCTGCCAATGGCTGCCGCGCAGCAAGAGCCCATCCTTCGCTACTTAATCTGCTTGGTGCCAACTCTCCCAATGTGCTCGAACTGCGATGTGAAGTGACGAACCCGGGCCCGCGTAATCTGCCTGCATTGGCATAACGCACAAATGCGTTGGTAAAACGAGTACCGTAGTAAACATCCATGGCGAGTATCACCACTGAGCGTTCGTTTTCGCTTAAACGTTGCCAAGAAGGTCGGCCTGGCAAGCCCGCAAAATTATAGGGGTAGCGTGCCAGGTCTCGTAGGTATTCTTCGCGACTTGCAGATACGCCGGGAGAATCCCTCAATTGCATTTGCACAGCACCATGTGTTGCACGGCCAATGTTCCCCGGGGGCATACCGTTTACCACGCGGTTCGCAGCCATATTGGCCTGCACTTCCGCTTGTTCAGTGTTCAAGGATCGTGCCTCAGCATCGGTGTTTGTCTGTTGCGCGGTGTGGACAAGTTCGTGGGCCAATAAATGACGCCCTTGTTTTGAATTAATTTCGAATTGATTTTCCGAAAAATAAACATCCGTTCCTTTCGTAAAGGCTTTTGAACCTCGCTTGGCATTTTCTTGATTAGCATATGCACCGGTATGAAGATGAACGTCTCCGATTGGAAATAAATAATGCTTCGTCAAGGTATTCATGCAAGCGGTGTTTAACTGCAGATTGGAGAACGGTGTGAATGTGTTGTTGCTGGGGAGCCGACCGCTCTGCAATAGCGATTGAATATCCTCATTGTGCGCCGTTGTCGCATAAGATTTCTTTTCTGGAACTGCTTTTTTGCTAAGGACTGAAGCTTCTCGTTTATCACCAAAAGTTAACATATTGCGCTTCCTCTAGTTTTAACTACTCAAAATATAGCCTTGAGTGTGTCCCTACGAATTTTAGTCTAAGTTTAACCGGCAGCTAACCAGACACCAACTGCAATCATTAGACTGCCTGCAATGCGATTCATCAGTCTTACGTTACTACTTTTGCGTAACAGGTGTGCCAGTGACTGACCGCCTACTGCATACAATACCAGGCATATAAACTCGATTAACAAAATTATCATGATCAACATCGTCATCTGAGGCAATAATGGTAAAGTCTGATCAATAAAAGGCGGTAACAAAGCTATAAAAAAAGCCCAGCCTTTGGGGTTGGCTATAGCGGTAATAAAACCCTGAGTTGCCAGAGTAAGTCTGGAGCAGTTAATGTTTTTAGTGCGGTCTTCCTGTATCGCTAAACGGCCCCGTGATCTCCACATTTCGATACCGATATAAAGCAGATACAAACCGCCTCCGAGTTTAAAAACCGTGAAAATAGACGGGTATTGCAACATGATCGTGGCAACGCCAATCATTGAAAAAATCACCACAAGACCGACACCAGGCAACTCTCCGGCCATCATCCAGAAAGTTCGTTTGAAGCCGACCGTCATGCCCAGTGTCATTGATAAGGTCATGCACATGCCGGGCGTTGCCGAAACAAGAAAGAAGGTCGGCACAAATATCGTAAGCATTGTTATATTAAGCATAAGTGTATTATTCTGTTAATTTGAACATCAGCTGTATTTAATTTTTTTGCCGAATGAGCGGCCTGAATACATTGATCAATCTATACTGCGATAACAGGCGAAAAAACAGCAGAAGAGTCAATGCTGTTAATAAGCTCAAATCCAAAAAACCTGTTTTACTACCTGATACCCCTTTATCTGTAACCGTAATTATAACTTCATCACTACCTGTTAATACACTATCACTGGCTTCAAGTCTTAATACATAGCTACCTGTAACAGGAAAAGTTACTGTTGTATCAATCGTACCGGGATCGCTAAAAGAAGCTTCACCGGGTCCACTGATTTTACTCCAGATAACGCTCAATGCGTTGCCGGGCAAACCATCGTCAGAAACAGTCGCATCCAGCGTAACAGCAATCCCTACTTCAATATTATGATCTATTCCCGCATATACCGAGGGCGTCCTGTTTGTTGACGAGGATTTTGTAATACTGAAGTAATCTTCAATCGTGCCATTTTCACGTAGCATACGCACATCCATTTGATCGCCTTCGACGTCAATGACAAGTGAGCCGAATTCGACTGATTCAATAAAATTAGCCGGGTGGTTAATCGGTGTATATCCTTTTTTTCCGGAGCTTCCAGCCAGTACATAAACAGCGCCTTCAATGTTAGATACCTTATCGTAAACTCCATCACCATCAGCGCGGCCATTTCCAGTATCTACGGCATGTGTTGCAGGATTATAGGTATTCGACAACCCGTAGTGACCATTTATAAGAACCGTACGTGAATAAAAATGATTATGCCCTCCCAGCTGTATATCTACACCGTATCTTTCTAAAACAGGATTAGCTTTTTCACGAGTTATTTTTTGCCCCGGCTCGCTGTCCGAGTCATGCGAACTTGAGCGTGAATAAGGTGGATGATGCCAGAAGGCTACAATCCATTTTTGAGTGGTAGATGCCAGATCGGCTTCTAACCATGTATGCATGGCGGTGCCGTTTAAATTTGATAAAGTAAACGAATCCAGGCATACAAAATGGATATTGCCGTAATCAAATGAGTAATAAAGTTCAGTGCCTGATGACACTCCACCGGACTCAGCATTCTTCGGGTGTGTAAAAGCAGTTTCATACACACCAGGATTTTTTTCATGGTTTCCGCGCGTTGCCCATACCGGGGCATGCCTGAATAAATCATTATAAATATTAAAAAAATTACTGGTATATTCACTGTCTGTTCCAGAGCTATAAGCATTATCTCCAAGAGTTAATACAACATCAGTTTTGACAGAATCCAGGTTATAATAAGCATCCCTAACATTTTTCTGGTCAGCAGTTCCAGTTCCCGGGTCGCCGATAGCCCAGATTCGAACTTTTTGACTGGAGCCAATATCAGGCGCAGTAAAAAAATAATGATCGGCATCATTTCCTGCTTCAATATCTCCCGAAGTTGTACCAACGGAATAAAAGTATTTGCGGTTAGAGTTTAATCCGCTGATGACTACTTCGTGCTCAGTAGTACTACTGGCATCATCAATAGAATTATTCAAGTTCCCCACACTGGAACCATATCTTACACGACTGGTGGTGGCCGAAGTTGTTCTCCAGCGAACCACAACTCGAGTATCACTTACGCTCTGCAGATATGGCTGCCTTTCCAGTGCTGCAAATGCAGAAGACGTTAGCAGAAAACCCGATAACATAATCAGTAATAACAGCGGAAGTAAAATTAATTTTAAAAATTCTCTAGACATGCTCTTTACCTTGCACCTGGGGTTTTTATGTTAGGGAACATCTGATTAATTATGGTTAATGTTAGGCTGAGATGGAAATGTTCAGATTTGTTCCGAAGTGAGCCGTAATAGTTGTTCTATTGCTGCGATCTTCGGGACGAATCTGGGCTTTTCCAGACAGCATAAAAAAATCATGAATTTATCAGAGTTTCCGTTAGGTTACTGGAATATGATTTATTGTGTAATTATCTTTGTTTGCAGCTTAACTAACAGTTCTCTGCTTACTGGTAAATTACGTAACCGTGGTGGTAATTCCTGTAAAGCTGAATAAGCTTGCTGATAGGTCTGCATAGCCTCATCGTGTCGACCCGCCTTATATAAAACATCGGCACGGCGTGTCAGCCAGATATCTTTACGCTGAGACTGGTTGAGCAACTGCTCAATTCTATTCAACGCAGAGTCATAAAGTTCTGAACCAACTTCCAGTTCTATCGCCTTTATCTGAAATACCGTGATAGCACCTAATTCATTTATTCCCTGCAGCAATGCCTGCAGCGCCTTCTCTCTATCACCATCCATCATTAAGGTATCAGAGTATTCGATGTACCATTCCGGATAAGGGCTTCCATCGATATCTGATATATCGGCTAACGCCTGCTGATAAGATGCCGCCGAATTTTTATACTGAGATAAAGCTCGATATGTTCTGGCTTTAATAATCATGGCTTCAGTAGATTTCCTGATACGCAATAAATACAGATCAATATAATCCAGAGCAAGCAGATAATCTCCGGCTTCATAGCTTAAACGTGCGCGATCCAGGTTAATATCAACATATTGCGGATCCAGCGCGGCCGCCTTATTAAAATCAGACATTGCTTCTACCCAATGTTGATTGTTCTGCAAAATATGCGCTCTTTTTACGTATAACTGAGCTGAATCTCCCTGTTCGACAAGTTGAGTTGTTATGTTATTGATTGATTGCTGGCCCGGACCATGCGCAACTGAGGTTGCAGAAAAGCTGTATAGGCAGCAAAAGATTAACAGGTTTTGTTTGTCACCCACTAAACAGGCATGGATTATGGATTTAATTGTATCAATCATAAAAATTCTCCAGTTTACCGTTTATGTGAGTTGCTAATTCTATAAAGAGAGTAAGCCTGTTAACTAAAACTCAACAACTATGGACTGAAAGCCGTCTCCTGAGTAGCTTTTTTTGGCTGGTATTTGGTAGGGTGCGCCGTGCGCACCCTACCAAAAATTTAATCATACCCTGACCTACATTTCTTTATAGTGAGTAACAGCTAAAGCCTTGCACTTAAGTGCATAGTTTTAACTGGCGAACTGAGACATATAATATGAATTAAAGCAGTATTGATGACTTTTTAATACTGGCTACAATCGTCCAGGTCTGCCCCGACATGCCTCACTCAACTTTTGAGAATGCTTTAACACAGGCTACCGACTGCAGCGCAATTTCCAGCTCTTCGTTGGTTTTAATCACCAGCACTTCCACTGCCTGATTTTTTTTACTGATGCTATAACAGGCTGTATCGACTGCACTATTTTTTGAACTGTCTATAGCCAGTCCAAAAGCGTTGAGATTTGAACAACACTGCTCTCGTAACCAGCTATCATTTTCACCGATACCTCCGGTAAAAATAACGGCATCAACCTGCCCCAGAATAGCATAATAAGCACCAATGTATTTTTTAATGCGATAGGCATACATCTGCAATGCAAGTTGTGCCTGTTTATCTCCAGCATCACTTAAGCGATGAACCGCACGCATATCATTTTCACCACAAATACCTTTTAAACCACTCTGACTATTTAATGCACGCTCGATTTCGGCATTATTCATTGAACTAACCCGGCTTAAATAAAACTGCATGGCCGGGTCTATATCACCACTGCGAGTCCCCATCATCAAACCTTCCAGCGGTGTCAGGCCCATTGATGTATCTATACTCTTACCCTGTTGAATGGCCGTAACACTGGCCCCATTACCCAGGTGCAGACTGATCAAATTAAGTTTTTCTAATGGCCTCGACAGATACTCTGCTGCCTGTTTAGCGACATATTGATGTGATGTCCCATGAAACCCGTAGCGACGAACAGCAAACTCGTTATACCAGTCAGCGGGAACCGCATAACGATATGCATGTTGCGGAATCGATTGATGGAATGCAGTGTCAAAAACGGCTACCTGTGGCACATGACCAAACTGCTTTAACGCCTGTTTTATCCCCTGCATGTTTGCCGGGTTATGCAAAGGTGCCAGTGCTGACATGTCTTTAATTTTATTTATTATCGAATCGTTGACCACAACTGGTTCAGAAAAATATTCACCACCATGCACAACTCTATGACCGATGCAGTAGAGTTCTGACGTACTATTCAGGGCTGATGACTGTAGCAAGCTATCAAAAATTAATTGCAGACCCTGCTGGTGATTTTCGACAGGCTGAGTTTGCTTCTGCACTGGCAGTCCATTATCAGATATTTTAAATTGGTGCAGGCTATCGGCTGCACCTATTTTTTCAATAATACCGGATGCGACGACAGCCTGATCTGTCATATCAAACAGGCAATACTTGATAGAAGAGCTGCCAGAATTGAGTACCAGTGTTTTCATTTAGACTGCTGTGCCTGTATGACGGTAATCGAAACCGTGTTGACTATACCGGCAAAGACGATGGGGCGAAAGAACCCCTGCTTTTCAGAATACCCCGAGGGCATTGCCAGCATGATGACCGACTTACCACTACCCTGTTTGGCACCGGTGATATAAATATTTTGAGAAACAGGATTCATGTAGTCAGAGTGAAATTTGGCCGGTCTTTAGACCTAAGATATATATTCCTGGTAAATTCTGGCATTAACTGGAACCATCCGTAAAGTATGACTATAGCCGTTAATACAACAATTTGAAACAGCCTGCAGAGCAACCGTCAATAGTCTTCCTGTAGCACCACAGGAGAATAATTCCCTGTACACAATTTATTATCTTTTATTATAAACAGGCAGTGGATTTGTGTTTGTAAATTAACGCTGACAGTTTGCTCTTTCATTTCTGACCTGTTAAATCTACTATATGACTTTGATTGACCACATTTTGAGTAGTTAATATGCCAATTTTTAAAGCCGTCAGCCTGAAATTATTAAAGCCTTTTCTGTATACCCTGTTTTTATGCCTGCCCGTTACTACTTTTGCAGCCGAAGACCCCATTGTTTCTACCAGCGTTTCAGGCAATTATCATGATGTTGCCAATAGCATTCGCGCGGCAATACTTGGCAAAGGTATCCATATTGCTCATGAACTTTCGGCTAGTGACATGCTGAACCGCACAGGTTCTGCTTATGGTTATAATAATAACACTTACACAGATGCCAGAATTTTTGAATTTTGCAGTGCAAGTATTTCGCAAAAGCTTGCACGCCAAAACCCGGATAATATCGTTTTATGTCCATTTATCATCAGTGTTTATACGCTTGTCGACGAACCTGATTCTGTCCATATAACCTATAAGAAACCCGTCGGTAGAGCGGGTTCTGAAGAAATCGTAAAAGAAGTTATTGAATTGATCAGCAGTATTATTGAGGATGCCAGCTGGTAACAGGGTACTGCTTTTTTAGCCATTATCGGCGGAAAGCATGTACGGGCGGATAGTTAGTCCTTATGTTTTTTGAATAGATAATTCTATAACATTAACAAGAACCAGTTTCCTGCCCTCATCGGTGTAAGGGTTCAGGCCGACTTCGACAGGGATAGTTGTACCATCTTTCCTGAGGGCTTCAAGCTTTCGCCCTTCGCCCATTTTTCGGGGTCTGGGATTAGTCATAAATTCTTCTCGTAAAGCTAAATGAGCCTGTTGTTTGCCAGTAGGCAATAATGTTTCTACTTTGCAGCCAATGAGTTCATTTTTTCTATAACCCAGCATTTCTTCAACGGTAGCATTACTTATTTCAATTTCCCCTGAGCTGTCAACAACCAGCTGGCCAACACTACTGGATTCAACCAGACGACGGAAACGCTCTTCGAGTTCTTTCAGGCGGGTCATGTTAGTTGCATGAGCCATTGCGTAAGTTGCTTCCAGTTCTGCCCGTCTTGCTCTAAAGTTCCCATTCAGATAAAAGAATAGTGATACAGCATACACAAACAGCGCAACCAAGACGCCAATGAACGAGGAAACACGAATATTTCGGCGCATGACCAGCATAAAATTCAGTGGTCGCTGGGCAACAAAAATCAACGAGAACTCACCTGCTATACGCTTTTCAATATCGATATCGACTTTTGAATTATACGGTTTGAACTCGATCAGATTATCGAAAGAGGAAACGCTCTTCCAGGTCCATATTTCATCACCAAGTTCCAGATGACCGGTTTCAGTTGTTGAGATATTTTTCCATACAGCTGGGTATGTTGTAGAAAAAGAGGTTATCTTCCCGTCACTTTCCCTCCATCCCGGTTTTTTAACAGTGCCATGTAGCAATTCTCCCTGCTGATTGAGTAACAGGTAATTGCTTACATTGCCTGGTTGTTCAAGAAACTGAACTGCTGTAAAAATAGGGGTCATTAAAATATTGATAATTATAATACCTCGACGGCCTCCCTGTAGATCCACTAGCGGTGTAGCAATACGTAATACAGGCTTCAACGGTAATTCAATTACCCCTCTTTCAACATTCAAATCAATTTTTGAAGCATACAGTTCACCAGCAGGCAAAGATTTGGCTGCTTCAAAGTAATAACGCTGATTTTTATCCTGAAGATTTTGACTGGGTTCGATATAGGGCCCATGCTGGCCGCGCGAAATCCTTATTCTCTCCAGACCTTTTTCATCTATCCAACGAACCTGCTCATAAATGGGATTACGTCTGGACAGAATCAGCAGGGATTTTTCAAATGCCCTGATAACCTCCGGGTCATTCGAGTTTAATGCTTTTTGCGTTTCGGACTCGTTTAAAACTGATTGCAGATGATTAAAAGTGCTGGACATGTTAGCACCGATAAATCCACTAATGTGCTGCAACCTTAAATTGTCCTCATCAATCAGTGATCTGATCTGTGCTTCAGTGCGAAAAAAAACGATAGTGAACCCGGCAATAATAATTACCAACGCGATCGGCGCATATAACGCGAGGTAATCAAAAACAGGAAATTTTACAGTTCGACTGGAACCATTAATGTTAGTGGACTGCAAGAGATACTCCCGGAGCGGGTCGTAAAAATACTGCGTTTATCGGATTAAAAAAATATACGAGGCAGATTCAACAATATCAATACAAATAGATATCAGTACCCCGTCCTGTTTCCGGGAAATACTGTAACATCTTTTATCATACGTTCAATACTAACTTAATCTGCTATACACATAATAACTTATCAACTGGAACAGTATCAATCATTCTGTAACCTGTATGCATACTCTTACTTCGACAGGATTTTACATTCAGTGAACGTCGATAACACTTGATATTATAAGAGCTGAGTGCCTGACTGCAGGCACTCTAAAAAAGCATCAACACAGGGTACGTCCATGTACCTGTGATTTGTTTAAATTAATTGAAAGAACGCATCTGCTCAAGTTGTGTACGCTGATCATCGGTTAAAATAGCATTCACTTTTTCTTTCATTTGTGCCTGCATAGCAATTCGCTGATCACGCATCAATTTTCGTTGCGACTGGCGTAATTCAAACAACTGGTCTTTTTGCACATCACTAAGGTTATCCAGTCGATACACACCGCGCATAACACCAGCCTGTTTCATACCTTTCTTCGCATGATTTTTGTTAAAATGATGTTTACCCTGCATGTATTGCTGACCTTGCATATAACCACTGTTATTCATACCCTGCATGCCACCACGCTGATCACAGAATTCTCCTCGAGAGGCTATCGCGGCAGTGGTAGCGGTTAATAAAGCGGTAGTAATCAGTATAATTTTTGTTGCACGTTTCATGTTAATTCTCCGGTAATTTAATTTATCAAAATGCCCTTTTGGGCCAGTGAAGAAACTATAACCCGGGTAATTCTAAAGCAGGGTCAAGCTTTGCAAAGAAATGCAAAGACTGTGTTTGAGAGCTTTGCATTCACCA
>ERZ890953.1259-NODE-1259-length-13008-cov-3.817726_pt1 | contig 13008 bp, 9 predicted proteins | sample MGYA00521264_ERZ890953 | MGnify/ENA primary metagenome ERZ890953 (study PRJEB32303, sample SAMEA104408629) | aquatic metagenome | biome: Brackish water; feature: Chemocline; material: water | place: Baltic Sea | collected 2014-10-26T21:54:00 | depth 200 m ... | reverse complement strand
TACCTATATTCAACAAAAAGACCCCGGGAGGCAACCCCCGTCTGCAGACACTTGCGTTTCAACCCGGCCGATGGATATCATGGGCCGGTGGAGGCATCAGCGATATGGCACCAACAGCAATGGGACTCGCCAGCCGGCTTCTGATTCTGCTTCTGCTGGGCACGTCCGCCTGTGGCGGCGACCGCGGCGATTCCTCGGCGGAGTCCATGACCTTGCAGCTCAAGGGCCGGGTGAGCGCACCCGCAGGCGTGGTGGGCTCGACCGTGGAGTTCTACTCGGTGACGGGCGACCAGCGCCAACTCATGAAGACTGTACTATCTACCCCATCGGGCGCCTTCATTGTTGAGATTGACGGCCTTCTCCAAAGCGAACCGCTCCTCATCTGCACCGCGGGCTCAGGCAAGGCCACCGATTCCTGGACCGGAAAATCCTTCTCGATCCCAGTGGCCCGACCGCTGTGCGCCATCTTCAATGTCAGTGCCGCGCTGGCTGATGACCTGCTGGTTATCGACCCTTGGTCTACCCTGGCCTTCGGCCTCGCTGACGGCTACCGATCCTTCGGCAGCAAGCGTGGGCTCTCAAATACAGCGTGGAACTCTGTCATCCCGAAGGCGGCGGAACGACTGGCCGCCCATTTATGCGTGGAAGCACCGCCCAATATCGGCTTCACTGACCCCGCCGATCCCGCGCTCGAGACTCTATGGGTGCCTTCCGCACGGATGGCCAGTGGAGTGAGTGCCGCAGCGCTGGCCCGCATGGCCAACGGCTGGCCCGTGGAGCCGGGTCGAGTACCACTGACCATGCCGGATCTTCTCTACGCCCTGGTTGCCGACGCGCAGGACGGCCTCTTTGATGGCAAGACTCTGGACCAGGACGGTAAGCCAATCGCGGTCCAACTGGGAGCCTCAACTCTCTCCTCCCAGACCCTGCGCTACGATCTGGCAGAGGCAATCCATGACCTGGTCTCTCAAACGGCCCCCACCTTCGCAGAAGGAGCCGACGGAGTCGCCGCCTTCAACACCGTTGATGGCTGGTACGAGCAGCTTTCAACTGCGCAGGGGGCGCTCTTTCCGGACGATGCAACAACTCTGTTTGACCCGCTCCCGCCGGTCATTGTACTCAGCCCTGGCTTCCCCGCTGACGATTCGCTGCTCGCCTCAGCAGACATCCTGGACTTACTGGCAACAGCGTCAGACCCGCACGGCGTGGAGTCACTCTGGATAACCAGTCCCCAGGTGTACTCTCAACTGTTGGGCAAGCCGGTGACCGACAACAAAGAATTTGCGCTTCCCCTGAGCTTTGACCCGACGGCCTGGGCCGGAAAGGAAGTCTTCTTTCGCATCCATGCTCGGGACACAGCGGGCAACGAAGAGTCCGTCGACCGCATTTTCCGCGTCTCTCTCGCAGCCCCCGTAATCGAAGAAGTGCTGCCCGAATCGGACATTTGCCTCTCTGCCCCACCAGCAGAACTCCTCGTACTTGCTTCCCATTCGGACGGACTGGAGGTGAAGGTGGCGCTGACCTTTGTCGGCGGCCAGACCCACTGCACAGCCTATAGCGACGGTTTCCACCATTGCCCCGTATCGCTGGGAGACGGGGCCGTGGTGACGGTGAAGGCCACTGACATCCTCGGACGAACTGACGAGGCAATCTGGACTCTCTGCGTCGACTCTCTCGCCCCCACTATCTCCTTCGACCCGGCCGACGGCAGCTGGTACGGACCGGACGACCCGACGGTGACCGTAACCGTTCAGGACGACCACGATTTCAAGCTGCTCGAGCTCACCGTTGATGGCGAGGAGATTGGAGCAACCACCAAAGACAACCAGATTGCTGTTGCGCTGCCCACCACGGCATCAACCCAGGAGGCCACCATTGCCATTACCGTGGAGGACGTGGCCTTTCAGCAGACTAGTGGTTCGGCAAGCTATCTCTACGACTCGTCGCCCCCGGACATTCAGGCCTCAGAGATGGGCATCATCACCAACTCCTTCGACCTGATAAAGTACAAGTTCCGCGTGCTCGATGACGAATCGGGAGTGGCCTCGGTGAAGATTGTTGGCGGACAGGGTGTTTGGAGCATGGACGTCGAGGGGACCTGGTACATTCTGGTCGGAACGGTTGTCCCGCAGCCCGGGGTTCCTGCCAGCGTCACGGTTGAGGCAGAGGACATGGTGGGCAATACCAGTTCCCGGGTCCTCGTGGTCTTCCTCGACTCCAGCACACCATCCATTGCCCAGAACCCGACCTTCGTTATCGACGATACCGACGGCAATCCGACCTACGACGCGGCCACCGGCGAGGTGGACTACGTTGCTGACGGGGCGACAAAGGTTGGCTTGAACAAGACGAGTTGCGCTGCCCTCTGCCCGCCTTTTGCCAAATACGCCCCCTTGCTCTTCGGCGATTCAGTTGCCGACGGCCTGGAGACAGCCATACCCTCGTTGGACTTCACCGTTAGCGACCCTTGCCCCACCGGTGCCATCAAGGCGACCCTCACGGTTGAGGCCAGCTGGTATGCTGGGGACCAGCTGTTGCACACTGCCCCTCCCATGGCCGCGAACTGCCTGGGCGATACGGTGACGATTCCCTTGCTGCTGCCCTTGTCTGACGACGGCATCGGCGCTTTTCCAGGCAACCAGATCCCCGACCGCCTGCATCTTGAGGTCACGGACCTCGGTGGCCAGATGGCTGTGCGCGACGTCCTCCTGGCGATGACGGTGCTGCCGCCCCCCCTCTTTCTCCTGGACGATGCCGTAGATCTGCCCGACGACCCCATAGACCTCTACTTGATGCCTTCGGATCCGGCACTACAGGAGGCCCTGGCGGGCGGTGCCTACTATCGACGGCGACTCATAAATCCATCGGTGGTCCCAGCCGAAGTGACGGTGGCGAGTCTGCCCCTGGAGAGCCTGCTCATTTCCCACGCTCGGGTCTATGTCCAGGCGGAAGAGCCACAAGGAACGGCTTGCACAGTCGGCAAATGTCGCACCCTGGGAGGGCCGGGGGATGGAGAATGCGCGCCCCCCCAGTCTTTCACGGCAGACACCTGGTACACCAACTCAGCGCAGCAAGTACGCCTGCGCCACGTACCGGCAGACGGATACCCCGCCCTCCTCCTCACTGGCAACAGCTTCGCCATGGGGGCCGGCGAATGGTGCTACCTCGATGTCATGACCGGGGCACCGGAGGAACCCATCATCCTCGAAAAAGCCGTCACCGTTGCGCTGGAAGATGGATTCGGCTATCCCGTCCACCTGGTCGCAGCCGATATATGGGGGGCGGCTTGTACCTGGAGCGCCGGATTCCCCCCGGAGATCACCCACTACGACCTTCCGGACATAGTCACCGGCTACGCACTACAGATCAAGCCGGGGGCAGCCGTGGGCCTGGAAGTCCAGGCTGACGGTCTGGCTGCGGGCAACATGCTGACAGTACCCGTCGCAGCCCAACTAAAGAGCTACACCCCGCCCTTCAACCTGCCGCTGAGTGCGTGGTAAGTTCAAAAGGCAGCCCCAAAGCCCATTCCCCACTCGAACTGGTTGGGCTCGGCGTGTAGATAGGACCAGGTCGGCGGGTCCAGGTAGTGACGCATGCCTGCGAAGACGTCGATGTAGAAGTGCGAGCTGAGATAGTAGGCAACCCCCGCTCCCCCCATTACGCTGAACATCTCGGCCATGCGATTCTCCACGTCTTCGCCCCACTCCAACATCTTCAGGTAGCCGACATCCCCCACCAGAAACGGGTAGAATCCGGGCGCAACATCGAGGTAATAGCGGAGATAGGCATTCAAGTCGTGGAGGCTGACTTTGTCATCAATATGCCGATCATTGAATCTGGTGTAGCGATAGCGCACACCGGGCATCAATCCATCCAACACGAAGTACCCTACCCCCGCAGAGATGGTGAAGCTCTCCTGGCTGAAGCCGCCGCCACCCGAGAAGCTGAAGCGTCCCGCCCGAATGGGGCTGTTCTCTTCCAGCCCCTGCGCCAAAGCCGGAGCTGTTGCGGCCAGCAGAATCAGGGCGGCCAGCAACCCCAGTGAAAACCTCATAGTCTCACTCCTTGCGTCGGGGCGGTTCCAGACCCTTGCCAAGCCGTAGCTCGGTGACCCGCCGCCACATCTCGCCATCCAGCGGGATGGTCGCCTTTTGCGCGTAGTCATAGCAAACCTGGACCGTGGTTGCCCGCGCCAGCAGGCGGCCGTCCCGGGCTGATTCTATCAAGTATTCGAAACGAAAGCTCTTGCTCCCCGCCTCATGGATGCCCACTCGGCAGACGGGCCGGTCCCCGAGGGCAATGGGCGAGAGAAAGTCGATCTCGACCCGGGCGATGATGAAGTTGAAATCCAGCGGTTCGCCATCGCCATAGATCTCACGAAAATAGGCAACTCGAGCAACCTCGAGGTAGGTCACAAAGACCGCATTGTTGACGTGACCCAACGCATCCATGTCACGCCAGCGCAATTGGATCTCCACTTCCACTTCGTAGCCTCTGTCCGTCATGCCACAGCCTCCTCCATCACGATGCTCACTCCTACCACACGATAGTCACTGATGGAAGCCAGGAAAACCGGTTGAAATGCCCTCGGGGCTGGAGTAAAGTGCGCCCGGTTTTTGTGGGTTTCTATTATGGGGATTGATAGCGTGGGATGGAGGTTGAGGATGAGAAAGTTGATTGGAGTTTTCGTCGCAGGGCTGTTCACCGTAGCGATGCTAGCGGCTGGCACAGCCAACGCCCAGGACAAGGACGCACCCAACATCAAGGTCAGATTCCTGCTGCAAAGTCAGGTACAGATGACCGAAAACGGCAATCCGGATGGCGACGGCCTGGGCACCGAGTTCTTCTTGCGCCGGGCGCGGATTATCCTCGCCGGTAACATTAATAAGCTCGTCCACTTCTTTGTGGAAACCGACAACCCCAACATGGGCAAGAACGGCGACTGGGGGAAGGCCTTCTTCATTCAGGATGCCTTTGTCGACTTTCAGTTCATGCCGGAGTTCAACGTCGCCGCAGGCATGATCTTGCTGCCCTTCACGCACCACAACCGGCAGTCGGCCACGTCGCTCAACAGCGTGGACTATCACAACCTCTTCTCCAGCCGCTTCATCAAAGACTTCGTCTGGCGTGATGCTGGTATCGAAGTGCGTGGCATTGTGGCCAACATGCTTGACTACCATCTGGGCATTTTCAATGGTCTGCGTGGTGCCAAGGTGGACGGGATGGAGACTCTCAATCCCAATGATCTGCCCCGCATTGCCGGCCGGTTGGCGCTTAATATCTTTGAGCCTGAGACCGGGTTCTTCTATGGCGGCACCTACCTCGGCAAAAAGAAAGTGCTCCAATTTGGCGCCGGCTTTGACATGCAGCCAGACTCCATTCTCTCCGAGTCCGGCACTACTTCCATGTATACCGCAGTCTCGGCTGATGCCTTCTGGAACATCCCCCTGGACGACAAGATGGAGCTCACCGGGCAGGTGGCATTCGTCTGGTACAATCGGGGCCACGAGCTGACCGCCGGAACCGTCGGCACTTTCACCCCCCACGCCGGCACCGGCATGGGTGTTTACGGCGATCTCGGGTTCCGCTATGACGTCTATCAGCCGACCCTGGGCGGCGAGTGGTTCAACTCCGACAAGGAAGGGGCCGACCTCGCCAATCTGCGGGCCGACTTCCTCTGGTGGTTCAACGGCCACAGCGCCAACCTGAAGCTCGAGTACGCCTACCTCATCGCCGGCGAAGGCATCGACTTCGGTGATGGTGCCAGCCAGGTAACCCTGCAAAGCCAGTTCCTGTTCTAGTTTTCTTGGCCTGCCAGGAACGCCACCACCGCCTGGGCCACACGATCTGCCAGTGGAGTCGCCCGATAGTAGATGACGCGAGGGTCCTTGTTGGTCTTCTGAAAGGTCTTTGAGGCTACTTTGGTGGAGAGACAGAGGAAGGCGTTGGGCGGTGCGTGGTTGGCGAATTGCTCGTAGTAGCGACTCCATTTGAGCTTCTTCCAGGGCCACATTACTTCCAGGAAGGCCCGCTTGCCGTAGCCACGAAATTCCAGGTCGGGAACATAGACATTGCGGCCCCCCAGCGAGACGACATGGGCAGCTTCCTTCACCTTCACCTCGGGCGGCAGCAACTCATCCAGGCGGCTGCGCAGCTGCAACAGCTCTCGGGGCACCCATCCCCCCTTGGGCGCATAGTGGGAGACCAGACCGTCGGCCGGGGTCACCACAAAGCTATAGCGGCGCCGCTTCCAACGCACGTCGGCAGCCAACTCAAAGTCGTCCAACAACAGCAACGCCGGCAGGAACGTGGCCAGTTTCACGCCATATCCCTTGGTCTGTTTGAGCACCGACATGGGGCCATCAATGTGGACCAGCAGAGCATCGCCATCGCTCTCGATGTCGAAGAGCAACTCGAAGAACTTGAGGTACCGAAAGAGTTGCCGCAAACGGGTGGCACTGGCGTTGCGCAGCACCACATCCACAGAGACCGCGTGCACCAGCAGTCCCTGGGCCAGGGCAAGGTTGTAGCGCTCCATGAAGGGTATCGGCTCCAGGGACGAGCTGCGCTCCAGCACCTGCGCCTCTTTCAGATCAGCGAACATCAAGCGCTCAACTTCAGCGGTGGAATGTCCAAACTGCCGCGCAACTTCGGCGACCATGGCGTGACGGTCCGGGCCATCCCCCAGCCCCAGGGGGAAATGAGCAGCCCCCCGGGCAAAGAGCGCCGCGCGCACCTCCCGAGCCAGTCCTGGAGTTGCCCCCTCAAACTGGGCCAGGTTGAGGGCCAGTTCCACAAAGCCGCGGTTGATTTTGAGGTCGCCACCGCCTTTCACAAAGCGCGCCAGTTCTTCATCCAGCTCACCGCGAGTGCTCCCAAGATAAGCCTGGAACGTATCCAACACCTGGCTGGCCCGCTGGCGCAGCCCGCAATTGCCCAGGCTGACATAGGCTGGCCGAATAGATTTGTCGGCGCCGATACGCAGTCGAAGTTGGTCCTGCTTGAGCATTACCCCCGCCTCCGGCCCTTGCCCTGATACGCTTCGTGGCGCGTCCGGCGCTGGCTCATGCCCTCTTCATGCGTATCCTGCGTCACTAATTCGTAGAGCACTGCTTGCTTGCCTTCCTGCCGGCGCAGAATCCGCCCCAGACGTTGCACGTGCTCTCGGATGCTGCCGCTCCCCGAGAGCACTATTGCCACGTTAGCCTCAGGAACATCGACGCCCTCATTGAGCACCTTTGAGGTAACCACCGCCGGGTACTCACCGGTGCCGAATTTCTGCAGGATCTCGGACCGCTCCCGGGGTGGCGTCTGGTGCGTAATCACCGGGAGCAGATACTCCCTGGAGATGCGGTAGGCCAACTCGTTGACGTGGGTGAAGATCAAGATGCGTGACTCCACATGCCGCCGTAGAATCTCGGCCAGCGCGGCGAACTTCCCCTCGCTCATGAGCGGAATACTGCGTTGAATGCGATAGGCCTCGAAGGCTCGCCTGCCCTCCTTTGAGCGTGCGGTTTCCTGCAAGAAACTCGACCACCCCCCGCCCGCACCCATCTTCAGCCCCCGCTTGCGGCAGAAAGAGAGATAGATGCCGCGCTCAGCCAGATATCGTTCCTCCTCTTCAGGAGTCAGGGCCACGGCAACACGCATGGTCTCGTAGGGGGCAAGAATATTGCCGGCCAGGCTCGATACCCTGGAAGAGAAGACGGTTTCGCCAATCAGCGTGGTCAGCAGAACCTCGCCCCCATCAGCGCGGTCCGGCGTAGCCGAGAGGCCCAAACGGAACGGGGCCAGGCTCATGCGCGCAGTCTCCGCATACATCTCGCCTGGCAAGTGGTGGCACTCGTCGTAAATGAGTAGTCCAAAGCGGTTCCCGAACCGGTCCATGTGCCGCACCGCAGAATCGTAGGTCGTAATGGTGATGGGCTCCACGGTGAATTCTCCCCCGCCCACCATGCCCACGGCACAACCGAAGGTCTGCTGCACCACTGAGACCCACTGGGCCAGCAGGTCCAGGGTCGGCACCACAACCAGTGTCGCGCGCCGGCATTCGTGCATTGCCAACATCGCCAGGTAGGTCTTCCCGCTACCCGTGGGCAACGCCACAACGCCGGCCATGCCCGCCGCCTTCCAAGCGGCCAGTGCCTGCAGTTGATGCTCATAGGGTGCGAACTTCTTCAGGGGGGTCAGGTCCGTCAAGCGAGGGTATTGCACCGCTTCGTCGACGAAGGGTATGTCATTGGCCACCAGCCATTCCACCAGGAATCGGTAGCGCCTGGCTTCGCCGCGCAAAGCCTTGATGCGCTGGTCATAGACAAGCTGCAGTTCTGCCAAGGCAACAAACCCCCGACCGTGGGGCTCAACCACAATAGTACCGAGGTCAAAGGTCAATCGCACCGGTTTGTCCAAGGGCTCTCGCATGGTCACGCATTGTAGGCTGAGGTGCACCGGGCTGTAAAGCAGGAGGTGGGCTGGACGTGTTGGGGTTGGGCTCGGTACTCTAGAGTCGCAGACCGTCCTCTCGCTGCTCCAGGGGAACGAAATCTGCCAGCAGCCTGGCCGGAACCTCGGGACGGCCGAGTTCGGAGCTGTAGTTCAGTTCACGCAGCAGAAAGGTCCCGGCTGCGGCACCACCACGGGACTCCACTCGGGCCATCTCACTCAGCTGTGCTTCTGGCTGGGCCCGCAGCGCGCTTTGCTCGCAAAGCAACACGCCCCCTACGGGAGCCAGTCGGGAAAGACGAAGTGCGAAATCCACTTCCGAGCCCTGGATCAGCCAGTCAAGCGGGCCCTCAACGTTCTGGTCGGTGTGCACCACGCCGTTGGCCACGCCCATCTTGACACCAATGGGGCGACCCTTGCGAATGGCTTCATATTCGGTTTGCAAACTAAGGGCACGGGCAGCTTCCAGGGCGTGCAGGACCTGCCCCGGGTCTTCTTCCAGATAGCCGAAGAGGACCTTCAGGTCAGCACCGCTGTCGTAGCAGACTAGCCCGCCCAGACGCAGAACATACTCGGACCAGGCCTCAAACTCCGCAACCAACTCCAGGCGCATCTCCCCGACTGCTGCGGCCTCTTCACTCTTGTCCTTCAGGTTGATGAAACGCACGTGCAAGAGAGTGTAGCGCTCAGCGCTTCGACGGACGACCTCATCGCCGGCGATCTTGCTCAAAGAGGGCATTCTCTGCGCCTGGGTCCCCTGCAGCGGGTCAGGGGGTTTCTCAATATCTTTGCCGTCAAACCTGATGCCCTTTGATTCCTGGAGCATGATGGCTGGACGGACCTTACTGTTGAGGACATCGCGCAGGGAGCCGGGGCTCCGGGGGACTATCCGGGATGCTCCTTCACACAGGGCGACGGCGGCAGCGGCCCCGAAAGAGAAGATTGAGTCAGCCTCTACGCCGCCCGGGGCCTCTTCTTCCAGAGGCTCGGGAACCGGCTGCAGTACTTGCGGAAGGGCGGTGCCGTTGATGTCCAGCGTGAGCAGCGCCTCGCGCACCTGGCCCGCGGTGCGGGGTCGGTCCGAGCGCTTCTTCTGCATCAGCCGGTAGACGAATCCCTCGAGATTGGCGTCGACATCCAGTTCGGGATAGGCTTCGGTAAGACGAGGGGGAGCCATCTTCAGCTGCCGCCTCACTACTTCCATGGGGGAGGGGCCGGTGAATGGTTGCTTTCCGGCCAACATCTCAAAGAGCAGGATACCAGCGGAGTAGAGGTCTGATGCCGGACTTGCCTTGGCCCCGCGTATCTGCTCGGGACTCATGTAGGCCGGTGTGCCGCAGATCTCCTTCGATCGGAATTGTGCGGTCCCGGCAAACTGGGCGATGCCAAAGTCGAGGAGCTTCACGCGCTCCCGGCCTTTGTGGGAGACGATGATTATGTTCTCTGGCTTGAGGTCACGATGGATAGTGCCTCGGGCGTGAGCCTCGGCCAGCGCATCAAGAATCTGCGAAAAGAAGTAGAGTGCCTTGGCCGGCGAGAGCCGTCCGGTACGCCGAATATATCGAGAGAGCGTCTCGCCATTGAGCAACTCCATGGCGATGTAAAGGTATCCGACTTGCGTCCGGCCATAGTCGAAGGTCCGCACGATGGCGGGGTGTTCCAGGGCACTGGCCACTCGCGCCTCAGTAAAGAACTGCCGAACCGCCCGCTCTTCAGCGCTGAACTTCGATTTCAGCACTTTGAGGGCGACTTGCCTGCGGTTAGGGACGTCCAGACCCCGATAGATGGTCGCCATACCACCTTTGCCAATGGTCTCGAGGATTACGTAACGACTATCGAAGATGTTGCCAGGGCGTGGTTGCTGCAGCGGCATCTCCAGAAGTCTGGCGCCATCGCTGGGGCAGACCGTTCGTTCCGCATCGTAAGGACGCCTGCACACTGGGCAGAAGAGCGGGTATTCGATTTTTGTTGCCATCAGGAAAAGCCCCCAAGGAACCTCTCTGGAGGCTACCGCCGACGGGCGATCGTAGCAAAAAAGTGAACTATTTGTCGGGTCAGACCAGGCGGAGATTGTGACGCAAGATCACGCTTCGATAATGGCTGCGGTCGGGCAGGTCTCTTCGCAAATGCCACAATCCGTGCAGAGGGCAGCATCGATGACGTAAATGGGGTCACCTTCAGCGATGGCTCCGTCGGGACATTCCGGTTCACAGGCTCCGCAAGCAATGCACTCGTCAGTAATGATTCTGGGCATGACACCCTCCCATTCCGTTTGAAATCAGTTCAAGATTGTCACCATGTCCCGGGCCACCGCCCGGAATCAGGGCCAGCTTACTCGGAGCATTGTCGAGGTCAACAAAAAAGTGTATATTGCAGCGGACTTGAACCGAGGGGTACTTGCATGAAAAGACCGCTGCTACTGACTCTGCTCTCCCTACTGCTGGTTGCCTCTGCGGGCTGCTCTGCGGACGCAGATCCAAAGCCTGCTGACGTGACCGTGGACGCGGCACCTGACTCCGTCGGTCAGGTCGACATTCAGGGTGAAGAACTTGAGATACCGCCGGAGGACGTCGTGGGGGACGTGGGCAGCGGCCCTTTTCCGCTCCCCGAGTTGACTGAACCCGTGCCCTTCCGTGCCGCCCTGGCGGCGTCCATAATGCCCGTCCCACTGGGCTCCCCTATTTGCGGTTTTGCCCCGGGCAGCAAGCCTCCCTCCCCCTACTCTGACCAGTTTCCAGGAACCAAGCACGTATACCAGTTCCCCACCATCCGCGTGGCAGTTCTTGAGGGCGGGTTGGAGCGGATGCTCTTTGTTCGCCTCGATCTCATCGGTGTCAACACCTACTTCGTCGAGCGAGTTGCCAGAGATCTCTCTGAGGTGACGGGTTACGATTGGTCTGGCAAAGTGATCGCGGGTGCGACCCACACCCACTCCAGCGCCGGCCGCATGGGCGACGGCGCCATCTGGGGCCTCATGGCAGACTCCTTCTTCCCGGCTCTGTTTGAGCGCATGGTCTCCCAGACGGTGGCCCTGGCCGTGGAAGCCCTCACCACCATGGGTCCCTCCCGATTCGGCTACGGGGCCATCGAAACCGACTTGCTGCACAATGATCGACGATGCGAGAACCCAGACTTGCGCGACGACCGCCTGCATCTGCTGCGATTCGACCACGAAGACGGTACCCCCATGGGCCTGATAATGGTGCACTCGGCCCACGGCACTATTCTTGATGCCGATGCCCGTACCATGAGTCGAGATGTGGTGGGCGGCCTCGAAGCAAAAGTTGCTGAGTCCTTCGATACGCCGGTGGAGATCATGTACTTCCAGGCCGGTGCCGGAGACATGAGCCCCGGGGACGCCGCTTACAATACCGAGGGTGACCTGCCCCAGATCGATCATGACTTCAATCGCATTGAAGGCCTGGGAACAGTGGCCGGAGAAATCGTGCAGAGCGCCTTCTGGGACATTGAGACAGCCAACGATGTGCCGGTGCGAGCACGCAGCTTCTACGTTCCGCTGGGCCGGGAAATCATTGGTTACGAAGAGGGCGTCTTTCCCTTTGATGGCGGCGGTGCCTATTGCGGTTCCGCCGTCGACTCACCCTGTTGGAGCGGCGAACCCACGCCCATCCCCGACCTGGACAAGAAATGCCTCGACATCAAGATGCTCGCCGGCGGCATGGGCATCGACGAAACGGCTCCAGATCGGACTCTGGTCAGCGCCGCGCTCATCGGTGATTTGCTCATTGTCACCTACCCCGGGGAACCGGTGACCCAATGCACCCTCGACGTGGAGGAGGGAGTGCGCACGCTCTTCCCCGAGCAAGAGAAGATTATCGTCGTTGGTTACAGCCAGGACTACGTGGGCTATAGCACGCCGGAGTGGGACTTCTACCAGGGCGGCTACGAGGCCTCCGGTGCGTTGTGGGGCCCGAAGCAGGGCGATCATATCACCGCCCACGCCATCGAAGTTGCCACCGCGCTCCTTGAGGAGAATGAGGACGTGGCTTACGAAGATCCCGGCCCTTACCCACTGGTGGAAACCGCGGCTGCGAAGTTTGCCGACACCTTCTGCGAAGTCGCCGGCACCGTCGTCACGCAACCGCCGGCAGCGGTTGCCACTGGAGAGACGGTGGTCTTCGAGTTTACCGGCGGTTCGCCGTGGCTCCTGCTCCCCAATGTGGTTCTGGAGAAGGAGTTGGACGGAGCCTTCCAGCCGGTCACCCGACCCAACGGCAGTCTCGTTGACAGTCTGGGCTATGAGTACTTCATCGAGGTTCTCCCGGTGCCTAGCTACGAAGACAATCTGACCACCAAAACCCGCACCTTCACCTGGCGGTTCCAACTCCCCACAGATCGGCGAGTTCCAGCTGCCATCTTCCCACTTTCCGGCACCTACCGTCTCCACGCCTCGGGGTCATATCTGCCTGAGGGCGCGGCGGTTGTGGAAGAATATGACATCGCTTCCGATCCTTTCGTTGTCGAGTAGCCTGCGACCTGAGTAGGGCGAGAGACAGCTGACCGGGCGCATCCCTGATCTGATACTTGAGTTCCGATCCCCACACT
>ERZ890953.1258-NODE-1258-length-13014-cov-7.448028_pt1 | contig 13014 bp, 18 predicted proteins | sample MGYA00521264_ERZ890953 | MGnify/ENA primary metagenome ERZ890953 (study PRJEB32303, sample SAMEA104408629) | aquatic metagenome | biome: Brackish water; feature: Chemocline; material: water | place: Baltic Sea | collected 2014-10-26T21:54:00 | depth 200 m ... | reverse complement strand
TATGCAAAGTATGAGACTTATTTAAATGAAAATAATTTAGTAGATTTTGATGATTTGATTGCTTTAACTTATAAACTTTTGGATGAAAATCCAGAACTCGCAAGAATAACATCAGAAAAATACAAATACATTATGATAGATGAGTATCAAGATACGAATGAACTGCAATTGAAACTTATTCAAAAACTTTGTACTTCTCATAATAATATCTGTGTAGTTGGTGATGATGACCAAAGTATTTATGGTTGGCGTGGTGCTCATATACGAAATATCATTGAGTTTGACCAAGATTTTAAGGGTACGAATGTTTTTAAATTAGAAGAAAATTATCGCTCTCGTTCTCCCATACTTAAAGTGGCAAATGCCCTTATAGAACATAATCGCTCTCGTTTAGGAAAAAAACTTATTGCTACTCGTGGTGGCGGAGAAGATGTAACTGTTCTTAATTCTAATGATGAAAATGAAGAAGCAAGAAGAATTGCAGATAAAATAAACAAGCTTCTCAATGAGGGTGTAAGTCCTAAAGATATTGCAATTTTGTATAGAGTAAATGTTTTAAGTCGTTCAGTGGAAGAGGGACTTAATCGTGCAGGTGTAAATTATAAGCTTGTTGGTGGGCTTCGCTTTTATGATAGAGCAGAGATTAAAGATTTAATATCTTATATTAGAGTTATAACCAACTTTCATGACGATTTTTCATTTAAACGCATTGTCAATAAACCTAAACGTGGTTTAGGAAAAGCAAGTGTAGATAAAGTAGAACTTGCAGCATTTACAAATGAAACATCTATTTTTGAGTACTTAAAAAATGTAAGTGTTGAAGAACTTGTAGCAGTTGTCAAAAAGAAAAATGCAGCAACACTTAAAGAGTTTGTGAAAAATATAGAAATGGTAGCAAAGATTGCTAAAGATTCTACCTATGAATTTATTGATGTCTTAGAAGATACTTTTAAACTCAAAAGTATCTATAAGGGTATGCAGGATGAAGATGATAGAATCTTAAATATGGATGAGTTTTATGGACTGTTCCGTGATTTTGTTAAAAAATCTCCAGAATTAGGGCTTGATGAGTTTTTAAATGAGCTTACTCTCCAAAGTGACCAAGACCAAGTCGAGGGTGAGAGTATTTATATGATGAGTATTCATGCTTCTAAAGGTTTAGAATTTGACCATGTCTTTATAGTCGGAGTAGAAGAGGGCTTTTTACCACTTATTGGTGATGGAAGTGATTTAGAAGAGGAACGCCGTTTAGGTTATGTTTCTATGACAAGAGCAAAAGATACTTTGACACTCTCTCATGCAGGGAGTAGATTTTATAAGGGAAGAAGAAGTGACTTACAAAAAAGTCGCTTTTTTAATGAAGCAGGACTCTCTCAAGGCTCTTTAAAATTAGAAAAAAATACTTCTTTTAAAAAAGGTGATTTAGTCCGTCATAAACTTTTTGGAACAGGTCGCATAGTGGGTGTAAGTAAATCAGGACGAGAGTTTAAATTACAGATTAATTTTGCAGGGACTAAACGCGATATTTTAGCCTCTTTTGTTGAAAAGTTATGAATCGTCTATTTGTTGCATATAAACCATCAGGCATTGGCTCCAATCTTTTTCTCTTAAAACTCAAAAAAAAGTATAAGCCTAAAAAAGCAGGCTTTTCAGGAACTCTTGACCCTTTTGCCAAAGGAGTGCTACTTATTGGTTTTGGAAGTCACACCAAGCTTTTTAGATTTTTAGATAAAACTCCAAAAAAATACAGAGCAACACTTTGGCTTGGTGCAAAAAGTGATTCTTTAGATAGTGAAATGATAGAATATGTAGATATTTTAAAAGAACTTCCTTTAGATGAAGTTAAAAATGCAGTAGAGAGTTTAAAGGGTGAACTAGAGTATGAACCACCTATTTTTAGTGCTAAAAAAATTAATGGTCGAAGAGCTTATGATTTGGCTCGTGCAGGTAAAGAGGTTGTTCTTAACAAGATTAATTCTACTATACATGATATTGAGTTAATTCATTATACTCACCCCTTTGTAACTTTTGAGACTACTGTGAGTGAGGGAACATATATTCGCTCTCTTGGTCGTATTATAACAAAGCAACTTGGATTAGAATATGGAAGTTTAAGTGCCTTAGAGAGATTAAATGAGGGACAGTTTTTTTATGAGGGTGAAAAAGCTTTAGATATTAAAAAATCGCTCAATATTGAACAAAATTATTATCTAGGAAATCAAGAAAATGTAGATTATGGAAGAGTTCTTGCTTTAGAGGATTTAAAGTATAAAGAATCTAAAACTTATTGGTTAGATAATGGTGATAATATTTCCATAATAAAAGTAGAAGATAATAAAGTTAAATATGAATTAGGCAGGATATACACATGTTAGTATTAGCAAGAAAATTGGGTGAGTCCATTGTTGTTGGAGATAATATAATTATTAAGGTTATATCTTTAGAAAAGGGTGTAGTAAAAATTGGAATTGATGCACCAAAAGAAGTGCCAATTGTTAGAACTGAACTTCTTGAAGATGTAAAAGATGCTAATATTGCATCTTCAAAAGATGTAAACAGAGATGATGTTACGGCTCTTTCAAAGTTAATTAAAAAATAGAAAAATGAAAATTTACAAAGCTTATGCAAAAGTTAATATTTTTTTAAAAATCACAGGTACAAGAGATAATTACCATGAAATAATATCAAGATTTATGAAAGTAAACTCTTTATATGATGAACTCTCTTTTGTTTCAAAAGAAGATGTAGATGCAAAAGCCAATGAGTTTAAAATAATTGGTGATTTTTCATGTGCAACTGAGCAAAACACAATTTATAAAGCCTACTTTGCACTTAAAAACAAAACACACTCCCAAGCATTAGAAAAACTCATGCAGACTCATGCCATAAAAGTAACTAAAAATATTCCAGCTTTTGCAGGTTTAGGTGGTGGCAGTAGTGACGCGGCAACTTACCTTAAAATGTGTAATGAAGTTTTAGATTTAGGGCTGAGTCTCAATGAACTTGCAACAATAGGTCTAGAAGTGGGAGCAGATGTTCCATTCTTTATATATGGATACGATAGTGCCAATGTAAGTGGCATAGGAGAGGTTGTTGAAGAGTTTAAAGAAGAGAGTTTAGATATACAAACTTATACTCCAAAAGTAGAAATAAGTACACCAAAAGTCTACATGATATATAGAGATGATTTTTACAATCCAATAGATGGTTTTGAAGTGCAAAGGCTAAAAGAGACAAAATCTATAGAAGTCTTAAATACAATGAGTCCAACAGAAGCAAACGACCTTTTTGAACCAGCACTACAAGCATACAGAGAGTTAAAACAACATTACAAATCAGGTTATCACTTTAGCGGAAGTGGGAGCAGTTTTTTTAGGGTTAAAGAAAATTAAATGGCACTCAGCTGGAATGAGATAAAAAACAGAGCAATTAGTTTTTCCAAAGAGTGGGAAGATGAATCTCGTGAACATGCTGAATCTCAAAGTTTTTGGAATGACTTTTTTAATATTTTTGCTATTAGTAGAAAAAGGGTAGCTTCATTTGAAGAGCCTGTTAAAAAGTTAGGTGATAAAAGGGGAAGGATTGACCTTTTTTGGAAGGGTACACTTTTGGTTGAACATAAATCAAAAGGTAAAAATTTAGATAAAGCATATACCCAAGCGATAGATTATTTTCCAGGACTTAAAGAGAGTGAATTACCAAAATATATGGGATAAAGTTACAGATGAGGATGAAATTAAATCTTTAGGAAAGTTGTCTTGATTTTTAGGGGCATTATACTATGAAGAGAATGGGAAGGTTAGGCTTTATTTGTGGGTATTTGAAAAAGATTTTGCTGTAATTTTACAAAAAATTGGAAATATAGATAGTTCTTATATTGTTACAAGTTTTTATATAGATAATCAAAATAAGAGAGAGGCATTTGAAAGAAAGTTTGTTAAATACAAAAACCACAGCGACAATAGACTTGAAAATTGTGAATGGTTTTAAAGTTGGTCGCCTATAAGGCTAGACGAAAGCCACCTCTTGATACTCAATGGTATCTGAGCAAAGAAAGTATATCTAATATAATATTAAAAACTTGTTATAATGATGAAAAATATTGGCACCATGGACAAAGATAATATTGTTGATGTTAAAGAAAAAATAAAAAGAGTAAATAATGGGTGAAACAATAGCAAAAAATAGAAAAGCATATCATGACTATTTTATTGAAGAAAAATTTGAGGCTGGCATAGTTTTGCAGGGAAGCGAAGTAAAAGGTATTCGTGCAAAACGAGTCAATTTAAAAGATAGTTTTATAAAGTTTATGAAAGATGAACCGACACTTTTTAATGCTCATATTGGGCGATTAGAAACGACTCATCACTTCTATTCTCATGAAGAGAGAGGTGCTCGTAAACTACTTTTACATAAAAAACAGATTGCAAAAATGTTAAAAGCGGTGAATCGCGATGGTTATACTATTGTGCCTCTGCAAATGTACTTTAATGATAGAAATCTTGTTAAGATTCAGATAGGTATTGCTAAGGGAAAACAACTACATGATAAACGGGCTGATTTAAAAGCAAAAGATATGAAAAGAGATGTTGATAGAGCGATGAAGGATTATTAATGCGATATTTTTTAATTTTAATTTTCACTTTTATTACATTACAAGCTTTTAATGTAAATATTGTAAGTTCTACTGTTGCTAATGGTAGAACTACAATGATGACTTTTGATAAAGAAAAAGGTGTCAAATATCAAAAAATAGTTGCAGGAAAACGAGCTTATCAAATTTTTAAACATCCTACAAATTCTCATAAAATGTATGCTCTACTACCTGCGAGTTATTATAAAAAACCAAGTAATCAAAAGGTAGAAATACTCTATACAAAAAATAAAAAAGCAGAAAAAAAAGTTCTTTTTTTTAAAGTAGAAGATGGAAAATACAAAAAAGAGACCATTAAAGTATCTAAATCAAAAGTAAATCCTACAAAAAAAAGTGTGAAAAAAAGAACTGCAAAAGAGTATGCACAGGCGATGAAAATTTATGGAACTGTTACACAAAAAAATTATGTATCAACTCCATATATTATTCCCCTGAGTAGTAAAATTACAAGCTCGTTTGGAAAAGCGAGAGTCTATAACAATACACTTAAAGGGTATCATAGTGGAACTGATTTTAGGGCAAAAATAGGTACTTCTATCATTGCGAGTAATGATGGAAAAGTCGTTTTGGCACAAGATAGGTTTTACTCAGGAAACTCTATTATTATAGATCATGGAGAAGGAATTTATACCTGTTATTATCATCTAAGTACTTTTAAAGTTAAAGAAGGTGATATGGTTAAAAAGGCACAACTGATTGCTCTTTCAGGTGATACAGGTCGTATAACAGGACCTCATTTACATTTTAGTGCTAGAGTAGGGGGAGTCCAAGTTGACCCACTGCAACTGATAACACTACTTAATAAAAATTTATACGGAGATAAATAAATGTCAATTTTTCAATTAATTATGCTGGGAGCTTCTGCTTTTTTTGCATATAAAATTTACGAACATATTCAAACTTTACAAGAACCGCAGCAAGAAGAACAACAAGAGAGTGAAGAAGAAACAAAAATAACAAGAACTGCAAACTCTTTTTCAACTTTTGATGCAACAACTTTACTTGAAAAAGCGGATGAAGAGAGAGAAAAAGGTAATTTAGATAGAGCTTTAGCTATTTATCATGAAGCAAATATTAAAAACCCTAAAGATGCTGAAACAGTATTTAAAATGGCATACACTTTAAGTTTACAAGAGCGAGATGAAGAGGCACTTGAATATTATTTAGAGTCACTCGAATATGATAATAAAAACCCTTTTTCTTATCAAGAATTATCAAGAATTTATACAAAATTAGGTGATGAAGAAAAAGCAGACGAGATGCTGAAAAAAGCTGAAGCACTGGCTTAGAGAGAGTAAAAAGTATGAAACTTTTAGATATTTATAATTTTTTAGATGAACTCTCACCCTTTGAACTACAAGAAAAATGGGATAACTCAGGGCTTTTAGTGGGTGAATTTCTACATGATATTTCAAGCATAGCTCTGAGTATTGATGTTGATGAACAACTAATTGACTCTTTAGAAGAAAATACTCTTTTAATTACTCATCATCCTATTATATTTTCCGGTATGAAACAACTCAATTTTTCTGAATATCCAGCCAATCTAATTCAAAAAATGATAAAGAAAAACATATCCAATATTGCAATGCACACAAACTTTGATCAAACACATTTAAATGATTATGTTACAAAAGAGGTCTTGGGTTTTGAGATTGCAAAAAAAGATGGTTTTATTAATTATATTGATTTAGATGAAGATTTTGATGTATTTGCTCAAAAAGTGTCATCTGCTTTTAAATTATCATGTATAAAATGTGTTAAAACAACAAATAGAGTAAAAAGAGTTGCATTAACAACAGGTTCAGGAGCTTCACTTATTAGAGAAATTGAAGCAGACTGTTTTTTAACAGGTGATATAAAGTATCATGATGCGATGGAAGCCAAAAGCATAAATTTATCACTTATTGACATCGGTCATTATGAAAGTGAACACTTTTTTGCAGAAATTTTAGAAAAATATTTGAAAAATTTAGGTTTAAAAGTTATAATTGCGTCATCAGAAAATCCATTTACATATGTATAATCCAAAAGGAGTCCAATGAACCAGCATTTACAGCAGTTAATCGACCTTTCTCAAGTAGACAAAGATATCGATGCTTTTGAACCTCAAATAGAAGAAGCAAACTACAATTATGAAGCAGCACTTGCAAAAACAAAGAGTATTGAAGCAGATATTGAAAATTTAAGCAGTGAAATTAAAGCAGAAGAGATTAAAAAATCTAAAAATGAACTTCACCTTGCCGAATTATCACAAAAACTAGAAGAAAATTCTAAAAAAAGTGGTGATATTAAAACAGAACGTGAGATGAAATCTTTACAATTAGAAGAAGAAATTGCTAAAGAACAAGTTACTTTTGCGAACGAAGAGATTGCAAGACTTGAAAAAATCATTGAAGCTAAAAGTGAACAAATTGAAGCAGCAAAACTTTCTTTAATTGAATTAAGTGCAAATCTAGAAACTGTTAAAGCAGATGTTGATGAAAAATTAGCAACAATTAACAAAGAAAGACAAGCAGTTTTTGTTCAAAAAGAGAAACTTTTAGGAACGATAAACCAAAAAGGTTTAGCTTTTTACCAAAAAATTCGTCGTTGGGCAAAAAATTCAACAGTTGTTGCTGTTGAAGATCAAGCTTGTATGGGTTGTCATATGCTTATAAGCGATAAAGTTTATTCTGATGTTATTAGAGGTGAAGATATTACAACTTGTCCTCATTGTGGTAGAATCCTTTATGTAAAGCCGCATGAAGAGTAGGCTTGAAGCCATTTACTCTTTTTTATTATCTTTTAAGTGTAGTGCTCTATCTTGTAGCACTTCCACTTATTATATATCTAGCTACTAAACAAAAGTACAAACAATCAATTCCTTCTCGTTTTTTTCTTTTTAAAAATAACTCTTTTTCAGATGATAATGCTATTTGGTTTCATGTTTGTTCTCTTGGTGAAGCAAGAGCTTTAAAACCAATTTTAGCAAAGTTAGAAGATGAAAAAATAGCTATAACTACCATTACTCAAACTGGTCAAGAAGAAGCAAAAAAGTATAAAGCCGATGTAAGGTATCTACCTTATGAAATGTTTTTACCTTTTTGGATAAAAAAACAAAAAATGTTGGTTGTGTTAGAAGCAGAATTTTGGTACCTTTTATTTGCAGTGGCAAGTGCTAGAGGTGCTAAAGTTGTTCTTCTAAATGCAAGAATTTCAGATAAAAGTGTTAAAAAGTATCTACAATTTGCATGGTTTTATAAAAAAATGTTGGCGAATGTAGAAATCATTTATGCTCAAAGTGAAGTTGATAAAAATAGGTTTTTAGCTCTTGGTGCTAGAAATATAGAAGTTATAGGAAATATAAAACTAGCGGGTGAAATCAAACATACAAAAGAGTATGAAAAACCAGAAGTTGAAACTATTGTAGCAGGGAGTACTCATGAAGGGGAAGAGAAAACTATTTTGGCTTCTTTTGTTGAGTACAGAGCAGAGCATACTGCAAAACTTATAGTAGTCCCACGACATCCTGAACGTTTTGAGGCTGTTTATGAGCTTATGAAACTAACAGCTGAGCATAACTCTTTGACATTATCAAAATTTAGCGAAGATGATACTTTAAAGAGTGACATGATTTTGGTTGATAAAATGGGTGAACTTAATAACATCTATAAGATTAGTGATATTGCTATTTTAGGTGGTGCATTTAAAGCTGATGTAGGTGGACACAATCCACTTGAACCTGCTTATTTTGGGTGTAAGATTATTACAGGTAAACACTTTTTTCATCAAAAAGAGCTTTTTAAATATGTACATCATGTGCAGTATGTGGAAGCTAATGAGATTTTAGAAGCTTTAAAAGAAGCAAAATTATTACCACCATCAATGGTAGAAGAAACAATTAATTTAGAACCCATTATAAAAAAAATATTAAATAAATAAGGAGTCAAAAATGGCTACAGAAAAAGCATATAAAATACTTGCAACACAAGAAGGAATATCAAACAATAATGCAAAATCTATGATAGATAGAGGTCTTGTTTATGTCGGCAATAAAAAAGTAATGATTGCCCGCGGTGATATTGATGTTAAAACAATTTTTAGAGTTATTAAAGTTGAACGAGCAAAACCTATTTTTGAAAATGATGACATTGTTGTTATAGATAAACCCGCCTATGTGAACTCTGATGAGATAGAGAGAATGTACAAACCTGCAGTGTTACTGCACAGACTAGATCGTGAAACAAGTGGTGTACTTATGCTTGTGAAAAATGAAGAGTTTCGTCAACGTGCAATTACTGAGTTTAGAAAAGACAATGTTTATAAAGAATATATTGCATGGGTTGAGGGAATTATAAGTGAACCTATTGAAGTAGATAAAGCAATTTTAACACAGAAAAAAAATAACAAGGCTTACTCAAATGTTTCAGGAAAAGGAAAACCAGCAAGAACAGAATTTTTCCCAGATATTGTAAGTGCGAATAAAACAAAAGTAAATTGTATTATTCATCAAGGAAGAACTCACCAAATAAGAACACATTTACGTTATATTGACCATCCAATCATTGGTGATGAACAATATGGTGGTAGACGTGCAAAAAGAGTTATGCTTCATGCTTATAAAGTAAGACTTTTAGGTATGGAATTTGTAGCTCCTGAGCCGAAGGTATTTGTTAATTTTGAATAAAAGCAGAACAAAAGATGAATTTAGATAAAATTCTCCACTTTTTATACCTATAATATCCTAAGGAGAATGTATGTTTGATACATTAACAGAGTCGTTTACAACTGCCATTAATAAAATCCGTTTTTATGATGATGAAAAAGCATTAACAAAGGCATTAACAGAACTCAAAAAAAATCTTCTTAGGGCAGACGTTAACCATAAAGTTGTTAAAGAGTTAATTGCAAAAGTTGAAATTGATACTAAATTAAATGGTATTGGTAAAGATCAATTTTTAGAGGCACTTAAAAAAGCTCTTAATGAATTACTTGAAATTGGTGGAAACAAAGGTTTTACTTTTGCACCAAACCCACCAACTGTCATACTTATGACAGGCTTACAAGGTTCTGGTAAAACAACAACAACAGGTAAACTTGCAACATATCTTAAAAATAAACACAAAAAAGTGCTTATGGTCGCAGCCGATTTACAACGTCTTGCAGCAGTTGAACAACTTCGCCAGATTTCAGCACAAATTGAAGTTGAACTATTTGAGGATGAGAGTACAAAAAATCCAGTAGATGTTGTAAAAGCTGCTTTAGCTAAAGCACAAACTAATGTTTATGATGTAGTGCTAATAGATACAGCAGGACGTTTGGCTATTGATGATGAGTTGATGAATGAACTTGAGGCTGTTAAAAAAGTTGCTAATCCTACGGAAATATTTTATGTAGCGGATTCTTTAACTGGACAAGATGCTATAAAAACAGCAACAACATTTAAAGAAAAAATCGGTATTGACGGTGTTATTCTTTCAAAATATGATGGTGACTCTAAGGGTGGTGTAGCTCTTGGACTCTCTTCTCAAGTAAAAGTTCCTCTTCGTTTTATAGGTAGTGGCGAGAAGATGGAAGACTTGGAAGTCTTTATTCCAGAGCGAATTGTTAATCGTCTAATGGGTTATGGGGATGTTGAAGGTTTAGCTGAAAAAACTGCGAATGTAATCGATGAAAAAACAGCAAAAAGACTTTCCCAAAAAATCAAAAAAGGTAAATTTAACTTTAATGACTTTTTAGAGCAGATGGAAAGTATGAAAAAGATGGGAAGTATGAGTTCTATAATGGGCATGATTCCAGGTATGGGTGGAATGTCTAAAGCAATCAAAGATTTTGATTTTGAGAACTCTAGTGAGCTAAAAAACATCAAAGCGATGGTCGGTTCAATGACACAAAAAGAGAAAGAAAATCCAGACTTACTTAATAACTCCCGTAAACAAAGAATTGCAAAAGGTTGTGGATTAACTCAAGTAGAAATCAACAAAATGATTAAGCAGTTTAAAAATGCAGGTAAAATGGCTAAGAAATTTTCTGGACCTAAAGGGATGAAAGATCTTCAGTCTATGATGGGTCAAATGGGTGGTCCTGGTGGTGGAATGGCTGGATTACCAAGATAAATAAAAGATTTTCTTTACTTTTAAGTAATGCTTGGCTATAATTCGCCATCGTTTAACTTCTGAAATAATCCCTCTGTGATTAGAAGGTATTTTGCAATAGCAAAATATAAGACGCCAAAAGGCGGTAAGAGGCACAATAAATACATTAAGCTTATATAGGCATAATTTTATTCTGCAAAAACCTCCACAAATATTTAATACTAGGAAATAAAATGACAGTAATTAGACTTACTCGTATGGGAAGAAAAAAACAACCTTTTTATCGTATCGCGGTAACAGATAGCCGTAAACGTAGAGATGGTGGATGGATTGAATTAATTGGACACTATAATCCAATGACTGAAGATAAAACTTTAGTAGTTGATAATGAAAGACTTGACTATTGGCTAAGTGTTGGTGCTAAAATGAGTAGTCGTGTTAAAAAGATAACAGGTCGCTAGGTTATGATTGCTGATTTTGTTGCACAATTTGCAAGACTAATAGCTTCAAATCCTGAAGATATAAGAGTTGATGTAAAAGAGGGCGACGAAGTAGCAGAAATTATTCTTTATGCTAATCAATCCGATATTGGAAAATTGATTGGCAAAAGTGGCAAGATGATTGGTGCTATTAAAACCGTCATATCTGGTTGTAAAGCCAAAGATGGTGTGAGTTACCGTATCAATGTCGAAGCCGTATAAAGAAGCACTTCTTCATATCGCAACAATCGGCAAAACTGTCGGTATTAAAGGCGATATGAAATTACACATTAAGTGTGATTTTCCTGAACAATTCAAAACAAACAGTACTTTCTTAATTAATAAAAAAGATACAATAACTTTAACAGATGTAGACTTAGATAAAGGTCTTGTTAAAATTAATGGGCTTCAATACCCAGAAGATTGTAAAAAATTTACTAATGCAAAATTATTTACTACTCATGAACAAACAAGAAAAGATTGCCATTTAGATGAAGGTGAAAATTTTTGGTTTGATATTGAAAACTGTGAAGTTTATGAAGATAATATCCTGCTTGGTGTAGTCAATGAAGTTGAGCGCTTAGCTGTTCATGACTATTTAAGTATTCAAACAGATGAAGCTTTTGTAAATAAAGGTCTTCCTAAAACTTTCTTGATTCCTTATATTTTCCCTTTTAAAAAAAGTATAGATATAGAGAAAAAAATCATTATTGTTAGTGGTGCAATGGATATTTTAGAAGCATCTTAATGAAATTTACTTTTGTAACACTTTTTTCAAACCTTGTTGAAGGTTATTTTAAAGACTCTATTTTAAAACGTGCTATTGATAAAGAGATTATAGAGATAGATTATTTAAATCCAAGAGAATTTTCACAAAATAAACATAATAAAGTTGATGATACAGCTGTTGGTGGTGGTGCTGGTATGGTGATGAACCCTCAACCTCTGTTTGATTCATTAAATACTTTATTAGAAAAAGAAAAAGATACACATATAGTTTTTTTAACTCCTGTTGCTAAGCCTTTTACTCAAAATGATGCTAAAAGGTTGGCAAAAAAAACTCATATTGCTTTAGTGAGCGGAAGATATGAGGGAATTGATGAAAGAGTTATTGAAAAGTATGCTGATGAAGTTTTTTCTATAGGGGATTATATTCTCACAGGTGGAGAACTGGCATCTTTAGTGATATGTGATTCTGTTAGTAGAAATGTTAAAGGAGTTCTTGGAAATGAAGATTCTTTGAGTGTTGAAAGTTTCGAAACAGCACTTTTAGAAGCACCATCCTTTTCAAAACCAAAGAATTATAAGAAAATAAGTGTTCCATCAGAATACTTAAAGGGAAATCATAGTAAAATTCGCTCACTAAAATTAGCACTGTCTGAATGTAAGACTAAGTTTTTCAGACCAGAGCAGCTTTTAAAGCATAGAACAAGGACATCTTATGAGAAATAAGTATATAGAAAACTTTGAAAAAGCACAAGTAGCTGAGAAAACAATCCCAGATTTTCGTGCTGGTGATACTGTACGTTTAGCAGTAACAATTAAAGAGGGTGACAAATCTCGTGTTCAAGCATACGAAGGTGTATGTATTGCAAAACGTGGTCAAGGAACTGGAGCAACAATTACAGTACGCAAAATTGGAGCTAATGGAGTTGGTATTGAAAGAATTTTTCCACTCTTTACTGATTCTATTGATGAAATAAAAGTAATTCGTCGCGGTCGTGTTCGTCGTGCTAAATTATTTTACTTACGTGATCTTGCTGGTAAAAAAGCTCGTATTAAAGAACTTAGAAGAAAATAATCT
>ERZ890953.1254-NODE-1254-length-13034-cov-9.411819_pt1 | contig 13034 bp, 14 predicted proteins | sample MGYA00521264_ERZ890953 | MGnify/ENA primary metagenome ERZ890953 (study PRJEB32303, sample SAMEA104408629) | aquatic metagenome | biome: Brackish water; feature: Chemocline; material: water | place: Baltic Sea | collected 2014-10-26T21:54:00 | depth 200 m ... | reverse complement strand
GGGCGAAACACGAAAGCTTTCTCAAAACCTAGATTTAGAATGTCGTTTTCAGTTTTCCCTTTTACTCTTGCCCACATCATGCTTCCTTTTTCGGAAGAGTCGGTACCTTGTCCGGAAACATAATTGAATGTCATTTCAGAACTGTTCTTAAATAATGTATTTGCCAATGACATTGTATAGCCATAAGTAATTCTACGATATTCTTCCTCCTTTAAACCAGCCGCACTAATTCCCAAACAGAAATAGCACGCATCCCAGCCACGGAGTTGATCGCTTACATCTGTGAAATCAGAAAAATCTTTATGAATTAGTTCTATGAGCTTCGGGTGTTTGATGTTTGTTGGGCTTCTGCCAATAACCAAAACTTCTCCTATTTCGTCATGGTCGAGGCATTCAAGTAGTACACCTTTTCCCACCATTCCGGTTGCTCCGGTTATTATGACTCTCTTTTTCATTTTATTGGATTTAAATTAAGAATTGATATTTCACTTTCTGTTCCAACTCTCATTGGTGGCCCAAACGTTCCTGTACCCTGACTTACATGTGCTTGCGTGTTGTTAAATGTATGAAGACCTTTATTTACTTCGAACATTAGTTCTGCAATGTGAGTTATTGGCCATAACTGCCCACCATGAGTATGACCCGCAAGATATAGATCAATTCCATATTCTTCGGCATACTTTATACCATCAGGGCTGTGATGAAGTAGTATGGTCGGGAGTTCTTTGGTAATATTCATGTTATTCAAGGTATTCTTAATTGTTGGTCCATTTGAGCTTGCATGTGGGCTAACCGATTTTTTATCTGCTACCATATGATCGAGTCCTATAATTTGCAATCCGTTCCAGTTTTTTATCTCGTTAGTAAGCACAGTTACACCGATATTTCTTAGGTACTCCTTAATTGAATCAGTACCTGTATAAACATCATGATTTCCCTCAACAAAGAATACCGGAGCATCCAGATTTTTTAGAGGGGCTATACTTTCTGCTTTTAACTGAATTTTACTATCCATCAAATCTCCTGTAAAGAACACAACATCAGCATTTCGTGTGTTTATAATATCCACAATTTTCTGAAGGTTTCCTGCACCTCTAAAATGTCCAATATGTGTATCGGTAAGATGTGCTGCTTTAATGGGTTTTTGAAGATGGGCTAATTCAATACTAACTTCATTAACTACTATGCTGGTTGCGTTCCATATGCCATAAACCGAAATTATAGCTGCTAGTGAAAAGGCGATCAAGCCATATGTAAGCGGTCGGAATGTTGTGAATAAATTCAGTAAATCAACAGCAATTGTAGAAATTAGCAAATACAATAAGAATCCAATTGCTATTGCAGATATACCAAATATTATATGTCCCATTGAAGTAATAGAATTTATCTGACTCATCATACTAACAAACAAAAGAATGGTTAATATTGGTAGAAGTATATATAGGATTGTAGGGCTTCCAAAGCTAAAAAACCAAGAAATCCTGTTTGCCAAATAGATGTTTAAACCTATTATGGCAACCATAAAAATTAGAAGGAAAACTATCATTCTGTTTTTCATTTATTTTTGAATTAATTACAGGTTATTTTACTTCCTGCATCTGACGTATTTGTTTTAATATCATTTTCTTGGGAGTAAAAGGTATCATTGCCATCATCATCTTTTGCCCAAATGTTAATCCTGAAACAACATCCAGTTTCCCTTTAATCATACCATTATATCCATCCTCAGCTACTCCTCTGGCTCCTGCAGTTTTTTCGAACATGGAAGTTTTATCCATTCCGGAAATTTTTCCAAATTCAGTTTCAGTTGCACCGGGCATTAAATTGGTAACCGTAATATTTGTATCATGTAATTCTTCGGCTATGGCATTACTGAAAAATGTAACATATGCTTTTGTGGCAAAGTAAACTGCTTGTAATGGTCCGGGCATAAAACTCGCCGTTGAAGATACATTAAGGATACTACCTCTGTTTCTTTTAACAAAATCGGGGAGGAATAATCGTGTCAGGGCAGTAAGAGCAACTATATTCAAATTAATCATTTGAAGATCTTGTTTCCATTCTCTCTCATGGAATTTGCCAACTCCGCCAAATCCAGCATTATTTATAAGATAATCAACCTCAATACCAGCCTTTGTTACTTCATCGTAAATTTCTTTGGGTGCTGTAGGATGGCTTAGGTCTTTTGCAATTACCATTACCTTTATGGGATATTTTGTCTCAAGTTCCTTTTTTAATACTTCCAGTTTGTCTTTGCTTCTTGCAACGATTATCAGATCGCCTCCTTTTTCAGCGTGAATATGAGCGAATTCTTTTCCGATCCCTGTTGATGCACCGGTTATTAATGCTACTTTTTTAGTTTTCATTTTTTCTATTTTAGATATTTGTGTGAGTACTTACTTATATAATTGTGGAAATTTTTTTAGACTTTATATTTTCTTCTTAGAAAAATTATCATTGGTTCTACCTGGAAACTTTCCTGAAGACAAAGTCTGGTTGCTAATCCATCCATAGTAATTAAAAGGAATGTGGCTTCAATATCGGGAGTTTCATAACCCAGTTTATTAAATGCATTTGAAAGTGACATGTGCAGTGCCTCCATTTTTTGTTCACTATACTTTTCTGTTTCCCATTTTATTTTGTATTGTAGCTTCCAAAACTCAAATCCTTCTTTGCTTTTGCCCAATGACTCAATCATATCAATTGTTTTGGCTATAACAAGTTGCGGATTTGTTTCAAAAACTATGGATGCAAAAAGTAATTTAGCTTTTTCTTCACCTTCTTTAAGAATAGCATCGAGTAATCCTTCCTTACTACCAAAATGTCGGAATATCAATCCTTCGCTAACTCCTGCATGTTTGGCAACTTTGCTTGTGGATGTGGCTGAGTATCCTTCTTTAGCAAAAAGTTCAAGTGCTGAATGTAATATCTTTTCCTGTTTTTCAGTCATAATAAAGTGAGTAATTACTTGCAAAAGTACAATTTGTTTTTAATGCTACAAATTATTTGTTTTTTTGGGGGGGGGATTACTGTCTTGAAATGATAATAGAGCTAATAAAACAAACAACTAATCGATTGCCTTATGGAAAAAACTAAAGTTAACTCGGCCATATTTCCTGTGCTCATGGAAATTAAGTTCTTTTGATAAATCAAGCTCTCCCGGATGTTCTATTATTAACCATCCATCAGGATTAAGTAGATCATATTCAAATACTTTATTGCTAATACCAATAATATTTTCAAGCATATATGGAGGATCGGCGAAAATTATATCAAACCTTCGTTTCGACATCGACATAAATTTGAAAACATCCTGTTTAATTACTGATAATTCGGGCATTTCAAGCTTCTGAGCAGTTTCATTAATAAACTTAATACACCCGAAATCATGATCAACAGCTGTTACCGAACTACTGCCTCTTGATACAAATTCGTAGGATATATTTCCCGTTCCGGCAAACAAATCAAGCACATTTTTTCCCCTAAAATCAACATGATTTCCCATTATATTAAATAAGCTTTCCTTAGCCATATCAGTTGTGGGGCGTACGGGTAGATTATTTGGGGGAGCTATTATTCGGCGCTTGTATTTGCCGCTAACTATTCGCATTGTAATGCATTAAATAATGTATAATATTGGTGGTGTCGTAATTCATCCAATACAAACGAGTAACCATAATTATCATTTCTGGAAATAAAACTATAGTTTTTGATATACTGATGAATCATCCTGTGACGATCATCAATTTTATCGATATAACCCAGTAAAATAACATTTACATCCTCAGGATTTAGCATTAGTTGATCAATGGCAATCAACAAAAAATAAATAAAATCTTCTTTAGTGTGAAAATCAAAAGAATTATAATAATGAAGCTTATTTTCTTTGAAGTACACGATATCGAAACAATCGATACGTAGATTTATGAAAAGTGTTTTTTGATCAACCTGATTTTTGAAATTTATTGAAAGGCTGTCGATCAGAGCAGTGGAAAAGTGAAGAATATTAACGTTGGGCCAGAAATCCTTAGCCTTTTCCACAACTAAATTGGGCAGATAATACACATTTACTGCATCATTATTTTTTAGTGTGTCGAATACTATCCTACTGTTTTCCTGAAAAGGCTGGTTAAATCCTAGATATAAATTTTTATTCTCTTCACTAAAAAGTGGTTGAGGAATTAATGTTGAGTATTTGTTTTGATATAATAAGAAAACCGATTTGTATGGAAAGGCAAATGATGGTCGGTTATTTAGAACTTTACCCAAATACGAAGGTAATTGGTCAATACTCTCCAAGTCGGAAAAAAGATATGATTCAACACCGATGAATTTATTTTTCTCAGGATTATAAATTGTAAAAACAAGACCCTTTAACCAAAGTTGTATTGATAGTGTATAATTTCTGGTTTGCGACTCTCTAAAAGATTTATCGAAATAACTGAAATATGGAACTATCTGTAAAGCCATTAATCCAAGATTTTGTTGAGTCAATAAGAAAGATACCTTTGATTCAAATACTGGTAATCCACCATATTAAAATTAAAAGTGGATTAAACCAATACTACTGACTTCATGGGAAGATTACTCCCAGTTACCATCAGTTGAAGGTTCTGACATAGATCCAACTCTCAAACCAGGGTATTTATCAATATCTTCAAATTTAGCGATGATATTTATAACTGCTTGCTCATTCATGCCTTTTAGGAAAGATGTAAATGGTGCTTTGGCTTCAAAAACATGAACCTCAACCCCACCTCTCTCAATTGTATCGGCTTGCATTTCAAACAGTACTCCTCCAGAAAATGGAACGGTTGTGAGTTGTGTATATTTGAAATTTGCTCGTTTCCCAAATAATGAATCTGCGACTTTTATATACCCAACAGTATCGTTAATTGTTAGTGTATAGGTTGTATCGCTAGGATCTGGAATAATTTTTACCACAGGAATTTCAGCAACTTTCAAGAAAGAAATTAAGGTATCAAACCCTGGTGCATAAGACCCAGTTAACTGTTTAAAAATAAACTGCGAACTTCTAATGTCTTTAAGTCTCTCGATAACAACTTTTTCTCTTTGTTGTTTTTCTTTGTTGAATCTTACGGGCTCCATGATACTATCATATACAAAATATCCAAGAGCAACAATAACTACAAATAAACCGAGTTGGATTAAAGTCTTTTTCATCTTCAAAAAATTTTAAGCAAATGTACTATTTTTTAACGTAAAGAAATTAAAATTAATATGAATTTATTTGCCATCAACATTTTTTATTGCGATTTGTAAAAAGGTATTGATGGTTTGTTTATTTGATTTAATGTTCACATTAAACAAAAAATAAATATTTCAAGTAAACATAACTGGCAATTTCTATTAATTCATCCTATGAATTTTAATTCTTTGTATTCGGGAATTTCTTTTAGAAATGATATATGGGCGGTTTTATAATCAACATGGCAACAGTAGTGAGTTAACCCATTACTAACAATAAGATAAGATACTTTCAGCTTTAAATTATATCCCGATATTTGTTCCATTACCTTTTGATTAATTTTAACATCAGGAGACTTGAACTCTATAAGAACTAATGGTTGCCCATCACGTTTATAAACTACCGCATCAAATCGTTTTTGCAACGTATTAACCTTAATGCCCTTTTCAATAGCAATCAACATTGGAGGATATCCCTTTACCTCCTTTAAATATCTGATAAAGTTTTGTCTAACCCACTCTTCAGCCGATAACATGATATACTTCCCTCTAAATTCATCAAATATTTCATCCTTTCCAGATGAGTTTACTCTTATTTTAAAATCATATGGAGGAAGGTTTAGTTTCATTGTTCGATAAGTTGTTGTTTTATTTAAAGAGCATAAAACTACTTCAAAAAATCCTCAAAATAATTAACTTTGCTTAAAAAATTAAAAGATGAAGACTAAACATGAGATTGTCTCGAATTGGCTTCCAAGATATACCGGAATGGAGATCGATAAGTTTGGAAAATATATATTACTGACAAATTTTGGGGAATACCTTAGTTTGTTTGCAAGTTGGAATAATGTAGAAATCATAGGGCGTGATGGGCCAATGCCATGTACAACAGCTGGCGATATTACTATGATAAATTTTGGAATTGGCAGTGCCAATGCAGCAACCATAATGGATCTATTGAGTGGGATTGATCCAAAAGCAGTGCTGTTTTTAGGTAAATGCGGCGGACTAAAAAAGAAGAATCAGGTTGGAGATTTTATTTTACCAATAGCTGCTATTAGAGGAGATGGTACATCAAATGATTATCTACCTGAACGAGTTCCTGCACTTCCAGCTTTTAGTCTTCAAAAAGCTATCTCAACTACAATTCGTGAGTTTGGAAGAGATTATTGGACAGGTACAGTTTTTACTACAAATCGTAGAGTTTGGGAACATGATAATAAATTCAAAAAATATTTGCAAAAAACAAGATCCATGGCAATAGACATGGAAACAGCCACCATTTTTACTGTAGGTTTTGTTAACGAAATACCAACAGGAGCACTGCTACTTGTAACTGATCAGCCAATGATACCTGAAGGAATTAAAACCATTGAAAGCGATATTAAAGTAAGCAAAGAATTTGTTGAAGACCACGTGAAAATTGGGGTTGATTCATTAAAACAACTTATAAACAATAGGCTAACTGTTAAACATTTGAAATTTTAATTTTGACTTACGAGCATATAATTAGGGATATACAGAATAATATTTTTTCTCCGATATATTTTTTATCAGGTGAAGAGCCATACTTTATTGATAAAATAGTATCAATGCTTGAAAATAGCATACTTGACGAAAGTTTAAGAGGCTTTAACCAATCTGTAGTTTATGGTAGAGACGTTACTGTAAAAGATGTTATCGACCTCAGCAGATGCTATCCTATGATGGGGAATTATCAGGTGGTTATTGTTAAAGAAGCACAATACCTTAACCAGATAGAAAATTTTGAGCCCTATATTGTTTCTCCTCTGGAAACTACAATTTTGATAATCGCTCACAAGCATAAAAAGGTTGACAAGCGTAAGTCATTTTATAAAAAAATGAAAGCATCAAAATCAACTGTTGTATTTGAGTCGGAAAAATTAAAAGATCATGTTATCCCAAAATGGATACAATCAGAGATAACAGCTCTGGGCTTTTCAATTACTCCCATTGCTCTAATGTTAATGTCAGAATATTTGGGTAACGATTTGGGAAAGATTACAAATGAGCTTGATAAACTGGTTATTAACCTTGATAAAAACTCCAAAATCACGGAAGTTGAAATAGAAGAGAACATTGGTATTAGTAAGGATTATAATTTATTTGAATTACAAAATTCTTTAGCAGAAAGAAATCAGCTAAAAGCATATCGTATCATTCAGTATTTTGAGTCTAATCCAAAGGATCATCCATTACAGATGATTTCGGTTGTGCTACATAATTATTTTATCAAGGTTTTTCTTTATCATCAATTGCGAAAGATGGATCAAAATAAAATTGCATCTGAACTAGGTGTCCATCCATATTTTGTTAAAGACTATAGTAAAGCTGCCAATTCATTTTCCACACAAAAAGTAAAGCAAATAATTTCGAATATTCGCACACTTGATTTAAAAAGTAAAGGGGTTGGTAGTAACGATGCCAGTGGTTATGGAGAATTAAAAGAATTAGTATTTAAGATAATGAATTAAATTTATCAATCTTTTCTTAGACAAATAAACTGTCAATTTCCTTTGTATACTTTTTCTGGATATAGCTACGCTTTAGCTTTAAGTTCGCAGTAATTTCACCTGAATCAATCGTCCACTCATGATCGATTAAATCAAATTTTTTGATCTTATCAGTATCGCCAAACTGCTTGTTAAAACAGTCAATTTCTCTTTTAAAACGATCTCTAACTACCTTATTGGTAATCATCTCCTGGTTAGTGGTGAATTCAATTCCCTTAATCTTACACCATGATGCAAGATGTTCAAAATCCGGCACGATCAATGCCGCAGCAAATTTCTTGTTTTCACCAAGTACAATAATCTGATCGAAAAAGGGCGATTCCTTTATCTTGTTCTCGATAAGCACAGGACTTATGTATTTCCCCATTGAAGTTTTAAAAATCTCCTTTACCCTCCCGGTAATTTTCAACATACCATCTTCATCAACCAAACCAACATCACCAGTGTGAAGCCATCCATTAATAATTGTTTGATCTGTCATCTCCTGGTCGTGGTAATAACCCTGCATAACATTTGGACCCATAACAAGTATTTCACCGGTGTTTGAAATTTTCACTTTTACACCAACCAGTGGTGGCCCTACCGTACCAATCTTTCTTTGTCCAACTTCAAAAGTATTTACAGCAATAACAGGGGAAGATTCGGTCATGCCATATCCTTCTACAACAGGTATTCCTGCTGCGTTATATACTTGTGCCAAGCGTGGTTGCAAGGCTGCTCCACCCGACACAATTGATCGCATATTACCTCCAAATGCTTCTCTCCACTTGCTAAATACCAGTTTATTAGCGATTCTAAGTTGTGCATTATACAAGAATCTGTTTGGTTTATCAAACTGATAACTCAATCCCAAATTAACTGCCCAAAAAAATATTTGCTTTTGAATTCCGCTAAGTTTTCTGCCCTTTGCCATGATTTTGTCGTAGACCTTTTCAAGCAAACGAGGAACGGTAGTCATGATATGTGGTTTAATATCCTGAATATTATCAACAATTGTAGCCATGTTCTCGGCATAATATATTGATACACCCTTGTACTGAAGAACATAATTAACCATGCGTTCGTATACATGACATAGGGGTAAATAACTTAGCCCCCTCGAGGTTTCATCAACCGGGAAAATCTTAAAAACTGCACGCACATTGCTCAATATATTATCGTGTGATAGCATTACTCCTTTAGGAAAACCAGTTGTGCCAGATGTATAAATTAAGGTAGCAACATCATCTTTACTAATCGATTTTTTAATCTTTGCAAGTTCAGTTTCGTTAATGTTATCTTCACCTATTTTAATAAGCTCATTAAAATGTTTGTACCCTTCAACTTCAGAAAATGTATAAACTCCTTGTATGTTATGTATTGATTCAAGAATATGACCTATTTTACGAATAAGCACTTTATCGGCAACAAAAACATATTTAACATTGGCATGTTTTAGGATATACTGATAATCATCGGCACTTATAGTTGGATATATTGGAACGTGTATTGCTCCAATTTGCATAATGCCCATATCAACAAAATTCCATTCAGGACGATTATTTGATATGGTAGCAATTTTGTCGCCTTTTTTAATGCCAAGGCTGGTTAATGCATAGCTAATATAGTTTGCGGTTTTTTGATATTTTGCTAAATCATGTTTAACCCACACTCCATTTTCTTTCCCAGCAAGTACATCATCCTTGGGTTTGAAACATTTTTCATAACGAGATAGCAATTCAAAAATACGTGTTACTTCCATAATGATATTTTGATAATAGCTTGCAAATGTAAAAAATTAAATCTTCTAGGCTTTCTTATCAAAAACAGTGGAGCTTGCCTGTGCAGTTGGCATTACAATAAGGTCGTTAATATTAACATGAGATGGTAATGTGGTTGTATAATAAACTATATCTGCAATGTCTTCTGGTTCAAGTGGTTTAAACCCTTTATATATTCCAGCAGCCTTTTCCTTATCTCCCTTAAACCTAACAATTGAAAACTCGGTTTCAATAGCTCCGGGGGCAATTTGTGTTACCTTCACCCCATCCTTTACAAGCTCGGTACGCATAGCTTTTGTTATGGCATCAACAGCATGTTTTGTAGCACAGTATACGTTTCCGAATGGATAAACTTCCTTACCGGCAATTGAACCTATATTGATTACATGACCTTTTTTGTTCTTGACGAATAAGGGTAGAACAGCTCGAGAAATGTAAAGAAGACCTTTAACATTTGTGTCTATCATGCGTTCCCAATCGTCTATTTCACCCTCATGAATTGTATTTAATCCAACTGCTAAACCGGCATTATTTATTAATATTTCAATTTTAATCCATTCATTGGGCAACGAAGATATAGCACTTATTACTTCACTGTTATTTCGGATATCAAAAGCCAGAGGTAATACATTGATACCATATTTTGATTTTAATTCTTTAGATACCTCTTCCAGTCTATCAATTCTTCGTCCGGTTATTATTATATCATGACCGTTTTTTGCAAATATTGTAGCACACGAACGACCAATACCACTTGTTGCCCCTGTTATTAAAGTAATTTTATTCATGATTTAATTTTTTTTTGTTATGATTTGAAATTTAAATAAATTCGAATTATATAACTATCAGTTAATGAAAACCGACCATGTGGAATACGTGTTTTTTAGATTATCGATGTTTAATGGCTTGTATGAGATAGCATATAGTGCCGATCCACTTCCAGTTAATGATGCAAAAATTGCTCCCTTATTATATAAGGTGTTCTTAATTCTTGAAATTTCAGGAAAGTCACTGTTGATTATTTCTTCAAAATCATTTTTAAGTTTATTCTTCCACATAGAAATGTCTCCTAAAACAATATCACGAATTATTGATTTATTGCAGAGCTTGATTCTTGAATATGCTTCAACTGTAGAAATATGAATATTCGGAAATAAAATAGTTATGTACATGTTAGAAATCGGATTTGATATTGAAGTAAGCATATTACCTTTTCCGGTGGCAATTGAAGCTGCATTTTTAATGAAGAAAGGACAATCAGTACCAATTATTGCTGCAATTGCTTCCATGTCAGCATCATGTAACCCAAGTGCATTATAGCTATTTATAGCTTTTAGGAAAAAGATTGCGTCAGATGATCCACCTCCAAGACCGGATCCGACAGGTATATTTTTATAAAGAAATACATTAACTGGTTTAATTTTTTTATCGTGCGACAGTAATTGTTTCCAAACTTTTGTAATTAGATTATCCTCATAGCCACCTGGTATTTGTAATCCAGATTGTTCAATTGAAAATTTGTGCGATTGCTTAATTTCAAGTATATCAAATAATGGTATAGGTACAATACATGTTTCAATATTATGCATTCCATCGTTTCGCTTTCCAACTATTGATAAGCCCAAGTTTATTTTTGCGTTTGGAAAACAGATCATGTAAGTAATGATGATGTATAATTATTAAATCTCAAAAGTAAATAATTTGAAGGTCAAGCCAAATAATTGTGAGATTAAGATTCTATTAAGCAAAAGAAAAAAACAAATTCAATGAAATATAAATTACTAGGTACAAATCGAAACATGTGGGCATAAAAAAACCTCACATCTGGTACGCTGCAAGGTTTTTTAGGCGGGCTTTTTTCGGATGTTGAATCCGACTAAAGGAAAAAGGATCGCTCATTAATTACGGAATATAGCCGGTATTTTTCCTGACCAATTCTCTCAAAAAAGTATACTTTCTGATCTTTGGTATAGATACTTGCCTGTAAATCTTTTACTTCCTTTTCTTTTAATCCAATAGATTCAATCTGATCAATCGAGTAATTGTTATTAATTTTCATAGCAGATTAAATTATATCATTTTAATTATAAAACCATCCTTAGCGCAAATAGGGCAAGTTGAATCCCTAACAATAGTTATATAGCCACACCTCTCGCATTTGTAATACTTCTGCTGAGGAGTCTTTTTGTCTGTATGTTTTTTTAAACTAATGCCTAACATTTTTGATGGTTTTATCAATGTTAACAATTGATATGCCAAAATCCATTCAAAAAAAACAAACTTCTGCAAACTATTTATTTACTGTATGTTACATCTAAATATTTAATTAATCTAGTTAGCAAGTTTCATTTGTAAAATGATAAATTCATACGGTACTGGATATTATTACGTTTTCGTATATTCAAATAGTTTCAAATGTTAAGTCATTAATTTATATGATACATAATAAGTTATTCGTTCTTCTTACTTTTGTAGAAAATTTTTAAGATGATTGAATTCAGTAAGTATAATTATACATATGGAGAGTTAGCTCAACGTGGCAATAACATTATTGAGAAGGAGTTGCAAGCCCTTAATAAGCAAAAAGTTTTAAAAAGAATATTAAGCCTAATTGATTTGACCACACTTAGTGGTGATGATACTGAAAAAAGGATTACTGATCTTTGCAATAAAGCTACATCTTATGAGAATAAGGTTACCGGGATTTCTAATGTTGCAGCAGTTTGTGTGTATCCAATATTTGCAAAACTGGTGAGTTCGTTGCTATCTTCAACTGAAGTTAAAACAGCATGTGTTGCGGGAGCTTTTCCAAGCGGACAGTCGCCTTTGAATATCAGGTTACTTGAGGTAGAAGATGCAGTAAACAACGGAGCTGATGATATTGACATGGTTATTTCCCGCGGTAAACTCATAGAAGGTAATTTTAATTATGTTTATAATGAAGTTGCTGCAATAAAAAAAAAATGTGGTAAAGCTCATCTAAAAGTAATATTGGAAACAGGAGAACTGGGAACGGTACAAAACATAAGAAAGGCGAGTGAGTTATCAATACTTGCAGGAGCTGATTTTATTAAGACTTCAACTGGAAAAATCCAACCGGCAGCAACAATCGAAGCCTTTATTATTATGCTTGATACCATTAAAGAGTATTTTGATAAAACGGGAATAATGATAGGAATTAAACCTGCGGGCGGTATTTCAGATGTTGATGATGCCATAAACTACTACTTTCTAGTTTCTGAAATTTTAGGAGAAAAATGGCTTAACAATCAATATTTCAGAATCGGGGCAAGCCGACTAGCTGACAATGTATACGCCGAGATAATTAAATGAAACATGTTTTGAGTTCTGTGTTTTGGGTTCTGTGTTTTGAATTATAATGGGGAAATACAATACAACTTAAATCCTAATGACTAACAACAAATTACGTATAACATATATTTATCAAACCAGCTAGCTGGATTACGAATAAATGATAGACATTTTTAAACTCTTTTCAGGTATTATTAATTGATTAATAACTATTTTAGCA
>ERZ890953.1253-NODE-1253-length-13042-cov-4.618234_pt1 | contig 13042 bp, 13 predicted proteins | sample MGYA00521264_ERZ890953 | MGnify/ENA primary metagenome ERZ890953 (study PRJEB32303, sample SAMEA104408629) | aquatic metagenome | biome: Brackish water; feature: Chemocline; material: water | place: Baltic Sea | collected 2014-10-26T21:54:00 | depth 200 m ... | reverse complement strand
CCCCTATTTTCGGGCATTCTCTTGTACAAGTGCGTAAGTCCTATAGGAATTAGGCGATTTGGGAATTGCCTCCCAATTACCTGATCCCTGATTGCCTGCTTACTTGGTTTTTCAAAAAGCATCAATATGACCGAAGATATTTTTCTTGCGGAACAAACTATAGCCATTGTTGGCCTGGGACTGATGGGCGGATCGCTGGCCATGGCGCTGCGCCCGCATGTCGCCACCCTGCTGGCAGTGGATTCTGATCCTGAAACCCGGCGCTATGCTCTAGAGCACGGCCTGGTTGATCGAGTCTCTCCCAATGGGATTGATTTGCTGCCCGAAGCCGATCTGATTATTTTGGCAGCCCCGGTGCGCGCCAACTTGAAATGGCTGAGCCAACTTCCGGAACTTTGCCCTGCTCCCTGCACCATCCTTGACCTCAGTTCCACTAAAGCCGAAATCGTCGCCGCCATGAACCGATTGCCGGAGCGTTTTTCTGCTCTGGGCGGGCACCCCATGTGCGGCAAAGAGACCTCCGGCTTGGGCCATGCAGAAGCCGAACTTTTTCACAAAGCGATCTTTGCCTTAACACTCACTGAGCGCACACCTCCCGAATTGCGCCAGCTTGGTGAGCAGCTTGCTGCCTTGCTCGGTTCGCGCCCCCTCTGGCTGGATGCGCAGACTCATGACCGCTGGGTAGCCGCCACCAGTCATCTACCCTACCTCATATCGGCGGCGTTGGCAGGCAGCACCCCGGCGGAAGCCGCTCCCTTAGCCAGCAGCGGATTCCGCAGCACCACCCGCCTGGCGGCCAGCGATATGAATATGATGCTTGATATTCTGCTCACCAACCGCACCCCAATCTTGACTGCCCTACGAAAAATGCGTCTGACCCTCAACGACCTCGAAACTGCCCTCACCGCCACCGACGAACGCGCCTTACGAGAACAACTCACCCGTGCCCGTGATGCCCGTAATAGTCTGGTTTCAGAATGATCTAAGACTCTACTGCAAAAAACCTTCACCGCTGAGAACGCGGAGAGCGCAGAGTTTAAAAAGTGTAAAATCGGCAAAAAAGAAGCCATTTTTCTGCGAAATCGTCAAAAAAATCTCGGCGTTCTCTGCGCACTCTGCGGTGAAAATGTCTTTTTGCAGTGGAGTCATCTAAACTTTCAAAAATTAATCTGCAACTTGCCAACCTGCAACTTGTATACCTGTAAACCGCCATGACCTTACCAATAACCCCCATCTCCCATTCCCTCGCCGCCCGCGTGCGCGTTCCTGGTTCCAAGAGCCACACCAACCGCACCTTGCTTGTGGCAGCCCTGGCTGCTGGTGAAACGGTCATCGAAAATGCGCTTTTCTCGGATGACTCGTGCTATTTCGCATCGGCCCTCACCGAACTGGGGTTCGATATCCACCTGGATGAGCCGTGCCAAACTATCACCGTGCGCGGTCTGGGGGGAAAGATTCCCGCACGCAGCGCGGATGTTTATATCGGAAATGCCGGTACAGCGGCCCGTTTTCTCACGGCCATGCTGACCCTCGGATGCGGCCAATTCACCCTCGATGGCGAGCCGCGCATGCGCCAGCGCCCCATCGGAGATTTGGTTGTGGCGTTGAATAAACTTGGCGCACAGGTTGTTGCTCCTACCGATTGTCCCCCAGTCCGTATCGTTGCCAGCGGCCTCCCCGGCGACAAAACCTCCATTCGCGGCGACACCAGCAGCCAATATTTGAGCGGATTGTTGATGACTGCCCCCTATGCCCAAACTCCGGTGGAAATTGAAGTTGTAGGCCCGCTTTTTTCGCGCCCCTATATTGATCTAACCCTGGGCGTAATGGCTGACTTCGGGATTCAGGTTCATCGTGATGATTATGACCGCTTCCGCGTCTCCCAGGGCGTGTACCAGACACCGGGGCGCTACCCTATCGAGAGTGACGCTTCCGCGGCCTCCTATTTTTTTGCGGCCCCGGCGATTTGCGGCGGTTGGGCCGAAGTAACTCACATCTCCCGACAGGCACGCCAGGGCGATATCGTTTTCCTGGATGTGCTCGCTGAAATGGGCTGCACGATTGAAGCCCTGCCTCAGGCGATCCGCGTCACAGGCCCAACGCGCCTACGCGGCGTGGATGTGGATATGGCCGACACCCCCGATACTGCCCAAACCCTGGCAGTTATTGCCCCCTTTGCTGATTCCCCGACCACCATCCGCGGCATTGCCTCCGCCCGACTCAAGGAAAGCGACCGTATCTCGGCAACGTGCGCGGAGTTGGCCCGCCTGGGCGTACGCGTCGATGAACATCCCGACGGCATGACGATTTACCCCTGCGACGATATCCGCCCGGCGCGCATCCAGACCTACAACGACCACCGCATGGCGATGGCCTTTGCCCTGGTCGGTTTGCGTACCCCCGGAGTCGAAATCGAAGACCCCGGTTGCGTGGCGAAAACCTTTCCAAGTTACTTCGAAGTTCTGGATAGCTTGCAATGAATGACTATGTACCCCTTCAACCTTCTACCTTCAAACCCGGTATCAACCTGGGTCTGATCGGTTACCCCCTCAGCCACAGCCTTTCGCCGCAGATTCACAACGCTGCGTTACACACCCTCGGGCTGGAGGGGGAGTATCGCCTGTATCCTGTCCCCCCTCACCCCCAGCCCCTCTCCCTTAGGGAGAGGGGAGTAAGGGGTGAGGGAATGTATTCTCTTGAAAATTTACTTGAGAATATGCGGGCAGGCGAAATCCACGGCCTGAACGTGACCATCCCGCACAAACAAACCGTGATTTCCTTCCTCGATGCCCTCACACCGGCCGCTGAAGCCATCGGTGCAGTGAATACGATCTTCCGGCAGGGCGGGCAACTTGTTGGGGATAATACAGACGCACCAGGGTTTCTGCGTGATCTTCAAAGTCGTTTAAATATTCAACCGTTCGAACGTATAAACGTTTTGATCCTGGGCGCTGGCGGCTCGGCACGCGCCGTAACCTACGCCCTGCTCTCGCGCGGCTGCCACGTCACCATCGCCGCCCGTCGTTTGGAACAGGCCAATGCATTGGCAGCCTATTTCGGCAACCGCTTTCCCAACATTCAACCTGAGACCATCAAGTTTCAATTTTTAACCCTCAATCTTCAACCTTCAACTCTGATTATCAACACCACCCCCCTTGGTATGTCACCCAACCTGAATGATTCGCCCTGGCCGGAAGGGATACCTTTCCCTGGTAATGCTGCCGTTTACGACCTGGTTTATAATCCCCGCGAGACCTTGATCGTCAGGCAGGCGCGTGCTGCTGGATTGCGGGCAACCACCGGGTTGGGAATGCTTATCGAGCAGGCCGCCCTGGCGTTAGAACGCTGGACGGGACTTGTAGTCCCGCGGGATGTAATGTTGAACGCTGTAAAAACTTTATAACCCCCTATTTACCTGTTTCCTGATACTCGATTCCTATGCCCAACCCCACTGACCGACTCTCCCCCAACTATTTTGCCACTCTCACCGCCCGCGTGAATGAATTGCGCGCCGCCGGACATGATGTCATCCGCCTGGATATTGGTTCACCGGATTTGCCGCCCGCGCCGCACATCGTGGACGCGCTGACTCGCTCGGCGCGCGATTCAGCCAGTCACGGTTATCAACCTCACAGTGGATCGCTGGAGATTCGCCAGGCCTGGGCGCAGCTTTACCAGAATCGGCATGGGGTGTATCTAAACCCCGATGATGTGCTGCCCCTCCTGGGGTCGAAAGAAGGCGTTTTTCATCTTTCATTGGCTATTCTCAACCCCGGGGACGTGGTGCTGGTTCCCGATCCCGGCTATCAGACCTACGCCCAGGGAGCACGTTTTGCCAGGGCTGAGCCGGTTAGCGTTCCACTGCTCGCCGAGAACAACTTTCTTCCTGACCTGGAATCCATTCCCGCTGAAATCGCCCGTCGCGCCAAATTGATGTGGCTGAACTATCCCAACAACCCCACCGCCGCTGTAGCCAATTTTGAATTCTTCGCCCGCTCCGTTGAATTCGCCCGCCGCAACGAGATATTGCTGGTTCATGACGCAGCCTATACCCAGGTAACCTTTGACGGTTGGCATGCCCCCAGCGTTATGGAAGTGCCCGGTGCGGCGGATGTGGCCGTGGAGCTCAATACGCTCTCGAAGTCGCACAATATGGCCGGGTGGCGCCTGGGCGTGGCCGCGGGCAATAAAGATGCCATCGGCGCCTTGCGCAAACTGAAAACCCACGCCGATAGCGGTCACTTTTTGCCTGTTCAGGAGGGCGCCGTCGCCGCGCTGACCGGTGATCAGAGCTGGCTTTTGGCGCGCAACGCCGTTTATCAGACGCGCCGCGATGCGGCTATGAGCGCCCTGCGAGGGATGGGATTGCAGCCCCATATTTCGAAAGCTTCATTGTACATCTGGTGCCCGATCCCGGACCCCTGGCGTTCGATGGATTTTGTGCTGCATATTTTAAACACCGCTCATGTTAGCCTGACGCCGGGGAGCATCTTCGGCCCGGGCGGCGAAGGGTATTTTCGCTTATCATTAGTTCTGCCGGTGGAAGTTATTGCAGCGGCTATGGAAAGAGTTCAAAACGTTGAAAGGTTGCAACGTGCAAACGTTCAAACCTGCCAACTGGAGAGATGACTATGTTCACAACACACTTGCGATTTTTGACCGCTGGTGAATCCCACGGACCCGAATTGATCGCCATTCTCGAGGGGCTGCCCGCTGGATTGCGGCTGGATGTCGAAGCCATCAACCAGGAATTGGTTCGCCGCCAGCAGGGCTATGGCGCCGGGCCGCGCATGAAAATGGAACGCGATCAGGCCGAAATACTCAGCGGCGTGATGGCGGGTCAGACCATCGGCGCGCCGCTTGCCATGCGTATAGCCAATTTAAATCATGGGAAATGGCTGGGACAGGCCATCGAGCCGTTTACCGCGCCGCGCCCCGGACATGCTGACCTGACCGCGGCTATTAAGTATGGCTACCGCGATTTGCGCCCCTCGCTGGAGCGCGCTTCGGCGCGCGAAACCGCCGCCCGCGTCGCCGTGGGTGCGGTGTGCAAGCAGCTATTGGCCGAGTTTGGCGTGCAAATTATCGGCTATGTGCGTGCGATTGGGGAGGTGGAAGCGGACATTGAGAGCATCCCGCTTGAAGCGCGTTCTGCCCAGGCCGAGGCCAATGATGTACGCTGTCCCGACCCTGTTGCTGCCAATGCCATGCGCGCCTGCATCCGTCAGATTATGGAGCAGCGCGACACCCTCGGCGGGGTGATTGAAGTTGTGGCCCTCAATCTGCCGCCTGGCCTGGGATCGCACGTCCATTGGGATCGCAAGCTTGAAGCCCGCTTGGGCGCGGCGGTGCTGGGCGTGCAGGCCATCAAAGGCGTCGAGTTCGGCTCAGCCTTTGCGAATGCCCGCCTCCCTGGCACACAAGCCCATGATGCCATCGAGCTAAGTGGGAGACGGATGAACGCGGATGATACGGATCAAGAATTAAATACCCAAAAAACTCCGTTTTTATCTGTGTCCAATGCTCTTACTCGGCCCAGCAACCGCGCTGGGGGTATCGAGGGCGGCATCAGCAACGGGCAGCCGCTGGTTATCCGGGCGGCGATGAAACCGATTGCGACCACGCTCACTCCACAGCAAACCGTAGACCTGGCTGACGGCCAGCCGCGCCCCACGCAATACGAGCGTTCCGATTTTTGCCCCGTGCCACGCGCCGTGCCAATCATCGAGGCCGTCATCGCCTTCATCCTCGCCGACGCCTTGCTTGAAAAACTGGGCGGCGACTCGCTCGCTGAAATGCAACCCCGTTTTGCAACCTTGCGAAAGGCGTGCCTCAACGACCTGCCAATGGATAATATTTCACACACCTGGTGGCCCAATGAATAATTCCCCCGTCTCCCGTCCCCCGTCTTCCGTCTTTTTATACGGCCCCTCTGGTTCTGGCAAAAGCACCATTGGCCGTTTGCTGGCCCAAAACCTGAATATTCCGTTTGTGGATTTGGATGCTGAAATTGAAGCTCGCAGCGGGATGCCAATCCCGCAGATTTTCGCATCCCTGGGCGAATTGGGCTTCCGCGAGTTAGAGCGGACGACTTTGGAGCTGGTCCTGACATCCGAAGAGCAAATCATTGCCCTTGGTGGCGGCGCGTTGATAGTACCAGAAACACGCCAGATTGCTGAGCGCGCCGGGGAGGTGGTTTTGCTCAAGGCTGCGCCCGAAACCCTGCTGAGGCGTTTGTACGCCGATGATACCAAAGAACGCCCCTTACTCGCTGGGGATGCGCGTCAAAAGTTGGAAGCCATGCTAACCCGACGCGGCGAACATTATGCATCCTTCGAGAGGCAACTCGATACTACCCATCTCAACCCCGATGATGCCGCCTGGGAGCTTCAGATACTACTAGGGCGCTATCATCTCAGGGCTATGCTCCCGGCTTATGATGTGTGCGTTCAGCCTGACGGGTTGGATGATCTCGGCGTGTTGATGCAAGTGCGCGGGCTGCATGGCCCGGTTGCCGTAGTGACGGATGAAAACGTCGGGGAGCAGTATCTCGCCCGGGCGATCGAATCCCTGCAGCGAGCCGGGTATGCTGCGCGCGGGATCACGATTCCCGCTGGGGAGGCGCACAAAACCCTGGAAACAGTCGCTAAACTCTGGGACGGGTTTTTATCCACCAAAATTGAACGCCGCAGCACCGTAGTGGGGCTGGGCGGCGGCGTGGTCGGCGATCTGGCCGGATTTGCTGCAGCGACATTTTTGCGCGGCGTACCCTGGGTAGCTGTGCCGACCTCGCTGCTATCGATGGTGGATGCAAGCATGGGTGGAAAAACCGGGGCCGACCTGCCGCAAGGCAAAAACTTGATCGGCGCTTTCCACCCACCGCGGCTGGTACTGGCTGACCCCCAGGTGCTTTCAACACTGCCAGAAGCCGAACTGCGCTCCGGGATGGGGGAGGTGGTCAAGCATGGTGTGATTGCAGACAAAAAACTAGTAGCGATGTGTGAATCCATGAAGGGCAAGGAGATCACGAATTTATTTTCACTTCGCGCATCTTCGTGGCTCTTTGTGGATGAATTAGTTCGCCGGGCGATGGCGGTGAAAGTACGCATCATCGAGCAAGACCCCTTTGAGCGCGGTATCCGCGCGGCGTTAAATTTGGGACATACCATCGGTCACGCTGTGGAATTGGTTTCGGGATACGCTGTGCGCCATGGGGAAGCGGTGGCGATTGGCGCGGTTGCTGAAGCCCGACTGGCCGAGCAGATAGGTCTGGCAGAACCTGGCCTGGCAGACGAAATCGCCGCCGTGCTACATGCAGTCGGCCTGCCGACCGAAATCCCCGCTGATCTGGATCGAGAAGCTATTCTCCAAGCTATGCAATTCGATAAGAAGAAATCCGGCGGCACGGTGAAGTTTACCCTGCCCGCGGCGATTGGTGATGTACGCGTGGGGATAGAAGTGAAGGGATTAGGTGATTGGGGTATTTTGTGATTAGGTGTTAGGTAATCGGTTTGGCTTAATTACCTAATCCCTGATTGTCTGATACCTGTAAAAGGAAATCGTATGTCGAAAATTCTCATATTGCACGGCCCGAACCTGAACTTACTTGGCTTGCGCGAGCCGGAAGTCTATGGCGTGTTGACATTGGATGATATTAACGCTCGCCTCACGGCTCTGGGTGCGGAGCTACAAGTAGAGGTACGAGCTTTCCAATCAAATGGTGAGGGGGCACTGATTGACGCTCTACACGAAGCGCGCACTTGGGCTTCCGGGGTGGTATTCAACCCCGGAGCGTACACCCACACCTCGGTGGCGCTGCGTGATGCCATCGCGGCGATTGAAATTCCAGTGGTTGAAGTGCATCTCTCGAATGTCTACGCTCGCGAGGCGTTTCGACATCAATCGCTGCTGGCCCCGGTCTGTCTGGGCAAGATTAGCGGATTTGGCTGGGAGTCGTATGCGCTGGGCTTGCGAGCGTTGGTGTCGCAATTCAAAAGATGATTTTGCCATCGTGAGAAAACTTTTGCTTGATGCTGTCTCAGGATAATAACTATGGCGATTGCACTGATTAATTTTCTGGCGACTCTTTCTCAAACGGTCGCTGGCTTCGGCGCTCCGTTGATCAATATGCCGTTCATGATCGATTGGCTAGGCGTGCGAGTGGCTACATCCGTTTCGGCGTTTGTGGGGTTATTGACGGCGGCAGTCGTGTTGCTGTATTATCGGGAAAATTTTAATATTCGCTCGGTGATAAATTTGCTGATTCCCGCTTGCCTGGGTGTTCCTTTGGGAGTTTATTTGCTCAGTGCGCTAAACGGAAAATGGATTCAAATCGCCCTCGGGGTATTAATTCTGGTGTATGCGCTCTATACACTAATCAATCCTACGCTGCCTCCGCTTGTTTCTCCGCACTGGGCGTATGTTTTCGGATTTATCGCCGGGGTAACTGGGGGTGCTTTTAATATCAGCGGCCCGATCATTGTAATTTATGCTGCATTCCGGCAGTGGCATCCGAATGAGTTTCGCAGCAACTTACAGGGCTTTTTCATTGTGACCAATATCGTGATTCTGATCTCCCATGCCATCGATGGCAATTTGAACGCCAGTTTTTGGCAAGCATCAATGTGGGCCGTACCGGGCATGGCGCTGGCCCTTCTTGGTGGAATATACCTTGGCAAACGCATCCCAGTGAAACGATTTCGCCAACTGATTTTGGTATTGTTGCTCGTTTCAGGAATTCGCCTGATTCTCGGGTGATGGCACATCTTTTTTCGGAATTCTTTTTGCGAAGGCGTTGGTCTGAGCAGTAACCTCTGCACTATAATAAGGTGAGTAGCAAAGGAGCACACAAATGAATATCCTTAAGGCTGTGATCTTTGTTTTGGCATCAGGGGGAATTCTTTGGGTTTCACGGACTTCGCTCAAAAATCCGCGCTCGCATGGCTTTTATCGTTTCTTTGCCTGGGAAGCTATTCTATTACTCGTTCTTCTCAATCTCCAATTTTGGTTTGTGGAGCCGCTGGCATGGCACCAACTTATTGCCTGGACTCTGCTGCTGATTTCTTTATATATCGTCATCGTAGGCTTTCGCCTGTTACGCCGCGGAAAGCCCGATAATTCTCGCACCGACGCTGCTTTGCTGGATTTGGAGAAAACCACCCAGTTCGTGACGAGTGGTCTATATGCCTATATCCGTCATCCGCTGTATAGTTCGCTGCTCTATTTGGCTTGGGGAACTTTTTTCAAGCATTTGACGTTGACAGGAATAGCATTGGTCGCATTGGCAACTGTTTCGCTGACCCTGACCGCAAAAATGGAAGAAGCAGAAAACCTGCATTATTTCGGTGCCGCCTATAGCGAATATATGCAGCATACGAAAATGTTTGTTCCGTATGTTTTCTGATGTGGAGATCATGATGGCAAGTATACAGGGTATTGGTGGTGTGTTTATCGAGAGCAATAATGCGCAGCGTCTAGCAGAATGGTATCAGAATGTGTTGGGGATCGAGATGGAAGCCCACCCCGAGGGGATTGGATATTTCCGGGTCTTTCCCTCGCGGGATGCTGATTCTGGTATTCTTCGGGAAAATCCAGTCTTTGCGATCAATCAGGCCCGGGAGCGAATCCTGACCTCGGGCAGTGGCTTCACCCTCAACTTACGCGTGGATCACCTGTTTCCTTATTTGGATCAACTCAAAGAGCAGGGTGTCGCTATCGAAGAAAACATCCTGCAATGGGAGCGCGGCCGCCATGCCTGGATCCGCGATTTGGATGGCAACCGCGTTGAACTCTATGAAGAAATCCTGGTTGATGAAGCATGACCGAATTCTTTGATCGCCATTGGCGTAAAGTGGCATTTTTGTTAGGGTTAGCGGGTTTTGGTTTCATCCTATTGATTACCTCCCGATACGGAGCCGGTGTTTCTGGCGATGCGGTCGATTATCTTTCCACGGCCGATAGTTTGAAGCGCGGCGCTGGTTTTACCGATTTTGCCGGGGAGCCATATATTTACTGGCCGCCCTTGTATCCGTTGCTGTTAGCAGGGCTGAGTTGGATGTTGCATCTCGATACATTCGTGGTGGGTTGGTGGTTGAATGCGCTGGGGTTTGGTGTTGTTATTTATTTGATGGGGGTTTTGCTACGCAAAATATTTCCCGCAGAGCCGCTTTGGTGGGTGTGGGGTTCACTGACCATTCTGACATCGCTTTCGCTGGTGCAGTTGGCCGCCAATATTCTTTCGGATGTGGTCTTTATTGTTCTCTTGATGCTCTATGCAGTTTGGGGCGGAAATTATTTAGAGCGCCCCACCAGGAAATGTTTGATTGGGTTGAGTTTATTGGCGGGAGCGGCGGCTGTTTTGCGCTGGCATGGCGTTTTGGTTGTGGCTTCGGTAGTCTTGCTGGCCTTGATTGCCAGGCGGGGTAGCCGAAAAATTGCCCTGATCGATGCCGTATGGTCTGGTGGATTGGCTTCGCTTCCGTTTGCTTTGTGGGTATTTGGCAGGAATTATCGCTTGTTTGGCTCGTTTCTGGGCTATCGCGATACTGCGAATATCAATCGGCTGACAAATTTTGGTGATGCTTTTCAAAAAATAGCGCATTGGTTTTTGCCGGAGCAATTATTGAACCGTTTTCCAGCCGTCTGGCTGATGGCTGGCGGGCTGATCCTATTGTTGCTGTTTACTTCCAAAAACACTTTGAAGCAATTCGCGATGCAACTCCTTGCCCATCAGAATCTGCCCTGGCTGATTTTTCTCTTTCTCGATTTTATTTTCATCATCCTGACTTCTATTCCCTACGATCATGCAGCGTATTTTGATGATCGGTATGCAGTTCCGTTGTTCGGTTTCGTGGTGTTATTGCTGGGATTGGGAATTCAGCACTTATTGCTCAAACCCTTGAGCAAACGCAGGCCAGTTGCGCGTTTACTGCTCATTGCTGTCATGGCGCTTTGGCTGTTGTATCCGGCGTATCGCATTTATAAATATGCGCTTGTTACCCGGGAACACGGAGAGCAGACCTACAATATGTACAATTCCGAACGTTTCCGTCAATCGGCATTGGTGAGGAAGTTGTCCGATCCTGGTTTTGATCCTACACAAGCGCTCTACAGCAATTATCCAGCCGCGGTATATTTTTATACTCGTCAAATAACCCAACGGGCGCCAATTTCGTCTTCGGGTGAACCCACGGATTATGATGATCTCTATACTCGCTTTGCCAATTGGCCGCCAGAAGAGCAGGCCACTTTGATCTGGTTTTTACCCAATGATTGGCATTACTATTATACCCCGGACGATTTAACCGCTGTGGCCGAACTAAAAATAGAATTTAGCAGCCCAGATGGAGAAATTTATTCCGTGACCCGAAATGACAAGTAAAGGGAAATTAATATGATCCGGAGAATTGTGGCATGGCTCGGAGTTGTAGCGCTGACCTTTGCCTGTGTTGTGTTGCCTCAGCCCGCCGATGAAAATCCCGCCTCCACAGTGGATTCTCCGCAGACTGGGCAAAAATCGATTGATGAGGCACACCCCCAAATCTGGGCACCTCCACGCAAAGTCTCAAAGAGCCTTTTTACTTTGCTCAATCAGGTAGGACTTACGCACTTGTACAAGAGAATGCCCGAAAATAGGGGTGTGCGGGGGCGAAGCCTCCGCACACCCCTATTTTCGGGATATTTTTATCGAGTTGCGTAAGTCCTATCCCTTTATGCGGTGAAAGTCTTGCTCTGGCATTGACGATAAATCTTGAATCGAATAGTATTGAAGCACATAGCCACCTGTCTTTTGTGTCAATACACGTCGAATAGATTGTGAGATATCAGGAGAATGAAGATGAAGAAACAATTATTTTTAATGATGATGTTGATATTCACCGTTGTCCTGGGTTTGACCGCATGCAATATGCCCGAAAAAGAAGGTGAAGTAAGCGATATGGATTTAATGCAAACCGCGGCACAAGAAACCGTATCGGCACGGCTAACGGAAGCCGTTGGGGATGCAGTCTTAACGCCATCATTAACACCCGAAGCGGACAGTACGTTGACTGAAACAACAGTCCCGCCCACATCGACTACGGCTCCGGTGTTTGCTGCCACGCAAACGCCTTTACCTTGTAATTGGGTGGCATTTGTCGATGATGTTACCTATGCCGATAATACACAAGTCATGACAGGAACCTCTTTTGTGAAGACTTGGCGCCTGAAGAACATTGGCACTTGTGCCTGGACTTCCGGTTATCGTTTGATTTTTAGCCATGGGGATCGCATGAATGCGCCTAACGAAGTTTCGATTACTGGTGGCACAATTTCTCCTGGCGAAACTGTAGATATTTCGGCCAGCCTGGTGGCGCCAGCATCGCCTGGGACTTATCAGGGCGATTTCTTGCTGCGCTCATCCGATAATGTTGTCTTTGGTCTGGGCGGAAATGCCGATAAAAGTTTTTGGGTGAAAGTGGTAGCTGTGGCCCCGAATACAGCTACATCCACATCAACGGCCACAGCGACCTCCACTCCAACAACAGGGCCGAAAGCCGATTTGCAAATCAATTTGCTCGAACTAAACCCGGTCACGCCTACAAAGGGCAATCCTGTAGATGTGAAAGTTCAGGTCTATAATTTCGGCACAGCCTTGGCCGTGGGACCTTTCACCGTAGCCTGGTATCCGGGAGAAAATTATGCAACGCCGGGCTGCACCTGGAATGTGGATAATGTAAATCCCAATGGCGGGCGAGTGCTTACCTGTACATATGCGGGTTATCCCAGCCCCTACGCCAGCATTAACACCAAAGCCATTGCCGACACCACGAATACAGTTCCTGAAAGTGATGAGGGCAATAACACTATGCTTGTCTCTATTTCTGTAAATCCATAAATTCTATGATTGTGGCTAATTTAGAAAAAAATCCCTGCTTATTTCGTTAAGGCTGGGATTTTTACTTTGCTTTCGACTTGACGATTTTACTCTGAAAGCGGTAGAATCTTTGCTTGTAGGATGCCAGAAAGTTTTCGTTGGACCTGAAAAGTAAGACAACGGCTCAAG
>ERZ890953.1252-NODE-1252-length-13048-cov-7.324328_pt1 | contig 13048 bp, 13 predicted proteins | sample MGYA00521264_ERZ890953 | MGnify/ENA primary metagenome ERZ890953 (study PRJEB32303, sample SAMEA104408629) | aquatic metagenome | biome: Brackish water; feature: Chemocline; material: water | place: Baltic Sea | collected 2014-10-26T21:54:00 | depth 200 m ... | reverse complement strand
GCGTCGGTGTCGGTGTCCGTGTCGGTGTCGGTGTCGGTGTCGCCCTCTGGTGGGGCGGTGTCGTCCTTGACCTCTTCACCACAGGCGATGCTGAGGGCGAGGGCAGGCAGAAGAATCCAGGCGAGACGCTGCATCGGGGTCCTCCGGGTGCCCACGGGCGCGAGGGGGAGGACCGATGGCCGCACCCGCCCCTGACCCGGGGGCTTGTTGGTGGTGCACAGCGGCCAGGTCTCCCGGCTTGCAGCCAATATCCCCGCCGCCTTCCCGGACTTGGTCCTTGCGGACCGCATCCAGTGGCTCCCTGGTGGGGCATCGAGACTGCTCACGGTGGCGGGACCGCGCCGGATTCTCACCGGCTTCCCACGTGGGGCTCTCACCCCACGATCCACCCGAAGGTGGACGACACGCTGTGGCTGGATCGAGTTTTCAAGCGCAAGACGGGACGGCCCCGCCCTGGCCGGGGCCGGATAATCCACACCCCAGGCGGGCGCAAGGAGCGGCGGCGCCTACTCCTGGGCTTCGAGCCAGCGCTCGGCCTCGAGGGCCGCCATGCAGCCGCTGCCAGCTGCCGTGATGGCCTGGCGGTAGGTGCTGTCCTGCACGTCACCGCAGGCGAACACCGCCGGGATGCTGGTGGCAGCCGAGCCAGGCTTGGTGACCAGGTAGCCCTTGTCGTCGGTCTCGAGCCACTTGACGAAGGGCTCGGTGTTGGGCGTGTGTCCGATGCCGAGGAACATGCCGGTGCAGGGGATGGTGCGGCGCTCGCCGGTGCGCGTGTCTTCCACCACCACGCCCTCGACCGCGTTCTCACCGACCACATCCACCGGAGAGCTGTGCAGCGCCCAGGCGATCTTGGGGTTCCTGCGGGCACGATCGCCCATGACCTTGCTGGCGCGCAGCTCGCCGCGGCGGTGGATGATGGTGACCTTGGAGGCGAAGCGGGTGAGGAAGATGGCCTCTTCCATGGCGGAGTCGCCGCCGCCCACCACCACGATCTCCTGACCGCGGAAGAAGAAGCCGTCGCAGGTGGCGCAGGCCGACACTCCGCGGCCCTGCAGCCGGATCTCGTTGTCGAGGCCCAGGTAGCGAGCCGATGCGCCGGTGGCGATGATCACGGTCTTGGCGAGCACCTCTTCGCCGCCGTCGATGCGGAAGCGGAGTGGGGTCTCGTCGAACCAGGTCTCGGCCACGCGCTCGGGGCGCACGGTGGTGCCGAAGCGCTCGGCCTGGGCGCGCAGCTTGGCCATCAGCTCGTTGCCGTCGATACCCTCGGGGAAGCCCGGGAAGTTCTCGACCTCGGTGGTGATGGTGAGCTGGCCGCCGGGCTGAAGCCCCTCGAAGACCACGGGCGCCAGGTTGGCGCGCGCGCTGTAGATGGCGGCGGTGAGTCCGGCGGGACCGGAACCGAAGATGGCGACGTCGTGGACGGTGGACATGGGGCCTCCTGTGAAGGTCGTTTCCTATACCCGGAGGCTGCTCTGCACAAGCGCTCCCCCGGGGGGCTGGGACCCATGGATGCAGCAGCGAGCCCAACTGTTGCGCCTCACTCGATCCGCGGCTCCCAGCACCCCACAGAGAACCGAAAAAAAAAGGGTCTGGCCCTGGAACGAACGGGGCCGACAGCCGATGAGCAGGTTGCAAGCTCCACCGCCACACGCGCACCCCCTACTTGGAAGCCAAGGAGAAACCGGGATGAACCAACGCACACTGTTCGCCTGGCCAGTCGTCGCCCTCGTCGGCTTCATCAGCAGCGGCACCGCCAACGTCGCCCAGAGCTCCTCTCCCACCCCCACGCGCTGCATCGCCCGCTGGCACCAGCCGGCGGAAGACTGCCGCCTGCAGGAACCCATCCGGGTCGAGGCGCTGGGCCGCGATGAGGGGCAGGCGCGCGAGCTGGCCATGGATCGCCTGCTGACCGCCATGGACGCCATGCGGGACTCCCACGCCTTGGGCGCCCCCAACATCATGCGCGCCGTGGTCATGAACGCCACCCGCGCCTGCGACCAGCACCTGGCGGAAGAGGCAGTCGTCACCTGCTTCCCCGAGCCTCACCTCCGCGAGGCCAAGTACTGCAAGCTGGCACTGCCGGTGGCCCAGTGCGGGTCCGGCCACGGCTTCGCCATCGAGGGTCGCCCCTGGCGGGACGGCGAGCGCGCCCGCGCTGACCTCTGCGGCAACCTGGCCCAGGGCCTGGACTACCTGCAGGACGACCCCCAGGCGGTCAAGGCCTGCGAAGCCCAGTGCTGGCAGACCAGCCGCCTCGAGTGCGGGCTGCTGTAGAGCGAACCGGCGGCGGGCGCTACCAGCACCCGTCGCCAGCCTTCGAGCGCAGCTCGAGCAGCCGACGGGGGGCGAGGGGCTGGCCCATGTCCACACAGCCCGACCACGGTCATCGAACCGCGCCTGCGTCGCTGTCGGGGCCGGGATAGGCACACCCCCGTCAACGATCCATCCATGCCTGCCTGCGGTCCCCTCTTCCTGGCGCTGATCTCGGCCCTCGCGGCCGAGCCGTTCACGCTTCAGCAGACCCTCGAACAGGCCGTGCGCGCCAACCTCGAGCTGCGCCAGGATCGCCTGATTCTCCAGCGCACCGAGCTGCGGGTCGAAGCCGCGGTGGGCACCTTCGACCCCAGCCTCTGGGCGGGCGTCGACCGCGGCGGCTCCGGACGCCCCGGAGACGATGATCTCTCGCGCGCCACCAGCTTCTCCACCGGGCTCACCAAGCCCCTGAGCACTGGCGGTGACGCCAGCCTGGCCTGGTACGGCGTCCACGAGAGGGGCAGCGAGCCCGACTCCCAGTCCCACGACTCCCAGCTCTACCTCGGCATCAGTCAACCCTTGCTGGACGGCGCGGGGCGCTTCGCCGCCCGCTACGATGTCCGCGCCGCCAAGCGCAGCCACGCCTACCAGGCCCTCGCCTACCGCGCGGCCAAGGAAGACCTCGTCCTGGCCACCGCCACCGCCTACTGGTCCGTGGTGGCTGCGCGGGAGACCCTCGCCATCGCCGAGCGGTCGCTGGGCATCGCGAACCAGCAGCTGAGCGAGACCCGGGAGCGCAGGGCCGAGGGCTTCGCCGCCCTGGGCGACGAGCTGCAGGTTGAGCGCGCCGTCTACACCGCCCGGCAGGCCAAGCTGATGGCGGAGACCCGCGTGGCCGACACCGAGGCGCAGCTGCTCCGACTGCTTGGGCACGATCTCGCACGCCGCCCCACCCTCGAGCTCAGTGACCATCCCAGGGACCCCTCGGTCCCCCCCGATCTGCAGCTCTCCATCGACATCGCACGGGAATACAACGCCCCCTGGCTGCAGCACCGCATCCTGGTCCAGGCGGCCAGCGAGGCCCTGCAGCTGGCCCGCAACGGCAACCTGCCCACCCTCGATCTAAGCGGCAGCGTGGGCCTGAGCGCCTCCAACAACGAACCCCGAGAGGCGCGCACTCAGGTCTTCTCGGGCCACCAGCCTGCCTGGACCGTCGGGCTCACCCTGGCCATGCCCATCCCGGGGCGCGCCGAGGGCCTCGAGGCGGATCAGGCCTGGCTGGGCACCCTCGAGGCCCGCCTGGCCATGCAGGCCGCGGAGCAGGACCTGCTCCAGCGGGTCGAGGCCGCGGTGCGCGCCGTACAGCGAGACACCGAGCGGGTGCACCTCGCGCGACGCACCGTGGAGATCGCCCAGGCCGCCCTAGAGGCCGACCAGGAGCTGGTGGCTGAAGGCCGCGGGTCCACCCGCGAGCTGGTGCGCTCCCTCGAGTCCCTGGACGCCGCCCAGGTCAGCCGCCTGGGCGCCGAGATCGACCTGCAGGTCTCGGTGCTCTCCCTGATGCGGACCGAGGGCCTGCTACTCACCAAGCTGGGCCTGGAAGACTAGCGGTCCTCGCGAGCGAGGCGCTGCAGCGCCTGGAGGGACAGGCCTGCCACCGCCAGGCTGGCGAGGATCAGCAGGCCCAGAGCCAACGCCAGGGTGTTCCTCTGCGCGCCAGTGGCGGCGTCCAGCTCGGAGCCGCCCTCGATCGACCAGCCCGCGCCGCCCTGGTGGGCGCGCTCCAAGACCCGCTGTACCAGCTCCAGGGAGAGGTCGTCATCTTCCCGAGCACCCACCAGGATCTCGTCCAGGGCGGTCCGTGACGCCGGAGCCAGGCGCAGCAAGCCCGCCTCGAGGGGCACCGCGATGTCGAGCGCTGGGGCGCTGTCCCGCTCGGCGTCCAGCAGCCCCACCACCGTGAGCCAAGACCCATCTACCCGCAGGTGCCGGCCGATGGGATCGACGCCGGCGCCCATGGCCCGGGCCAGGCGCTGGGAGACCAGGCACACCGGCGAGGCGGCGTCGAGCTCGGAGAAGGCACGCCCCGTGGCCACGCGGAGCCCCGCCAGGCCGAGCCAGGTGGAGTCCGCAGCCACCACCACCAGCTCGTCCACCGGGAGCAACGGGGGGGCCAGCTCCAGAGGCTCGAGGGCCAACACACCGCCTACGGCCACATCCGGCATCGCCGCCCGCAACCGGTCCAGGTCGTCTGGCGCCAGGCTGTGCTGGCGCCCCCCAGGGGCCACGGGCACCGCGCTCACCCGCAGCGGGCCCTCCGCAGCGGGCCCCTGGCGCCGCCCCTCGCCCAGCACCCCCTGCAGGACCAAGCCAGCCCAGCAGGCGCAGGACAGGCCGAACGCCAGCAGCAAGCTGCGCAGGGGGGCGCGGGTGACAGTGGTGAAGAGGCGGCCTGGCGCCAGGCTCACGAGCCCGCTCCGCTGGCTGACCGAGTAGGGGCCCCTGGATCGACCAGGGCCACGCGATCCCCAGGCTCGATGCCCCCCCGGACGACCACGTGGGTGTCGTTGATGGAGCCCGGCTGCACCGGCGTAGCCTGCCAGCCGCCCGCGCCCCGGCGCATCACGCAGGGCTCACCCTGGCGCTCGAACAGGGCCTCGCGCGGCACCGAGAGTACATCCTCGAGCCGCTCCACCTCGATCTCGGCCCGCGCGGACATGCCCGGCCGAAGGACGGGATCGTCACTGTCGAGGGCGATGACCGCTCGCAGGTGCTTGCCCGGCCGCGAGATCCGGCCGACCGCCATGTCGCTGACGCTCTGGACCCGCCCCTCGAGGGTCAGCTCAGGGTGGGCCTCGAGCACCACCGCCACCCGCTGACCGGCCACCAGAGCACCAGCGTCGAGCTCGTGAACCCAGGCCACCACCTGGACCTCGGTGGGGTCGGCCAGCTCGAGCACCTTGGTGCCCGGGTAGACCATGTACCCCTGCCCCACCGGGCGGCCTTCGGGAGCATCGACGTGGACCACCACGCCCGCCGCCGGGGCGACGATGGTGGTGGCGTCGAGGCGAGCCTGGGTGCGCACCACCAGCTCCTGCCCCTGTCGGGCCTGGATGGCCAGGAGCTCGAGCTGGGCTTCGCCCTGCAGGCGGGCCTGCTCGAGGGTGGAGCGCGCCTGGTCGAGGGCCAGGACCGCGGTCTGGACGTCGAGCCGCGCAGAGTCGCGCTCGACCCGGGGGACCGCCTCGCTGTCGGTGACCCGCATGCGGGCGCCCTCGAGGGCGAGCTCGGAGCGCTCGACCGCGGCGGCCAGGTCAGCCAGGCGCAGCTCGAGCTGCGCTTTCTGCTGCCCGATGCGGGTGCGGGCGATCTCGAGGTGGTTGCGGGCATCGATGAGCTGGTGGCCCAGGGCGCTGCGGTCCAGCTCGAGCACCACCTGGCCCTCGGACACCCTCTGGCCCTCGGGGGCGATGAAGGTGACCTGTGCCCCCGTGCCGATGTCGGGAACCACCACCGCCACAGAGGACGTGGCCTCCAGCTCGCCGGCCAGCTCGAGGGCCACCACGAAGTCACCGCGTAGCACCAGGGTGCTGGGCGGATCGCTCCGCGCCCCCGGCTCACAGGCCAGCAGCAGCACGAAGATCAGGGCGCAGAGATGAACAACCACCACCACCTTCCTATCACAGGCTCTCAAGGCCAGCAGCCCCCGAAGGCCGGGACGCAGCTGCACGACCGCCAGGGACCCGCGCAGCTTCCAGCGAAGTCGTGCAGGAGTTACTGGATCATCCCTTCCCCGCCTCCCCCGCCCAGGACCACCCATGTCCCCCCTCCCGGCCATCCCCGGCTCTCACCGCCGCGGCCCCTTGCACCGCCTCTCCTCCTGGCTCAAGGGCCCCAGCCCAGCACCCACCATCCAGCTGACCATCCAGGTCAGCGCCACTCGCCTGGTCCAGTGGCTCGACCTGCTCACCCGCGTCTCGGGCGTGGGGGTCACCCCCATGCACGCCGTGGCCCGCGCCACCGCCGTCGCCCTCGACCGCGAGCCCTGGTCCCACGCCGTGGTGATCGCAGGCAGGCACCGGGCGCTGCCCGGCATCGACCTCTGCCTTCAGGTCCCCGGCCCCGACCCCGCCGACGAAGAGCGCCGGGTCTTCTACCGCTGGCTCCGTACCCGTGCGCCCCAGGCCTCGGTCCCGGCTCTGTCCAGCGAGATGCAGGCCGGCTTGGCACCGGTGCCCCAGGGCACGCCCCTGCCCCCCTGCGCCGCGCTGCTCACCGGCCAGGAGAGCTCCGGCGTCAGCCTCACTCACGCCCCCCTCCCGCCGGGCGCGGCCTGCCCCGTCCACCTCACCCTCAACCCCATCGAGCAAGCCCCCCTGGCCATCCACGGCGCGGTGGTCACACGACGCATGCTCATCATCGGCGCCGCCTTCGACGCCCGCTCCTTCGAGATCCACGAGGCCACCACAATCGCCCGCGAGATCAAGCTGATCCTCGAAGACCCTCGCCGGCTCGAGACCGTCGATCAGTTCACGGGCAACCTCACCGCCACCGACACCTCCACCGAGCTCGAGCTGCCCGACCCCACCGAGGCCGAGCGCGTGGAGCCAGACGGGGTGCCCGCACCGCCCGAAGGCGCCTGAGGACCTGGGCGATCAGCGCGAGACGATGTCGTCCGGGGACAGGGGCACCCAGTAGTGGCCGCCGGGCACGAGCACGGGCTCGTGGCCGATGCGCAGCTGCCAGCCATGGCCCAAGGTGCAGACCAGGGCGCTGCGGGCGTCGTAGCTGTTGTGGTGGCCTGGGTAGTCCACGCGCACGTTGATGCCGCCGTCGACGCTGTAGGTCGAGCCCTTCGGCGGAGCGTCTTCGCCCGCATACCAGTAGCCGACCACCTCGCCGTCGGGGCCCTCGCAGCGCAGGGGAGCACCAGGGGCGGGCTTGGGCACCGGCTTGGGTGCGGGCTTGGCCACGGGCTCGGGCTCGGGCTGCGGTGCCGCGACCACAGCCACGGGCTCGATCACTGGCTCGACCGCATCGCCATCAATGACGGCCGGCACGGCGGCGGGCTCGATCTCCGCAACGACTGGGACCTGGGGTTCGGGTGAGGACACAGGAGCTTGCGCGACGGCCTGGGGCTCTGCTGGCCCCGAGGCGTCCTCATCGCCTGCCTGCCGGCCCGACCAGGGCGACCACACCAACACCAGGACGAGACCGACCGCGACCGCGGCCAAGGTCAGCCCCACGCGACCACCGCGCCAGCGCCGCCCTCCGAGGATGACGGCGGCCATCTCCCTGAGGTTGTCGTCGTCTGGGCGCGCTTGCTGGGCGCGCTCCACCAGATCGTTCAGCCGGCCCTTCTCGACCGCGACACGAACGACGTCGGTCCAGACGGCGCGAGCATCACCCGTGAGCTGGGCATCGCCCGCCAGCCCCGCCGCCTCGCTCAGGGCTGCCCGCTGCTCGTAGCTGGGGAAGCGCTTGGCGAAGAAGGCGGCGAGATCGACGATCTCACGCTCGGAGAATTCCATCCGCTGCTCCGCTGGGGGGGTGGGGTCGGGAGGGGATCCGGACCAGGCACCGAAGGGGGGAAGGGCTGGCGCGTGGGGGACGCGCCGGAGGGACCGCGAAAGCGCCGAACCCGAGGAGAGGGCCGGAGAGCTCACGCTCTGTCTCATCGTATCGCAATGGACGCGCTTCGGTCCAGCGGGGAACCCCAGGGACGGGATAGGGTTCAAAGGGGTGTCCAACTCCCTGATGAGGTCCACATGCGCTTCCTGTCCATCGCGCTCACCCTGCTCGTGGGCTGCCCGGCCCACCGGGCGCCTGACGGGCTGCAGGCCTACGAGCTCACCGTCAAGGGCGCGCAACACACCGCGGTCGACCTGCTGATCGACAGCCCCACCAGCGACAAGATCTTCATCCAGGTCGATCTCGGGCTGGACGAACCCGCCTTGTTCCTGGTCGACACCGGCGCTTCGGTCACCGTGGTCAACACGGCGGTGGTCGAAGCCCTCGGCCTGGTGCCCAACCCCGGCCAGGGCATCATCGAGGGCATGGGCGGCGTCACTCCCTGGTCCTCCGTCGTGATCCCCAGCCTGCGCATTGGCGAGATCGAGCTGCTTCATGTGGAAGCGGCCGCCGACGTCCGCGGCGTCCCCTCCTTCGGAGGCGGCCCGCCCATGCAGGGCATCCTGGGCAACAATGTCTGGCAGAACTTCGTGCTCACGGTGGACTACCCGGCCGCCCAGCTCGAGCTCGACCGCAGCGGCGAGCCCCCCATGCTCGACAACGCCTCGCCCATGCTCTTCGACGGCATGCACTGCTACAGCTTCGTGCGCCTCGAGAGCGGCGAGCTCGAGCACCAGGTGCTGCTGGCCATCGACACCGGCGCCCGCGGAGTGTTGCTCTCCGGCTTCTCGGGGCGCCCCTGGCTGCCCTCGCCAGCGAAGGCGAAGAGGCCCTCATGGGGATCGGCAGCGGCGAGGATCTCCCCGCCACTGGCTTCATGCACCGCACACGACGCATCCCCCTGGATCGGGTCACCATCGGCGGGGTCACCATCGAGGATCCTGGCGAGGCCCAGTGGGTCAACTTCGAGGGCCCCGTGCGCATCGGGCCCGCCAGCATGCCCGGCCTGGTTGGCCATGCCCTGCTGAAGGACCACCGCGTCGTCTTCGACATTCCGGGCGAGCGCTTCGCACTCACCCCCAGCAGCGCTCCGCCGCGGAACCTCCAGGGGCATCAGGTGCTGCTCGACTACGAGCTCGAGGTCCACGGAGACGACTCCGAGCGTGCCTACTACCGCGCACGCCTGCTGGCCTGGCTCGAGGACGAACCCGGCGCGGTTGAGCAGGTCGGACGCTACCTGGCGCTCCACCCCGACGACGCAGAGGCCACCGTGTTCCTGGCGCGACTCCAGGAGTACATGGGCGATCTGGAAGCCTACGGCGCCACCCTGGCCCCCCTCGAGCCCCGCACCTTAGGTGAGCAAGGCGAGCTGATCTCGGTGGTCAATGGCCTGGTGCTGGCTGGCGAGGTCGATCGCTCCGTCGCGCTCGCCCGCTCGGGCGCGCAGGCCCTCCCGGACCAGCCTCGCCCCAAGGTGGCCCTGGCCGACGCCCTGCTCGCGGCGGGCGATGCGTCCGGCGCTCGCCGGGCTCTGGCCGAGGCCAACCAGCTCGACGAGTCCCCCGACGGCCACCTGCTGCGTCGCGCCCGCGTCTCCCTGGCCGAGGGCGATCGCCTGGCGGCGCTGGCTCACACCCGGCGCCTGCTCGAGGTGTTGCCATCCAGCGGCTTCGCCATCTGGTTCTACCAGCACCTGGTCCAGGGACCTGCCGAGCTCGGCACCTTCGAGCGTGACCTCGAGGTGGCCATGGCGCGTCTGCATCCCAACGATCGCCCGCTGGACTTCCTCATGGCGGCCTATCTGCGGCTGGGCCAGCCCGAGCAGGCCCTCGCGCTCCTTCCTCAGGGCCTCGAGCGAGACTGCGAGCCCCTCGACCCGGGCTCTTCCCGCTCCAACTGCCAAGCCTGGTACCGGGCCATGGCCGGCGTCGAGCTCGAGCAGGCCCTGCAGGACAGCCTCGAGGCCAACCACGAGTCCCCTCACCGCTCCGACTACCTCGACACCCTGGCCATGGTCCACTGGCGCCGCGGGGAGCTCGAGCAGGCCGTCGAGACCGCCACCCTGGCACGCCGCCACAGCCCCTCGGATGTCTACCTGGCCTGGCAGGCGGAGCGGTTCTCCGACCTGCTCCAGGCCGCCGGGGCCACCCCCGATGGGCCCAGCTGATACGGCATCCTTGCCATCGGGACAAAACCCGTACAGACTGTGAGCGTTCCGGACCCATGAGGCCATCGATGCGCATCACCATGTTCGCCCTCGTTCTCACCCTGGTAGGCTGCCAGGAGCAGAACTTCTTCGTGCCCACCGACCCGGTCGACACGCCCGAGCCGGGCAGCGTCGAGGGCCGCGTCTGCGACCCCTCTGGCCGCACCTGGCTGGCCGACGCCCTGATCTACACCTACCTGCGCACCGAAGAAGGTCAGATCTACGACACCAAGACCGCCTACTCGGATCGCAACGGCTACTGGCTGCTCGACGAGCTGCCCATGGGCTATGAGTACGACATCTACGTTCAGTACGGCCAAGACACCCTCGAGACCCACCGCGTGTGGGTCGAAGACGGCGAGCACGTCATCCTCGAGCAGCCCGACTGCTTCGATCCTCTCCAGGTCGACGTGGCTGTGGTCACCGGGGACTACGACGACTTCCAGGACGTGCTGACCAACATGGGCTTCGCCAACTACGAGCTCATCGACGGCCTCACCAGCAGTGAGCTGGTCCACTTCCTGTCCGATCCCTCCGCCCTCGAGCCCTACGACATCATCTTCTTCAACGGCGGTCACGTCGAAGAGGACGTCATCTACGACAGCGACGGCGACGCCCCCGAGGGCCAGATCGACACCATCATGCAGAACCTCACCGACTACGTAGAGGGGGGCGGCACCCTGTACGGCAGCGACTGGGCCTACGACGTGATCGAGCGCGGCTGGCCCACTCGCATCAACTTCGTAGGCGACGACAACGTGGCGGACGACGCCCAGAAGGGCGAGTACGCCTTCGTCAATGCCGCTGTGTCCGACTCCGCCCTGGCCGAGTTCCTGGGCAAGGACTTCATCGAGGTCGAGTTCGATCTGCCCGTCTGGCCCGTCATGGACAGCGTCGACGGCTCGGTCTCTGTCCACCTCAGCTCCACCGTCGAGTACCGCGAGGGCACCGAGACCATCTCCCTGCCCGCCCGCCCGATCCTGGCGTCCTTCACCGCGGGCGAGGGCAAGGTGGTCTTCGCGAGCTTCCGCGTGGCCAAGAACGCTACGGCTGACATGGTGATGTCGCTGCAGTACATGATGTACAATCTTTAGACAGTCATATTGTCGGCCCCCAATGCCGATTATTGCCGAGCCAAAGACAGCGCTGGGATCGGGTTCTGAGATCGATCGGTGCAGCGTCTACAGCTTCCTGAAGACTCCTCGGTCCTGCGCTCCATGGGATTGTGGTCGTCGAACTCGGCGTTGGTATCGAGCGGAGGGGTGCGCCTGGATGGCTGGATGGTCTTGGTGGACTGGAAGCGCATCGAGGCACCGCTGGTCATTCGAGGTGGCGGGCTATCGCGGAGAGGGCGCTCGATCATCAGCCTCTCCTCACCCTTGGGCGATCACCCCTCCTCCGCCACGTACCCCCCGCTGCTCCTCGGCCCCTCGAAGCGCACCAGCCCCCACTCCCGCAAGACCTTGACGTACCTGGCCACGGTGGAGCCCGACACCCCCAGTTCGTGGCAGAGTGCGGGGCTGCGCAGCCCGGGTTCAGGGCGGATGCGGCTGAGCGCGACATGACCGCTGGGGGTCAGGGATGCGATGAGGGTCGAGGATCCGGGCATGGCGGGGGCTCAGTACGCGCTCAGCAGCCTGCGAACCTCGGCCGCCGAACGCACCAACCCGTTGTTCTCCAGCACCACGAGCAGATCCTCGAGTCTCATCGGCGGGTTCTTCAGAGAGGAGGCCTGCTCGTTGAGCTTCTGCAGCACCACCCCCGGTGCCAGGTGGATCTGCGCCACCACGAACTCGTCGGGATGCAAGACCTCGATGCCCCAAGGTTCGAGCAACGGGGAGGGGAAGTCACGGAGGTTGCGCGTGACGATACCCTGCGCCCCGCAGCGGATGGCTGCAGCGAGCACATGGCGATCATCGGGGTCGGGAAGTGCGAGGGCGGGGATGAGGGGCTCGTAGCCCTGTACGATCACGTCGCGGATGGCTGCGTTCATGAGCGACCGTGAGCGAGCGAGTCGGGTCTCGTCCAGGTCGGGTCGGTCCGCCAAGATGTTGCGGAACACCTCGTCGATGATCGCGTCCGTCCATCGAGCGCGGACGATCCCGCTCATGCCCAGCCGGATCAAGAGGTCACGGAGCGGCGCCGGGTAGAGGACGCAGGCGTCGTAGATGACAGTGAAGGACACGGGCGAGCTCTCCGTGGGTCAGTACCCGAACCCCAGCTCTTGGGCCTCGGCCGCCAGGAGCGCTGCTGCTTCGGCCCGCCGGACGTCGTCCTCGCGCTGGTAGGCGAGCAGATCCTCGAGCTGCACTCGCCGGTGGGTGCCCACCTTGCGGTGCGGAATCTCCCCGCGGTCGAGCAGCTTCACCAGGAAGGGCCTCGAGACGTTGAGGAGGTCGGCGGCCTGCTGGGTCGTGAGCTCGGCCCTGACGGGCATGACCGTGACTCCGTGGCCATTGGCCAGGTGGGTGAGCAGCTCCATAAGCAGCTCGAATGCCTCGATGGGCACCGTGACCCTCGAGCCACCGTCACCATCGGCGACGACCTCTACCAGCGCCGGAGCGTGGTCCTGCCGAACCTCGGTGAAGACGCGGACGGCCTCTCTGGCGAGCTTGGAGGTCTCTTCACTGGGGATCTTCAGGGCGTGCATGGGCACCTCCATTCACCTCCAGCGTAGCCACCATTCGAAGCCATCGCAACGAACGAAATATCCGAAAGACCACAACGGAGAACTCCGTCCTGAGATCGACCTGAGATCACCATGGCCGGACATAGCTGTCATTCGCGATCTCAGGAGCCCCACGAGCACGTGCTCATCGGCCTGCCCCCCCTACATGATGTACAACCTCTGAATCACGGTTCGGCGTAGCCGACCGTGATTCAGGACGGCGTTTCTGCAGACCGCACCTACGGCGCGGCAGCAGAACGCCGCCGATGTAGAGCCGACCGTGA
>ERZ890953.1250-NODE-1250-length-13054-cov-7.320255_pt1 | contig 13054 bp, 15 predicted proteins | sample MGYA00521264_ERZ890953 | MGnify/ENA primary metagenome ERZ890953 (study PRJEB32303, sample SAMEA104408629) | aquatic metagenome | biome: Brackish water; feature: Chemocline; material: water | place: Baltic Sea | collected 2014-10-26T21:54:00 | depth 200 m ... | reverse complement strand
AAAAAGATAGTAAGTCCTATCAACAGGTGAGGCTCGTGTGAACTATGCCATTTCAAAGCATAGTTTAGAAGCCACACATCCGATAGAAAAAAAGATTTAAAAAGAGAGTTTCAAATCTTTTGTTACATACTGATGTATCAAAGATGAAAGAATAGTTTGGTAAGGGATATTAAGCTCTGCACTTCTGCGTTTTAGCATTAACATATCAAACTCAGGGATGCGAATATTTATATTTTTTGTCTTTTTTAGAAAATTATTTGCAGCCATTTTAGCTTCTAAAAGTTCATCTTCAAAATCATTTACTCTTGTAAATTCTGTTGTGTTTTCAACCGCTTCAAGCAAGTCAAGTTCATATTTATCTAGTTTCATAATCCTCTCTCCTTATATATTTTATGCATTTTTCTACTTGGCACAATAGTTTTAAAAAAAATCTCATTATCCACTTTAACATACGGCACCATATGCACATAATCTTGCAGTAAGAGAATATAGATTTTCTGATTTGGGTATTTTTCTTCGTTTGGATGTTTTATAATATCTAAAATATCGCCCGTATGAAGCTGAGCGATAACATCCTCGAAGCAAACGCCTCTTTCATCTTTTAAAAGCTGGTTTTTTTCACTATTATAATTGAAATTCATTCTGCGATTATATTACATTTAATATTATATGTCAATGAACCAAAATAATTCCATAGTTCTTCTAATACCTCCAAATTCGTAAATAACTCATCTTTTTCAGAATTCAGAAGCACCTAAAGTAGATTAGTATCTAAAATCTGCTTGAATAGTAAGAATAAATTGTATGCTATAGTACCAATTGTCAAGCGAACCCCAAACTAAGAACGGTATTTGCTTAAGATGAATATAACTCTATGAAAGAGACAAACTATCTTTTGAGTAGTCCAAAAAATAAAGAACGACTCTTACAATCTATAAAACATATAGAAGAAGGTAAAACATTTCAAAGAGAGTTGATTGAAGTATGAATTTAACTTGGACAGATGAGAGTTGGAATGACACCAGATAGATAGAGTAACTAGGCTAAGGCTTCGGTCTTAGCCTTTTTTTTTGCTAATTTTTTGGCAAGGTTGACTACTGTTTTTAATTATTTTAGAGTTGTTATATTTTGTCAAATCCCACAAGCTCCCACCCATGAAAAACTAAAACAATTTTTTTAAGTTTCTTTCCTTTTTCTAAAAACTGAGTTACAAGTTCATCTTTTTCATATACTTCTAATTGCTCTTTCGCTTGTGCAATTTGTTGAGTAATGAGTTTTTTATTTATTTTATCACTTCTTTTTATATACTTAAATTCTAAAAGTCCAAACCACTCTACATAAGGGTTGTGTGGTTTAAGTATTAGATCCGCAAAACCTTTGTTTAGTTCTGCTTCACTCTGCACTACAAAGTAACTAGTGAGTGAGAGATAAGCTAAAAACATTGACTTTATAGTCTGTTCATTGTAGATGTAGTCTCTTATAGCTGTATTTCTTTTAATCTCATCTGCTAAAAACTCAAATACTTCTGTTTCACCATTGAGGGCAAAGTTTTTGAGGTGTTTAGTTAAAGTGTCTGTTTTTAAAGTAAATATATTTTCTAACTCCAAACTATCTTTTAAGAAGTCTATATCTATTCGTTTTATAGTCTCATTTGGGATTTTTAGTTCTATATCTATATTGGCTTTATCAATGCTCACAAGCCCCAAATAAAAAAGCAGAGATTTAAAGTTCTCCTCTTTAGAGATATTTAAAGCACTAAAGTCTTGAACTAGATTATCTAAGGCTATACTCTCTCCTGCTATAAGCGTGTTGAGAGTCTGAAAGTTTCCATTGAGCTTTTTGTTTGTATAGATAATGTCTCTTAGTTTAGAGTAGTCACTTCTTACATTTATGTCTATGAGTTCATCTGGAGCTTTTTTAAACTGAATAAAATACTTTAAAAAATAAAATATCATATCTGTGTTATAGATACTTTCACTTACATCTTTAGCAAATATATAATGGTTGTACCAATCTTTTAAAAGTAGTAAAGTAGTAGAGTCTAACTCAATTTTATAATACTCTAGCATTGTGTATAGCTCTTTTTCTGTAACTCCAACCATGTTGTGAAAAAGAGGATTGATAGAGATATTCTCTCCAATATTAAACCCACTTGTCACATCATACATAGTCATAGGAGTAACACCTGTTATAAACATTCTCTTAATTGGAGCATCATTTCCTGTAGCACCAGCTTTTAAAGTAGTAAAAAACTGTTTAAACATAGCAGTTTTTTCAGAGATGATGTTTTGGTAGTTACTTCTGTTGAGTAATAATAGCTTATTTGCAAAGTTATCGTATTCGTCTATGAGGATGTAGAGTTTTAAAGTTTCATCTTCTTGGAAGAGATTAAAGATATTTTTGAGTGTTTCCATAGGAGAATCAGATACTAAAACTTTTAACTGATACTTGTGAATAAATTTGTTAGTGACAAGCTCTAAAGTATGCCTAAAACTCTCTTCTACATTATTAACATCTACATCACTAAAATCAAAACGAAGTACATGATAACTACTTACTTCTTTTGTTTGGTTCTTATAAATAAAAGTATCACCAAAGATAGTATCAAAATCTTTTTTATAATATTTATCATAGTAGGCTTCAAGCATAGCAATCAGTAAAGATTTACCAAATCTTCTTGGACGAAGAAACATTAAAAAACTTGAACTCTGTTCTTCTAGGGTTTGAATAAAAGAAGTTTTATCTATATAGTAATACCCCTCACTCTTTATTCTTTTTATATCACTGAGTCCATATGGTATCTTTTTCATTATTTTGCCTACTATCTATTTATGGTGTCATTATAGCATTTAAGATAATCTTTTCCTAATAGCATAGACAATAGCAACATTTGAAAATACTTTATATATTGTAAGTTCAAGCAAGACACTGATTAAAATAGAGAGCATAAAAATAAAATCAAGCTCTTTTAGATTGAGGTGAAAACCGTGGTTTACTACTTTGATAAAAGAACGTACCATTTCATTTTGAGCTTGCCATGAGTCGGCTAGAACTTCACTCTCTGCAGATACTAGATTTTCAGTTTTGTACATTAAATCTTCTTTTTTCTCTTGTCTATATTGCGCGGATTCTTGTTCTATTTGCTGGTTGTAAAGATGCTCAAGTCTCATTCTCTCACTGGCAAACTCTGTAATTAGGTTTGTTCTCTCTTTAATATGCTCTTCATATTTTGGACCTTTCCAAGTTTTTCCATCGCTACCATAGACAGTTTTTTGTTGCTCTATTTCAGCATCTTTATCAGCAATCACCTCTCCCTTTCGAGTTTCAAACTCACTAATTTTTTCAAAAAAGTCCTGTTTTAGCTGTTTGGTTCGTCGTAAGTGGTCTTTTTCTGTCATGCCTACTATTGTCTCATACTCTGTTTGAATTTTTTTGATTGATTTGGCTTTTAGCTCTTCTGCATGAGGACTTTCTAGTTTGTCGGCAGTTACAGCCATAGATGAGATAATGGAAAGCCCAAAGAGTAGGGGGATAAAGATACTACTGAGTATTTTTAAGGTGATTTTATTGAGTTCTGATTTGGCAGTTTTGATATACACTTTCATAAAAATACTACCAACTTTGGCAACTTCAAAAGCAATAACCATAACTACAGAAATTAGAAAAAATCCAGGGTAAAAACTATCAAATGCAATCATTTCCATATAAGCCGAAACAACAAATGCAGAGACTCCAGCAAGAGTGTAGATAAGTAATGCTGAATCCTGTAGTAGTGTCAAAATCTTTTTACGAGTTCTATCATCAAAAATACTAAATTTATAGGGAACTTCTTTTATTTTAATAGGTTCTTCTTCTACAGCAATTACTTCCTCAGTTTCTTCAATTTTTTCTGTTGAGTGCTTATACTCGGGAATAATAACTCTTTCTTCCTCAGTATGCTCATCTTCTATCTCAATTTCAATAGTGTCATTCTCTATTTCTTCTTCTACATGATAATTTAAAAAATTAGTTTGCTCGTTTGAGTTAAAACTCATCCATTGTAAGCTAAAATCATTCTCAAGGTTTTGAACTGTTTTAAAGAGAAAATGCTCTTGATTTTCTTTAAGTATCTCCGAATCTGAAATTGCATTAAAAGCTTCATCTTTAATTTTATCATCTTGAAATATAAAAATAACACGGTCCAATTTATATTTGTTTTGGATAAAAATCTGATTGTACTTATTGATTCTATTGACAATGTTTGAGACATCTGTATCACTAAAAAGGTCAAGTACATAAATATATTCATTTTTTGAAGGCAAAGAGAAGTTCATAGTAGCATTTGGAATAATGAATTCACCAGAATCTAAAATAAATTTGCCACTTGCTTCGAGTTCATTTTTTTTAGTTTTATTTTTAAAAGCATCAAAATAAGCACTAAAGTAGTTAATAGTAATATGACGAAATTTTGCATAACTACTAAATAAAATATGATAATTTACCGTATGGTAAATGTGAAAATAATCATCCTCAGAGATACTCACTTTTCTAAGATCAATATCTTGAAAGTAGAGTTGTGGGTCAATATCAAAATGTTTATTTGGAAGGACAAAGTAGAGAGGCTCTTGATTTATTGTGAAATTTTTATTTTTAAGGGATTTTAAAATCAACTTGTCTTGCATAACCTCGACGATAGCAGGTGTGATTTCAAATTTTAAAAGTTTAGATAGTTGAGCAATTGTTAAAAACTTGTAGTGAAGCAGTGTATCGACTACAAGTCTCTCATGGTTCGAAATTTCGAGTTTGTTCATTGGTGATATAATCCAAAGGTTTAATTTTTATAATTATATCAAATATTTCTTTTTATTGACTCTTTTTTAGTCGGCTTTTGCAGCCATTTTTTCAACTTCATAAACAAAACGGTCTACAAGTTCATTCTCATCAAGATTAGCCACGACACTGCCCTTAACCATAACAAGACCTTTTCCTTTCCCATAAGCGATAGCAACATCTGCATGTTGTGCTTCACCAATGGCATTAACAACACAGCCCATAACAGAGACATCCAGAGGAGTTTTTATGTGAGCTGTTCTTTTTTCTATTTCGGCAACAGCAGTTACTAAATCAGCTTCTATTCGTCCACACGTAGGGCATGAGATAATATTGAGCCCATCAGGCATAACTCCACTATCTTTAAGAATTGCTTTTGCAACTTTTATCTCCTCTTCGAGTTCACCGGTAATACTAATGCGCATAGTGTCACCTATACCATCGAGTAGAAGTGCTCCTAAGCCAATAGAACTCTTAACGGTAGCATGAAAAAGAGTACCTGCTTCTGTAACACCAAGATGAAAAGGGTAGTTGTTTTTAGGGCGAAGCATACGGTAAGCATCTACAGTTCGTCTTACATCACTCGCTTTAAGGCTCACTTTTATATCGCTAAATCCTAAATCTTCAAGATATTTAATATTATACTCAGCACTAGCCACCATGCCCTCAGCAGTTTGACCATACTTGTTTAAAAACTCTTTTTCTAAACTTCCAGCATTAACACCAATTCGTATGGGGAGATTACGAGCTTGACATGCTTTTACAATCTCTTTTACTTTTTCTTTAGAACCAATATTTCCAGGATTAATACGAATACAATCAACAGATTCAGCGGCAATAAGAGCAAGTTTATGATTAAAGTGAATATCTGCAACAAGAGGTAAAGAAATTTGTTCTTTGATAGCTTTGAGTGCTAGAGCATCTTGCATGTCAGGAACAGCCACACGGACAATATCTGCCCCTGCAAAGTGGAGTCGATTAATCTGTTCCACAGTCGCAGCAACATTGTGAGTATCTGAGAAAGTCATCGACTGTGTGCTAATAGGTGCATCACCACCTACAGCCACATTGCCGACATATATTTTTTTAGTTGGGTATCTTTTTATCATGTAAATATTCTATCTTTATTTACATGAAAAAAGGCTTATCTTAGATTTTAAAATTTAAAATCTAAGTTAGTGTAGAAGTAACGTCCAGGCTCATTCATAAGCATTACATCTCCGATAGCTCCTGTTGTTATAAGTGTTAAGTCAGCATAAGTGTTACTTGCTGCATAAGTTTTATCAAGAAGATTATTAATACCTACTGTAAAATCAAACTTTTTATTTACAGCATGTTTTACTTTCATATTTACAATAGTCCAAGAATTAAGAACTTGTTCCCCATTTTCAGCATCTATTTCATCCCATTTATCACTTGCTTGAACACCTAATGTAGCTAGTGAATTATGTGCATATTCATAGTTTAGTGCAATATCTCCACGAAGTGGTGCCATATCTGCTAAGTTTGTTCCTGTTTGTCCAGCAAGAGGAGAGTCTTTTTTTCCTCGTTTATAAGAAGCACCCATATCGATTGAAAGATCATCAGTAGCATAGTAAGAAGCACTTAGCTCCGCACCATAGACTGTTGCATCTATATTTTCAAAGGCATTTGTTGTTACCCCTTTTTTTATGTAGATGTAATCTTGTAGTTGTGAGTAAAAAGCTTTGATTTTTAATTTGAAATCATCATTGTTTGTTTCATATCCAAGGTCAACTTCTCTATTTGTTGTCTGTTTTAAATCTGTTGTACCAACTAAATCTCCTGCAGAACTTGTAAAGTACAACTCTCTAGCATCAGGAACACGAGTAGCTTGACCAAAACCTAAGAAAAGTCTGTTGTCTTTGTTGAAGTTGTATTTAGTGAGTAAGTTTGCTCCAAATCCATTGTAATCATTTGAAGGTTGTGAATCATTTGTAATCTTAGTGTTATCGTATCTTGCACCTAACTCTACATTAAATGCATCGTATGTTCTATCTACTTTAGCAAAAATAGCAACATTTTTTGTGACAGCATTATCAATACTTTTAGAAATACCCGCTGGTAATGGTGCTCCTGTTGTAGTATTGTAGTATTTACCATCCCACTCTCTTTGACTTCCATCAAGACCAATTAAAAGATCACTGTTAGCGATGTTCAATTTGTTTTTGAGTTTAAGACCTTGCATTTTTGTTGTTAGATGACTTGTATTGTCCATCATTGGATTATTTGAAGAGAGTCTATATTTTGTTGACATTGGGTGTGCAACATCTGAGTAGTAGTATTGCAGGTTAGCATTTTTATATATTTCGTTGATACTTTTAATATTATATTCAACATTATAAATATTTGAATCATCATACACTGCATCCATTTTTGAGTTACCATAGAGTACATCATCACTTCTGTTAGCTGTTACTCCTAAACGAAGTTCTTGATTTTTTGCTGTAGTTACAAATGCTTTAGCCATTACACTTTTTTTGCTGTATGCTGGCATATCATGATACTCAGGTTTGTATTTTGTACCAGCGAGTGTTGGATTTGCAATAACATAGTTATCAACTTGTTCTGCTATCGTATTTCCATCACCATCTTTATATTGATCACTTGATTCTGTTGATGCTGAGATTAACATTCTTACAAAATCATTGCCACCACTTCCCGTGATACCAAACTTTTTATAATTCCACGCTCCAAAACCAAGGTTAAGTTCAACTTTTTCTTCTTGTGTAGGTTGCTTTGTAGTTATTTTTACTCCACCGCTAAGTGTTCCAAAGTTTTCTACATCGTAAGGACCCTCGGTTACCTCTATGGTGTCGATTTGATTTGCTAAGATGTGAGATACTGGTGGATCCATTCTATTTGGACATGCACCATAAATTTTTGTTCCATCAACTTCTATGCTGATATTGTCACGCTTTTGCCCACGAATAAGTACATCATTAGCAATTCCACTTCGTCTTGACATATCAATACTTGGTACAGTTGTACTGAGTGCTGTTGCAACATCTGCTGATACTTTGGCATTTTGTGCCACTTCTGTGATAAGAGTAGACTCTACTCCAATAGGAGCTAACTCAATTTGTGTTGCATACAAAGATGCAATACTTAAGAGTGATAAAGGGATAATTTTTTTCATAATATAAGTACCTTGAATTTTAAATTGTGAAATAATATAAAAATAGTGTTACATAAGTGTTAAATTGCTAAAATTTCATTATGAAAACACCAGAAGAAAAAAAAGAAGATTTTAAAAGTATCAAAAAAGAGGCACGAAAACTGTTTCTTATTTTGTTTGGGTTTGGGCTTGGCGCCTATTTAATAATTAATGGATTTGCAATTTTAAATCAGAATTAAAATGGGCAAAGCTATTTTTCCCATTGTTCTTGATTTTGTACATTGCATTATCTGCATTTTTGAGTAACATATCAATGTCCTCTCCATCCTTTGGATAAGAGGCTATACCGATACTAACAGTGATAGCTGTTTTTTGATTATTGATAAGAAAGTCTACTTTTAGAGCATTTATAATATTGAGTGTAATTTCAGAGATAAAAGAATCCTCAATATCAGTCAAAATAACAACAAATTCATCTCCACCTATACGAGCAAAAAGATCATTCTGACGAATGTGGGCTTTGATTCTTTGTGTTAACTCTTTAAGTAAGGTATCTCCACCATCATGTCCTAAAGTATCATTAACACCTTTAAAATTGTCCAAATCAATATACATAAGTGCAAAGGCTTTATTGTTTCGAGAAGCATCAGAGATAATATACTCTAGTTTATTATAGAGACTGTGTCTGTTTGAGATACCAGTGAGTGTATCGTGATTTGAAATATATTGTAGTTTTTTTTGTGTTTCATACTCTTTTGTGATATTTCTTGCGATGCCTTTTACCTCTATAAACTCACCATTGTCATCAAAAACAGGGTAACTACTGAGTTCCAAATAGAGATTGCTTCCATCTTTATGGTACATATTTATAATATGTGGTTCAACTGGTTCACCGGCAATCATTTTGTTGACTTTGTCATCAATAGTTTCATTTAATTTATTATTTGTAATAAGATTTATAAAATTTTTATGGAGGATTTCTTCTTTGGAAAAACCAATAATATTGTAAATAGAATCACTTAAATCGGTAATAATAAAATTCTCATTATAGGCATAAAAGAAGTAGTGATTTCTTAGCTCATAGACTAAAGCATGATATCTATCTTCATCAGCATCCTTATAGGCTTGATTTACCAGATCTAAGAACTTTTTATCAACAGTAGCACCTGTTTTTTTGAGTTGACGTCGGAGTAGTTTATGCATCTTTCTCCCAGAATGTTGCGAGTGTATAGTTTGCTAGAGTAAAATCCAACCCGTACACTGTTATTTGCTAACAATTCTACAGCTGTTATTCTTACAATGTTCTTAAATATTAAAATTCATTGTTACACAATGTAGGGAACCATGTTGGCGTATCAAAAGGGAGCAGTCTATGCTTATAATCTCTCTGTTTGTAAATGTCTCTTTAAATATTTTGATGGCTAAAACATCACTTTTAACACCATATATTGGGACTATAACAGCTCCATTTACAAATAAAAAATTTGCATAAGTCGCAGGAAGTCTTTCACCCTCAAAATAGACTGCATCACTCATAGGAAGGGTTACAAGTTTGTAATTTTTCTGCTTTGCTATCTCTTGGAGTTCTTGCTCCATCAAAAAGAGCTCTTCATAATGTTCATCGTTTTTATCTTCACATTTAACATACATAATAGTATCTTCATATATAAATCTAGCGAGAGTGTCTATGTGTGAGTCGGTATCATCTCCTGCTAAATAACCATGGTTGAGGTAAAGAACTTCTTTTGCTCCTAAATTATCATGTAGGAATTCGTTGATTTGTTCTTTATTTAAGTTTGGATTACGATTTGGGTTGAGTATGCATTGTGAGGTGGTTAAAATTGTAGCATTTCCATTACTCTCAACTGCTCCGCCTTCTAAAACAAAACTACATGATAATGCATCTGGAGTGACTGTTTTACTCATGAGATTATCTTTTTTTGAGTCAAATTTATTGCCCCAAGCATTAAAAATAAAATCTAAATGTTTTACTTTGCCATTCTCTTCAATACTTAAAGCTGAACAATCCCTTGCCCAAGTGTCATCTGTCTCATACTCAATAAAAATAAGATTATCTTCATCACTAAAATGCTTTTTTACAGCTGCAACACTGTAACAAACAACTAAACATTTTTGATAAACTCTTATAGTGTTAATAATATTAACAAAGGTTTTCTCCGCATCGTCCAAATACTCAAACCAATCTGTATTTTTATGTGGAAAAATAATTTGGGTATAACTTTGTGTCTCAAATTCACCGATTAATCGTTTCATAGTGTATAATTCCTTTATGGCTTACATAACTTTAAATAAAAATCATTTTTTTAATAATCTTGATATTATTGCTAAATTAACTAAAAGTAGAGATAAAATAGCACTCGTTTTAAAAGATAATGCTTATGGGCATGGGCTTTTAAATGTGGCTACAATGGCACAAGAGTACGGAATTACAAAAGCAGTGGTTCGCACTGTGGAAGAGGCTTTGCGGATTGAAGTTTTTTTTGAGTATATCTTGGTTTTAGGAGAGATTCCAAAGACTCCTAGTAAAAAAATTAGATATACGATTAATGATATTAAAAGTATTGCTCTGTTTCCAAAAAACACGCTAGTAGAACTTAAAGTAAATACTGGGATGAATAGAAATGGCATAGAGATGAGTGAACTGCAAAATGCTTTGCAATTAATAGAACAATATGGTTTGAAATTAGAAGCTATTTTTACCCATCATGGTTGTGCAGATGAGCTACATGATAATTATGCTCTGCAAGTCAAAAATTTTGAAAATATTAAAGTAAAATCACCGAAAAATCTTCGTTTTCATTCTTGTAATTCTGCAGCACTTTTTCGAGCTAAAAATTTTGATGAAGATATGGTGCGAGTAGGTATAGCGGCTTATGGATGCTTAGAGATGCCAATGAAAACCGAAGCTGAGAAACTAGAACCAGTTTTAAGTATTTATGCTAAAAAAATATCTTCTCGCATAGTGAAAAAAGGTGAGTATGTTGGTTATGGTGCAACTTTTGAAGCAGAGAAGAGTTGCATTGTAGGCAATTATGATTTTGGCTATGGAGATGGTTTTATGCGACGCTGTTCTCATATTCATATTACACCAAATGGCACTCAAATTGTAGGAAGAATTTCTATGGATAATAGCTCTTTTTTAAGTGATGCAGATGATTTACTTATTTTTAACGATGCAAGAGTAGTGGCGGATGAAGCCAATACTATTAGTTATGAAATATTGACCTCTTTAAAAAAGTACATTAATAGAGAAATTGTTTAGACAACTTTAATAATAGCACTAGAGTAGATAACCCCATCTACTCCTAAAATTGCCATCTCTTCTATATCTTCATCTTCACTAATTTTTACTAAAACTTTAGCATCAAAAAGATAGTTTTGAGCAATATCGTGGGCGGTTTTTGCCATCTCTTTATCAATTATCATGTAGCTTGCATTAAGGCTTGAAGCATAAATAAGTTCTTGGATTGTTTTGACACTTAGAGCCATAGGAATATGGTTTAAATTTGCATGATTTATAATATCAATATTTTCTTCACTAAATTTAAAATAGATAGTAGAAGAGGGTGGTGTATTTGTTATAGCATCGATATTTGAAATATGGTAAAAGGATTCACTCTGTATAAATCGGTGCCCAAAGAGTAGCATTTAAGCTGCCTCGGTGACACACTCTGATGAGCAGTAGTATTTGCCATTGCTCAAAATCGCTTCTTCTACTTCGAGATAAGTACCACAATGAACACAGGGAACCAACTCATTGGCTTCTATATTTGCTTGGTGATTTTTTTCTTCTGTAGTTTGTGCATTTCGAGGCTTTTTAGCCTTAAAAAACATAATGTAAACTACGAAGATAACAGCGATTACAAGTAATAGTTTTAATATCATAAATTTTCTCCAAGTAGTAAGTAGTGTCTATTTTCTGTTTCTATAATTTTGTGTTTCATCTTCGTATTATGAGTCTCTGCTATTTCATCAAAAACTTTTTCACCCTTGTAAAAAAGGAGTTTTGAGTTTGTGTTACGAAAATTCTCACTTAGTTTTAAAAGCATATTTGTATCGGTTACTGCACGAGAGGTTATGATGTCAAAGACTTGACTTGGCATCTGTTCAACCCTTTTTTTAACTACTGTAACATTTGAGAGTTTTAAATCAGCTTTTATAAACTGCAAAAAACTCGCTCGTTTTGCAAGTGGTTCTACAAGGGTGACTTGAGTCTCTGGAAGTCCAAAGGCTAAAATCATACCTGGAAATCCTGCTCCTGTTCCTATATCCATAAGTGTATCCACTTTTGGTAAAAATTGGATAGGGAAAATGGCATCATAGATAAATTCATCTAAAGTCTGCTCATCTTTAGCTCCAGTTAAGTTGTGAATTTTATTCCACTTAAAAAGATGTTCTTTAAATTTTTGTACCTTGTAAAAAAAGTCTTCTGGAACTTCTACATGATAATTTTGTAGTTTTTCTTTTAAATGCAATAAAAAAACCTAATTTAAGAGAAGAATTTTTTCATAGCAGCAAAAAATATTTTAAATATTCCACTATTACCAACTAAATCATCAATAAAAGCATCATATGTAGTGTGATTATCTTCTAGAAATCCGTGAAGGTATTTTTCACTCGCTTCCATCCCGCCTTTTTCTTCTATCTCTATAAGTTTTTTATAGATAGGAATCATAGTATCTATTGCTTTTTGAGGGGCTGCTTTTCTAAATGCAGTATGAGAAATAATTTCGTTAGTAATTGGGTCAACTTTAGGTTCAAACTCAGTCACAACCCAGTAGTAACTTCCATCTTTAGCAAGGTTTTTTACTACCGCCATAATATTTTGAGCTTTGTTTATTCTGTCCCACATTAATTTAAAAACAACTTGAGGCATATCTGGATGACGAATAATACTATGAGGTTGCCCTATTAATTCAGATTCAGTATAACCTGATATTTCAACAAAATAGTCATTACCATACTCTATAAAACCTTGAGGATCTGTCTTTGAAACTATATATCTACTATTACTTAATTTTATTTCATGATTATTTGGGATTGGAGATGCCATTTTTCTTACCTTCAATTTTAAATACTATGATTATA
>ERZ890953.1246-NODE-1246-length-13073-cov-5.343755_pt1 | contig 13073 bp, 6 predicted proteins | sample MGYA00521264_ERZ890953 | MGnify/ENA primary metagenome ERZ890953 (study PRJEB32303, sample SAMEA104408629) | aquatic metagenome | biome: Brackish water; feature: Chemocline; material: water | place: Baltic Sea | collected 2014-10-26T21:54:00 | depth 200 m ... | reverse complement strand
AGCAGGCGATAAAATTTATTTCATCACACCATTACGCCACGATCCCTACGCAGCCTTCCGCAGAAGCGCTGAGATTGGAAGCGACGACTCCGTTCCATTGCAGGAAGCGGTTAGAGGTGTGGCAGGCAGCGGTGACACCGTTGATTATCGCGGTAAGGAAGTTGTCGCGAACTGGCAGTATCTACCTAGCCTCCGGTGGGGTATGGTCGTAAAAATTGATACTGAGGAAGCCTTTGCGTCTATCGCAGACCAACGTGATCGTTCTATAAGCCTCGCTGCTATCAGTCTCTTTGGCGTGCTCTTCGTTGCAATACTTGTGGCACGCTCGATTTCCAGCCCAGTGGTTAACTTGACAAATGTAGCCGAACGCATTGCTGAGGGCGAGATCGATATCCAAGCTAAAGTAGAGACCAGTGACGAGATTGGCACGCTGGCAGGTGCGTTCAACGTCATGACTGCTCAATTGCGCGAATTCATCGCCACGTTGGAACAACGTGTTGCTGAGCGTACAAAAGCGCAAGAAACGGTTGCTGAGATTGCGACAGCTGTCGCGACAATTCCTGACCTTCAAGAAATGTTAGAAAGAATGGTGCATCTAACGCAGCGCGGTTTTGGCTTATACCATGCGCATGTCTTCTCATACTATGAAGACACACAAGAATTACGGATTGTCGCTTGTGGCTATCAGGAAGGCGACGAACATGAAGGCACACACGGGATGACATCCATCCCCTTTGGGCAGGAACAATCACTGGTAGCACGCGCTGCCCGTAACAGAGAGGCTGTTATCGTCAACGATGTGCGTAACGAACCTGGTTGGCTACCCAACCCCCTGCTCCCAGATACGCGCGCTGAGTTGGCTGTGCCGCTGGTTGTCGGCGATACACTCCTCGGTGTTCTCGATGTGCAGGCAGCCCACTTGGACGCCTTTACAAATGCAGAGGCAAATATCCAAACAACTCTTGCAGCACAGATCGCAACTTCAATGCAAAATCTCTTGCAATTTGAAAGCACGCAAAAAGTGGCGGCAGATCTTAGCGTGGTTGCTGAGGTGGGTATCGCAACCGCGACTATTACAGACAAAGATCAGCTGCTCCAAGAGGTTGTTGATCTCTCGAAAAAATCCTTCAACCTTTATCACGCTCATATTTACCTAATGAACGAGGCAGGTGACGCCCTGGATTTGACATCAGGCGCAGGCGAAGTTGGCCGCACAATGGTTGCGCAAGGCTTGAGCATTGCGCTCGACCGTGAACAATCGCTGGTTGCACGCGCAGCCCGTACCCACGAAGGTGTTGTTGTGAACGATGTTACCCAAGACGCGAACTTCCTCCCCAACCCACTCCTCCCCGAAACACGTGCTGAGATGGCCGTTCCCATGATCGTAGCGGGCAAGGTGCTTGGTGTTCTCGATGTGCAAGCAGAGACGGTCGGACGTTTTACTGATATTGACGTCAACATCCAGACTACACTGGCCTCCCAAATTGCGGTTGCGCTCGAAAACGCACGTTCCTTTGAAAAAACGGAAGGCCGAGCTGAACAGGCATTGAAGCTGAACACCATCACGCAAAAAATTCAAGCAGCAGATACTATTGAAGAAGCCATGCAGGTTGCGGCCCGCGAATTAGGCCATGCTCTTGGCAAACGCCAGACAATGGTTTCGCTTAATCCTTCAGCACTGAAGATTGACAGCGAGAGGACCTCCAATGAATAATTTACAAAACATCACTGAAATATCTGAGATCAGGAAAACAGGAGTTGCCAAATGACTCAACTTGATAATTCACCCGCTGAAGAGCAAGTCGTCGAAGAAAGCAAATCGATAGACAGCATCTTCCGCGTTGCCTCAATCGTATTTGGCGCTGCGCTAGTTGTGGTTGTCTTCTATTTATTCCTTGCCTGGCAATTGGGCGCCTGGCAAATGTATACGCTGACGGCTGTTATCGCAGCATTCGCTACCCTAAACTTCATGGCAATGCGCATGATCCGGTCAGGTCGTCCTGATACCGGAGGATGGATGATCGCGATCGGTTTAATGGTCGTTTTCCCATTCGCTGCCCTCCTGATTGCGAGCATCAGTGTGATCTTCGGGATAGTTCTGATTGCATTGACGGTGGTGGTAACCACCCAGATGCTGCCTCCCGACCAGGCACGCCGTGCAAATATCATCGCAGTTGTCGCCGGGTTCATCACCGCAACTTTAGACCTGCTTCCGCTAAATTATCGTTTGTTCGTCCCTGAAATTCAAACCTTCGTCCCCGCGATCACAGGCGTAATGTTGGTTGTATTTGCTTTCTTTGCCATACGCCAATCATGGGGGAATATCGTCACCTATTGGGAAGAATCCATTCGTAACCGCCTGGTTATACTTATCGTCGGTGCAGCAGTCATCCCAACTTTGCTAGTAAGTATTATTCTCGGCACAACCACATATACACAGATACGTTCTGCTCTTTTGGAAGACACACTCGATAAACTTACAGCAGTAGAAACCATCAAGCTCACCCAAATGGAAAGTTACATCGCTGAACGTAAAGGTGATATGGCTGCCCTCGGTGAAGTAATGGGTTCTCTGCTCGGAGATTCTCTCAGTAAACTCGAAACGATCAACGCACTCAAACATAGAGAAATCGTCAGACTCTTTGAGGACTGGGATGCAGATGTGCGCGATGTGGCATCTGACCCTGGTGTTGTAGCCGGTATCGAGGAAATGTCACTTGGCTTCCAAGTTATCGGGGCCGAACAAGCACGCGCGCTCTATCTGGGGCAAGGTGAATTAGAAAACGCTGGAGATGAAAGCCTCTATAGCACAGCTCACTTCGAACAGCATGGTTTCTTTCTTGGCTATACGGAAATTCACGGTTATGAAAACGCCTTTCTAATCGACCCAGCTGGCAATATCATGTATAACACCCACAAAGGGGACAGCTTTGGCACCAATCTGCTCTCCGGTCCCTATAGCGACAGCAATCTTGCGGGGTTATATCAAACTCTGCTGACCGCAGAGGCTGGAAAATCCTATCTTGCCGATGTTGCTCTCTTTGAAGGTGAATATGCCTTTTTTATTGGCACCCCCACCTATAGCGGAGCTACACTAACGGGCATGTTGGTTTATCAACTAAGTATTGAGCAAATTAACGAAATCATGAACAACAACACAGGCTTGGGTCAAACAGGCGAATCATTTCTGGTAGCCCAAGAAGCAGATGGTCGCATCACCTTTCGTAGTGACCGAAGCATTATCGGTGCCGGAAAATTTGTTGTCGGCTATGATCTCTCTGATATTGCGCCTCCCTTTATGAAGGATGCCTTGGCTGGGATATCGGGAAATGACCTCTCCATTGGAGGCACTGGGGCTGCTGCCATTACCGCTTATAGTCCTGTAAATATTGAAGGGCTAAATTGGGCGATCCTTTCTAGGATCGACGGGGAAGAGATTTTGGTTCCCAAGCACACAAGCGATGAAAAAGATTTCCTCACACTCTATGCAGAACTTTACAATTACTATGACATCTTCTTGATTCATCCTAACGGGGATATCTTCTACACGATTGGTAAGGAAGCTGATTACCACACCAATATCATCAATGGCGAATACAAGGACACAAACCTGGGTGCTTTGATAACAGAGGTCCTCGAATCCGGCGAAACAACCATGAGCGACTATGCTCTATACGAGCCTTCTGGCGGAGAACCAGCAGCGTTCTTTAGCGCCCCTCTATTTGATGAAAAGGGCGACCTTCAACTTCTTATAGCCACGCAGATCTCCGAGGCAGATGTCAACAGATTTATGAATGAACGCTCTGGGCTAGGCGATACGGGTGAAAGTTATCTGGTTGGTCAAGACTTCCTTGGTCGTAGTGATTCGCGCTTTCTTGAGCAACTCGGCGTAGAGACCACTATTCTGGTTCCGGAGCTTGCTGTAGACACAGAAGCATCTCGCGCAGCACTTGCTGGAGAAACAGGGCAAGGGCTAATCATCGATTATCGCGGCCTTCCTGTACTTAGTTCATGGGCACCCATTGTAATTCACGAGCCTGACGAACATCATACCGAAGGAATACACTGGGCAATGCTAACTGAAATTGATGAGGTTGAAGCACTGGGACCGATCAACCAGCTAGCAACAGCACTCGGAATAATCATCGGTCTTACCGCACTTGTCATCAGCGTATTGGCAGTCTTCCTCGGCACACGTTTCGCACTCGGATTTGTTGAACCGATCCTGAACCTGACAAATACCGCGACGCAAGTCGCCGAAGGCAACCTTGACCTGCGGCTTGCTACCGATAGTAAAGATGAGATCGGTACCCTAACAAATACCTTTAACAGCATGACCGCGCAACTTCAAGAAACGCTGGGCGGCCTGGAAGATCGTGTTGCAGCTCGTACAAAAGATCTCGCTACCGTTGCTGAGGTCAGTACGGCTACTTCAACCATCCGTGATCCAGAGCAAATGCTCGCGAATATGGTGCATCTCACCCAGCGTGGCTTTAATCTCTATCACGCGCATGTATTTACTTACAGCAAAGAAGCTGAAGAATTAGCGATTGTAGCTTGTGGCTATAAAGAAGGCGATGAGCACGAAGGCACACACGGTACTACTACCATCTCGATGGGGCAAGCACAATCGCTGGTTGCACTCGCAGCTCGCACCAGACAACCTGTTATCGTCAATGATGTACGAAACGAACCAGGCTGGTTGCCCAACCCAGAATTACCGGACACGCGTGCAGAACTGGCCGTCCCGATGATCGTCGGTGATGAACTCCTCGGTGTGCTCGACGTACAATCAGAGCATTTGGATGCTTTCACTGAAGAGGATGCGAATATTCAAATGACACTCGCTTCTCAGGTGGCAACCGCTCTGCAAAACGCCCTTTCGCACGATGAAACACAAAAACGTGCAGAGTTAGAATCTCTAGCAAATGTAATTGGCCAAAGAATTCAGCGTACGGGATCTATCGAAGAGACCTTACAAACTGCCATTCGTGAGCTGGGAACAGCGATCGGCGCTTCACGCGTAAGGGTTAATCTCAAACCAGCTCCTGCCGATGAACTTGATGAAGCTGGAGAGATGTTGATCTCAGAATCATTTGTCGCTGCTGAAGATAACGAAGAATCTACTCAAACCGATGAAACTCTCGGTAGTGAAGAAAACACCTTAGGAGTTGCAAAATGACTCAATTAGACCCTATGCCTACTGAAGACACAACTTCTCCCCAGGATGAGATCACCCGTCAGGCGACTTCAGTAAGCCGGACTATGGCAGGAAACGCTTTAGCGTTTATAGCTCTTGGCGTATATTTAGCGATCCAAACCAAGGGAGCCTGGCAGGCGTACGCAATCGCGCTCTTAGCTTCAACCGCTTTAATTGGTGCCCTAATAGCTGCAAACTTATTCCGACGAGGGCAACCAAGAAGAGGTGGCTGGCTTCTCTTTACTACGACTTGGTTCGCGCCTGCATTTGCTGCCTGGGTACTCGCCGATTTCAGCTATGTTTCTATCGGTTTCATCCTGGTTTCAACCTACTTTGTCATCAACTTCGCCATGCCTAGAGAATCTCGACGCGCAGCATGGATAAATATTGCTGTCGTGTTGTTGATCCCTATCGCTGCCAGAATAATAGACCCGGCATGGCGCCTGGCCTCTTCATTCATGTTGACAGCTTCCCCAATTGTTACGTCTGTTTTAGGGGCCGTGCTCATCGTGATCATCGTCCGCCAAGTATGGAGCAGGGTCAACGAAAGCTTGCCGCTCAAGATCACTGTTTGGACAGGTTCAATTTTAGCAGTGGCATCTATCATTCTGGTTTCATATTCAGCAATTACATTCTTCCAAACTTCCACTGAAGCTGCAGAGCAAGATGCGCTCGGTCATGCTGAAACAGAAGCTGGCTTTGTTCGTGCAGAAGCTGAAATCCCATTAGATACCGCGCGTGCGCTGGCACAAGCTCTGACTGCTGTGAAGAACCCGGATGCAAATATTTCCCTCAGCCGTGACGAGGTCAATGCCATGCTGCGGCAGATCACAATTGAAAACCCAACCTTCCTAGGAACCTATACGCTTTGGGAACCAAATGCCTTCGACGGATTGGACGCGCAGTATGTGGGGGCAGAGGCGCATGACGAAACCGGTCGCTTTATCCCCTACTGGGTTCGCCGTACTGATGGCAGCGTATCTCCTGAAGCGCTCATTGCTTACGAAACCCCCGTAGATGGTGATTGGTACCTGCAACCACGCAGCACCAGAATCGAATATACCATTGCCCCTCTGATCTATCCTGTTGGTGGCGTCGATACCGTCATGGCAACGTATACAGTTCCGATTGTGGTCAACAATACATTCTACGGCATCACAGGTGTAGATGCGCCAATCACCTTTGTACAAGAACTGGTTGACAGCATTGATCTATATGATGGCACAGCTGATGCGGTATTGATGAGCGCATCTGGCACACTGATCGGGGTCACCAATCACCCCGAACTGGTAAATCAACCTGCTACAGAAATTTACTCAGATTTTCCAGACTTACAGGAACGCCTTGAAGCAGGCGAAGCTTTCATTAGCCCAAGTCCAGACGGACAGTTTCTGCGTGTCTTTGCCCCGGTGGATATTGGTCAAACCGGTACCCACTGGACTTTCAGCTTGCTTATTCCAAATAAGAAGATCACAGAAGAAGCGACCACATCAGCTCTCACCCAAGCAGGCATTGGTTTGATCTTGATTATCGTGGCTTTATTCCTGCTCCGCTATCTAACCGGACAAATCGTCCTCCCATTGGTCAAGCTAACTGATGTTGCAAACGCCGTTGCGGCAGGCAACTTAGAAAGTCGTGCCGAAGTTACATCATCCGACGAGGTCGGCACCTTAGCATCAACCTTCAACGCAATGACCTCCCAATTGCAGGGAACGCTGCAAGGCATGGAGCAACGTGTTGCCGAGCGCACCCAAAATCTGGAGCTGGCAGCTGAAGTTGGCCGTTCAGTTTCACAAGTGAGAGATCTGGACATCATGTTGCGGGACGCCTGTCAATTAATCCTGCGAGAATTTGATCTCTACTATGTGCAGGTTTATTTGACAGACCCCAGACAAAGAAACTTGATCCTCGAAGCCGGTACTGGAGATGTAGGAATGGCCTTACTTGGACGTGGTCACAGCTTGCCTTTTGACGCAACCTCGCTCAATGGACGAGCTGCAGTTGAAAAACACTCAGTGGTTATTGCTGACACTGCCCTAAGCCCAACCTTCCGCTCCAACCCACTACTCCCCAATACCCGCGGTGAAATGGCTGTACCGCTGATCGTTGCAGACAACGTGGTAGGTGTGCTCGACATGCAAACCATTAATCCAGGTACGCTAAACGAAGAAGTACTCCCCGCTTTCGAGGCGCTGGCTGGTCAATTGGCCGTTGCCATTCAAAATGCAAAGCTCGTAGCAGAAGCAAACGATGCCCGCGCCGAAGTGGAAACCCAAGCCCGCCGTTTGGTTCGAAGAGGTTGGTCAGAGCACATGGACGCCATCCACAAACCCGAAGAGATCGGCTTTGTATTTGCCCAAAATCAAATCTCTCCCCTTGCCGAAGAAGATCAATCTCTCCTTCCTGAAGAGGAAAAGTTTGTCTCAGCTTCTATTTCAGTTACCGGCGAATCACTCGGTTCTCTGGTTGTGGAAATAGGTGATGATAGCCAGAATGAACAAACATCCGAACTGGTCACTATTGTTGCCCGTCAGGTTGCGCAGCAGATCGAAAATCTTCGCCTATTAGAAAGCGCTGAACGCTATCGCTCCGAAGCTGAGCAATCCGCTAGACGACAAACACAGGAAGGTTGGCAAGAATATATTGAAACCCGTGCTGAAACAAGCATGGCCTACTTATATGATGCCAATAAAGTCCAGGCGCATAATGGCGATCAAGATGACTCCACAGCCCTGATGATCCCGCTCAAAGCGCATGATGAAACAGTTGGAAAACTGTCTGTTCAAGGCATTACAACAAAAGATGTAGAATCTTTAGGTTTGGCAAACGCCGTTGCCGAACGCTTAGGAGAACACCTTGAAAACTTGCGTCTCTCTGAACAAACCAAGCAAGCTCTGGCGCAAACAGAGGAACAAACTGAACGTCTCGGACACCTGAACGACTTCTCCGAAGCACTGTCACAGTCAGAAACACTGGACGATATCTACAAAACCAGCGCGAAAATGCTCCCTGGCATTATCGATGCAGCACGCTTCAGCATGACACATCCGGTAGAAGGCGGCGAAATGCTCGAGGTCTTCGCGTTGCAAGGTGAAAGCGGAGTGATCCCCACTGGCACAAAGCTACCCATAGAAGGAACGGCAATTGGGACATGCTATACAGAACGCCGTGGTGTCATTGACCCCGACTTGAGCGAAAACACTTATAAAGAGAGTGCCCTCCTCGCGAAACAAGGGTTGAAATCCACGCTCTCCGTACCACTCATAGTCGCTGGCAAAGCAACCGGCACAGTGAACTTCGCTAACACCAAAGTACGGGCTTATTCCAACCGCGACCAGGACTTGGCAGTACAGGCAGCATCCCTGATGGCATCTGCCATTGAAAACCGCCAGCAGTACCAACGTGCGCAAAAGCAAGCCGATCGGGAAACCCTACTCAACACGATCAACCAAAAGATCCAGGGCGCTACTTCAGTAGAAGCCGTGTTGCAAATTGCGGCTCGCGAACTTGGTCACGCTTTGGATGCACCAATGACTATTGCCCAATTAAGCATAAAAGACCAGAAATAGCGGCATAAGTTCAGGAGAACTCGCCATGCCATCTAAGAAACCTCGTAAGACAACTAAGAAATCATCTAAGGACACAAAGACTATAAGTGCGCCTGACGATGGAAAGAAAATTCAAGAAAGAACTGAAAAGCTCTTTTCCGATCTTGGTCATCTTGCCACACAAGAACCTGCAAACCAGGAAAAGAAACCTCGCGCAAAGAAAGCAACCCCTCCACCTCCCACCCCCACAGAAGAAGGGGTTGAGCAAAACGAAACGGCTCTTTTGCGTGGGCGAGTACTTGAGTTAGAAAGACAACTCCAAGATAAGAAACGAGTTAAGACTCCTCAACTATACGAAAAGGAGCGGGTGGGCTACGCCTACAAAGATAATGCTTTGGAATCGCTTGCTATCTCCAATTTAGGAAAGAAAAGCGAAGATAAAAATGCCCTCGAGGCACCTATAACTGTGACGGGGCAAACAATTGGCTCCATGCTTATAGAGGGGGTCGCTGAACGCCCGTGGGATCCAGATGAAGAAAATCTCCTCTCCACAATTGCTCAGCAAGCCTCACTCCAGATCCAAAGTCTCCGTCTTCTTGAATCCGCGGAACGAGCACGTACAGAAGCTGAGGAAGCCACTCGAAGCTTCATGCACGAGAGCTGGGCATCCTATTTGGACGCTATCCAAAACAAGGAACGCATTGGATACGCCTACGACCAGGCATCTGTCACGCCATATCTTAATGAACTTTCTCCTGACGATGAACTAAGTGAAACTGTCAGCGTGATGGATGAACAGGTTGGCAAAATATCGCTCAAAGAGAATCCATCCCATCCCTTCACAGAAGATGACAGAAAGATGGTCTCCTCAGTTGCCGAACAGATTGCCCAACAAGTTGAAAATATCCGCTTATTGGCAGATGCGTCTCGCGCGCGTGCCGAGGCTGAAGAGGCCACCCGACGCTTAACACAAGAAAGTTGGCAGGAGTTCGTAGCCCGTAGAGAAAACGAAGCTCTTAGCTTCACTTATGACTCAATTCAGGTTCTTCCCTATGCAGATTCTGCTCTTCCTGAAAACATTGCCCTAAATATCCCCTTGGAAGTGCGAGGAGAATCTATTGGTCGATTAGCCGTAGCTGGCGATATTCATCTCTCTGAAGAAGCTGTTGAACTTGCATCATCCATCGCGGCTCAAGCTAATATCCACATCGAAAGCCTTCGATTACTCGAAGAAACAGAATTTGGCAGACGACAACTTGATAAGCGTGCAGCCGAGCTTGAAACAGTAGCAAAAGTGAGTACTGCTGCAGCTGCGATCCGAGATTCAGAATCTTTGCTTCGCTCAGTAGTGGATCTCACAAATTACAGCTTTAATCTTTACCACACTTCAGTTTACTTGGTAGACAATACAGAAGATGGAGAAACGACCTTAAAGCTTTCAGCAGCATCTGGAAAAACTGGACACAAAATGTTGCAACAAGACTTTGCTATTGCCCTGAACCAAGAAAGGTCGATTGTCGCACACGCTGCACGAAAAAATAAGATTATCATAGTGACTGACGCAACAAACGATCCGCTCTTTCTTGCTCACTCCTTATTACCAGATACAAAAAGCGCAATGGCTGTCCCGATGATCGTCGCGGAGAAACTGATTGGCATTTTTAACGTAGAAGCAAATACCCCAAATCGTTTTTCAGAGGAAGACGAACAAACCTACAATACATTAGCAGCTCAAACAGCTGTGGCGCTCCAAAATGCTCAGCTTTATGAAGAGCAGATCGCAACAGTAGAACGATTACGAGAACTGGATCACCTAAAATCATCATTCCTCGCCAACATGAGTCATGAACTCCGTACACCGCTCAACTCTATATCTGGCTTTACACAAGTAATGCTCGAAGGGTTAGATGGGCCATTAAGCAATGAAATGGAAGAAGATCTCGGGCTGATAGACAAAAATGCCAACCATTTGCTGAGCTTGATCAACGAAGTCCTTGACATGGCAAAAATCGAAGCAGGTCGTCTATCCGTGACACTTGGCCCGGCAAATCTCTATGAAGTTTTAGAGGATGTTGTCAAGACAACAGCCCCATTAGTTCGTCAAAATAATCTTTCCATGAGCCTGAAAAATAACATTCCCGAAGATCTAATAATCATGGCTGACGACATGCGTATAAAGCAAGTCATGATTAACATCATTGGTAATTCAATGAAATTTACACAAGAGGGAACTATTCAAGTAGAAGCAAAGAAAGATAATGACACTATTCGCATCCAAGTCAAGGATACAGGGATCGGTATCCCCCCCGAGCTTTTAGAAACGATCTTTGAAGCCTTTAGCCAGGTAGATACCTCTACTACACGAAAAGCTGGCGGCACAGGTTTGGGTCTCCCCATCAGCAAACGCTTTATTGAAATGCACAATGGTCGCCTATGGGCAGAAAGCACAGGCATATCAGGAGAAGGCTCTTCCTTCATAGTCGAAATCCCCATTGTGCTTCCCTAAAACAACAGCCTGCTTCTTCTCTCAACAAATCTGTAAACTGCTTAGAGAAAAAGATTGATATAATACACATAATCTTATCCGGAACAAAACGAGACATACTATGACCCCTTATAACATTCTATACGTCGAAGATAATCCTGACAATATGCGCCTAGTCAAACGTGCATTAGAAGCAAAAGGATATGTAATACATGGAGCAGTTGACGGTCAAACGGGTTTGAACCTGGCAGAGAGCGTAATGCCTACCGTGATCTTGCTTGATATTAACCTCCCGGATATTGATGGCTACGAAGTTGCTCGTCGACTAAGAAAGCACCGAAATAGTGACCTACGCTATACACCCATCATTGCAATCACCGCCAACACCCTCAAAGGTGATGCAGAAAAAGCTCTGGATGCAGGTTGTGATGTCTATATGTCAAAACCTATCAACATCCGAGAGCTTTGGGCACGAATAGAAGCTTTTCTGCCCAATGAAGATTTTCTTAGTAACTAAAACAAGGTTTTTATGGCAAAAATATTACTGATAGAAGATATTGCTGATAACGCATCTTTAGTAAAAAGAGCCGTGAAAGCAAAAGGCTTTGATTTTATCTGGGCTAAAAATGCCACAGAAGGAATTAAAATAGCCCTTGAGGAAATTCCAGATATCATCCTCCTTGACTTAGGCTTGCCAGATGTTGATGGACAAACTCTCTCCACGTGGATTCGCGAGGAAAAAACACTTTGGGAAATCCCCATCATCGTCATGACAGCTTGGCCAGAAGCAACTGCGCAGCAAACAGTAAAAGCCTATCAACTTGATGGTTATCTTAGCAAACCTTTCAATCTTAAGAAATTTTGGGAAATCATCGATACACACGTTAAAGCATAAAAATTATGGGCCTTAAAATCCTTTCTGCTAGTCAATTCACAATAGAAGAACTCACAGATTTCTACAACCAAACCCGTGTAGATTATCTTGTCCCCATGCCAATGAGCGTTGATGTCATGGCGGAATATATCCACGACTTTGATGTAGACCTCGAACTCTCTCCTATTATCCAAGATGAAGATACAAGCGAGTTTTTCGGCATTGGCATGTTAGGCGTGCGAGGCGACTCAACCTGGATCACCAGACTAGGCGTTACCACGGCCAGTCGCAGAAAAGGGGCAGGCGCAGCAATTATGAACGCCTTCTTCGATGCATCCAAGAAAATTGGTGCAAAGAGAACCATTCTCGAAGTCATAAAAAACAACGTACCCGCCCAAACGCTCTTTGAAAGAAACGGCTTTAAAAAAACAAAAGAACTTTTGGTCCTAAGAAGAGCACCCATTCGCCCACCACTTAGCCCTGAAGGAGAAATCACCTGGCTTTACAGGAAAGACGCTCTTGCCGCTCTACGTTCATATCCCCACCCACTAACTTGGATTAACGCACTGGAATCAATGGAAAATGCGAGCATGTTCCAAGGATTTTACATCAAACTAAAAGATGGCACACGCGGATGGCTTGTATACCGCCACAAAAAACAATCTATCACCCACTTTGAGTTTCATACAGAATACGGCAACCCTGTAAAAATGGCACGCAATATTCTTCTCTATTTGCATCTACAATATCACCGTATGGATTCCTACTCCGAAAATTTATTTGCAGATGATCCTCACCTACCTGCATTCTTTGACTTGGGGTATTTTGAAGCTTTTAGGCGAATAGAAATGGTCAAAGAATACACAGACTAAAAACCTACCCAAAACAGATACAAAAAACGGATTTTCTTTGAGAAATCCGTTTTTTTTCTTTTTGCTACTCTCCTTGCAACAAAATATTTGCGCC
>ERZ890953.1245-NODE-1245-length-13084-cov-9.250211_pt1 | contig 13084 bp, 13 predicted proteins | sample MGYA00521264_ERZ890953 | MGnify/ENA primary metagenome ERZ890953 (study PRJEB32303, sample SAMEA104408629) | aquatic metagenome | biome: Brackish water; feature: Chemocline; material: water | place: Baltic Sea | collected 2014-10-26T21:54:00 | depth 200 m ... | reverse complement strand
GGTCTGTTTGAGGGGCTCTACACAGCCGCACAGAAGTGGTCGCTGGAGAACTTCATTGTTCCTTCGATCAAGGCTCAGCACCCTGAATGGACTAAAAAGGTTGTTGCTGCGCAGGCAGCAGAGACAGTGAACATTATGTTCTCCTCCCTCGGCTCATGGCAGACCGCTACAAGGCACCTATCTCCGGGTACGCAAGACGTCCTGCAAGCAATGATCTTCTCTACAGGTGAGACTGAAGGACTGTTGCGTGGTGCAATGCGTGCTGCACTGCCACGAGTTGTCAGTAAAGATAACGTCGTTGGCTCAGGCGCTTTTAAAGGGCAACGCAAAGCTGGAACTCTGAGCACCACCCCGGGAGGAAAAGAGCGTAGGGGCTGGAGTATCCCCGGAACTAACAGCAAGCTTGTGATGAGTGAGAACTTCAAGCAGTTTGCAGACTACTACGCTGGTGCGTTTATATTCTTAGCTATCACATCGAACCTGATCAACTGGGCTGCGACGGGCAAGCCTATGCCCGGAATCATCTCTGGTCCTACAACCCGAGATGACCCGTACGCTCCGTTCGGTGTCGGATATCACGCAGACTTTATGTCTCCGCAGGTTCCGTTCCTGCAAGGTCGTAACGGCACCCCTGTGTACGTTGACCTTGTAGGACAGATGGACACGGCGTTCAGGTGGGCGACGGACCCTCTGGGAGCTACTGCTGCACGCCTGAACGTACTTCCAAGAGCTATCGGCAACCAGATCGCCGGGCAGAACTTCATGGGGCAGCCTGCGGAGACTTTCGGGGAGCGGGCTGGGATGTTTGCCTCGGACGTTGGTGTTCCTATTTCTGGGATAAACGCACTCGGCGCACTAAGAGAAAAAGTACCCGGGCTGGCTAACGTCCACCTTCCTAGCGAGAGCAGGCTCGGAGTTGCAGGTCAGCTAGCTCAAGCCTCACTCGGATTCAACTTGCGCTCAGAACAGACGAAAGAGCTGAAAGAACGTATGGGTATTGCCCAAGGCAATGACGACCAGACAGCCTCAGAAGTATCTGAAGAACGGAACATCCCTACTATGGGAGGGGCTGTAAGCTACCTCGTCGGGAAGCCTTCATCGAATAAAGGTACGAGAACCCTAACCGCACCTGCGCAGGCAATGGCGAAGATCGACCTGAAGGTTGAGCGAGGTGAGATCACGGAAGAAGAACGAGATGGCTTCCTAGAACTCATTACAAGAGAGCTAGAGGGAGCTGTCCGGGATAGTGGCACCGGCGGCAGGGGCAAGGGCTGGTGGACTGTTGGAGAAAATGATGTGCTCATCGGGTGGAACTTATTCAAGGACGACCCAAGGATGAAAAAGGCTTTGATGAACAAAGCCATAGCAGGGGGATTCGAGCGGAAGCTTGGTCCCCAATAGACTGTGTGTATATACTGCATACAGAAATGAGGTATGGGCTCAATGGTACAAGAACCTATTTCGGTCGGAGGCGACCCCGGAACTTCGGGTAACGACTCTCTCGGACCTTTAGTAATCGAAGACACGACGGAACCAGCGCAGCTCGAACGAGAGCAAGCGGTGTTAGACGGACGTGACCCAGACAATCTAGAGAGCCAAGAGCTAGTTGCAGGAGTGCCAGCGGTTGCCAACGAAGGAGCGGGATTAGAACCAGTACAACCTCCAGCGTGGGGAACAACACCCGCCAGCCAAGAAGACGTTAAGCGTCTGATTGACGAACGCACAGCTGCTATCCAATCTGCGGCAGACAAACGTGTCGCAGAAGAACAGAAGCAGCGGCGTCTTGCTGAAGAGAGAAACAATCAGGTAGACCTAGAAGCGCGAATCGAAGCCACACTGAGGCAACAAGAGGCATCTCTTGCTGAATCAATGGGTCCAGAGGACGCTCGACAGTATGTCCGGGGAGCCAATGCGGATAACGTAAAGGCTCAATTTACCAACGAGGCAGAGATCAGCAAGCTCAGGCAGGAAACTGCTCGGGCTAGCTCTCAGAATCGTGCGGTATGGATGCGTGAGTGGCTTGGAGAAGTCCAACGTATCAACTCTCTTTCCAACGAAGACGTTCTAGCTCTAACTTCAATGGTCTCAGCAGACTCATTGAGGAGCGACGAAGCGTTCGTAGCGGCAGGCGATGCTATTAGCAAAGTGGCGGAGCGACTGAAAAGTCGTAACCCCGGCACAGTTGTTCCACGCGAAACCCCGGGCGCAAGTCCGGGTACTGGTAGATCAACTAACAACTCCCCGTCATCTGACGACTCTCTAACTGAATCTGCTCGGAACAAGCCAGCTTACAACTGGACTCCCGCAGAGACCGCAGCTATGAGGCGTTCATCGTACGGGGGATAATGAGGCAATCCCGTGGCATCACAAAACGCTACAACAGGTAATCTCGCCAATGTGCAGAACACCATCATCAACGCAGCTCGCACTGTTCAGGAATTCAACACTCCTTCATGGCAGCTGATTGATAAGGTGACTCTCCCCAAAGGCGCTTCAACAGTCCGTGTTCCTAAAGTCGGTCAGTTCACTATTAGTGAATTGATTGATGGACAAGACATGGTCAACGAACAGGCTGTCGGTCTGACTTCTATTGACCTAAGCACCTCTGAAAAGGGTGCGAAGATCATTGTCACTGACAAGCTCATTCGACAGAACGGTACTACTGACATCTTCGCGATTGTCGGTCGACAGTTCGGTGAGGCTGGGGCACGTAAACAAGACCGTGACGTTCAAGCACTGTATTCAGGTTTGAATGGCGGTACCGCTTACGGTGCATCAGCAGCGACTCTATCACTTGCTAACTTCGCAGGAGCTATTGCAGCTTCTAGAGGTGGCGGACGAACAAGTTCTGGTGAACTTCAGGGTGAACCTTTCAACCCTGACTACGCAGTGGCTCACCCCCACTCCGCTTACAACGTGACTAAATCCGCAACCGCTATTGGTTCCGGAACGTCTATGGCTGTAAACGACCGTCGTGAAGAAGGACTCTTGAATAAATTCTTCAAGATCAGCTTCAACGGTGTAGACCTCTTCGAGTCCGGCAACATCGACATTGACTCCTCTGGAGACATGATCGGCGTTATCGCACAGCGAGACGCAATCATCGGTATCACCAGCGTGGGCTGGACTACTGAACGAGAACGTGACGCTTCGGCTCGGGGTACTGAAATCAACTTCACGTCGGACTACGGCGTGTTTGAACAGGATGACAAGCACGGAGCCCCGCTTCTTTACGATGCGTCCGTTCCGTCTACGTCAGCCTCCTAGTAAGGGCTCAGCATGGTTAATCTCGATATTCAAACCAAACAGCAGATTCGTGGTGCTGGGTACGGTATTCAATTTGTGGGTCTCGACTCACATCAAATGAAGCTGTACCTGCACAAGGACCAGTTGTCAGATAAGCACTTGGGTGACGTGTTCATGAAAGTGAACATCGCTAACCCGAAGACCGGTCCTAACAACCCGGAGCTCCAGTACCTTGCTCGCAAGGGCAACATTGGACTCTTCGCTTGGGAACCGGGCGGTGCTTGCTTAGTAAAGAAGTTCGAGAAAGTCGAGTACGTCGCCGATCTAATCGGTGGTGGTACTCGTGTCGTGCGCCAGACTCCCGACATGGGATGTCAGTGGTGCAGGGCACGTGCTGAGGACGATACAAACCGGCAGTCGGCGGGTGTAGTTGATTCCTCTGAGACAGAGCCCGTCATGGAAGAAGTCTCTACCCCGCCTGCTGCGCTACACTGTGATCAGTGCGAGTACATACCGAAGGCTAAGAATAAGAGAGGGAAACCTTTCTCGGCTAAGCAATCGTTTGCTCAAATGAAAGCTCACATAGGTAGCGCACACTAGCTGTTGCCTTCAGACCGAGGCTAGTTAAATTATCGGTCGAAGACGGGACATAAGAGCCCGAGAATAGGAAAAATGAAATGGCATTCTCTACGAGAATATACGCAGATTACGGAATGGAAAAGAAGACTGGTACTGACAAGTACCACGCACTCGGAACCATTCTGGAACTACCAGACGGACGAGAGTTCAAGTACGCCAAAGCCGGAGCAGTTGCTTTAGGTCTTGGGCTTACTGTTGCTACTCCAGCACCTGTAGCTCATCACGACATGGACCTTGTAACTGCTGCGGCTGCGGTAGGTGCAACGTCAATTACGGTGACGCTTGAAGCTACTTTAGCTACTGAAGATCAGTACGCAGATGGATACCTTTACATTAATGATGGGCACGGTGACACCGCTGCTGGTCAAGGTCAGGTATACCGAATTGCAGGGCACGATGCTATCGGCTCTGCTGGCTCAGGTGCTATCAATCTTGCCGAGAACGATAAGGTTGCCGTAGCCATAACCGCAAATGCCCTGTCAGGACTCATTGCGAATCCTTACAGCGCAGTTGTTGTTACTCCTACTACGGTTCTAAACCGTACGTGTGGAGTTCCTGCTACTGAAATTGCTGCTCTTGCATACGGATGGGTACAGACCAAAGGTCTTGCAGCTGTTCAGGTATTGGGAACTATGGTTGTTGGGCAGCACATTCGTGTTGCTGGCGTAACCACTGCTGGTGTAGTGGAAACACTAACCCGTGCTGGTACATCTGAAGATGAGCAAGCTATTGGTGTATACATGGGTATCGTATCCGTGACCACTGACATGGCTCTCGTCTGGCTAGACATCGACTAACAGATACGGGGCGTCCTTCGGGGCGCCCCTATCTAAAAGAAGGGCTCTCTTTTTTGACCAATAAACCATCTCTCCGGATGCTCGATGACCCTGAGAGATTGCTAAACATACGAGAACAGGGTGATTATAGGGGTTTCCGCTCACGAGGCGTGGCGAAGGAACCGTGGACTTACGAGTGGTTGAAGAACCTCGGCACAGGGGATGTCTTATACGACATCGGGGCGAATGTCGGGACTTACAGCCTGATGGCAGGGGCGAGGGGAGCCTCGGTGTACGCCTTCGAGCCGCTACCCGTGAACTATGCGGAGCTGGTAGCGAACGTCCACCTCAACAATCTTGGTGGCAAAATCTACTGCTATCCCTTCGTGGTTAGCTCTGCGTCGTGCTGGCTCCCACTGGAAGTACACTTCTCGGACACTCCGGGTTACGGACTAGCATCTGCGGAGAAGCGCTACGAGGGGTCGAGTACTATCTACCTGCCTGCTATGCCGTTGGACGAGCTATCTGCTCAGATGTTCAGCCCACCCACACACGTGAAGATAGACGTAGAGGGGCACGAGTTCTATGTGCTGAACGGAATGCAAGGACTTTTAGGTGGGGGAACTATCAAGTCTGTGATCGTGGAGATAGTTGATAACCATGCTGAAACCCAGATCGAGAAGCTGATGGAGCGCCACGGCTACTACGGAGAAGAAGCAGAGGACTCTCGGCGTACCGAGGAGAACAGGACATTGATCTATGAACAGGCAAATTAGTATCGACGGAACGAGGATTGCAGACGATGAGAAGGCGTACATCATTGCTGATATCGGTCATAACCATGCCGGTAGCATGGCTCGCTTGGAAGCTATGGTTGATTCAGCAAAGGCTTCGGGGGTAAACGCAGTTAAGTTCCAGACGCGCAACCCGAAGTCACTGTACTCACCGGCTGAGTACTACCGTGAAAGCGACAACCTTCAATGGATGGACAAGACGTATGGGATACACAGAGAGAAGCTTGAGTGGTCTAAGGAAGAGTGGCGTTACGTTTTTGAATACTGCCAAGGGGTGGGTATTACAGCTTTTTCTACACCTTTCGATTTTCGGTCTCTCGATTTGCTTATTGGTCTGGGCGTTCCTGCCATCAAGATTGCTTCAGGGGACGCAACGAACCACCCGCTCATTGCTGCTGGAGCAAGTCACGGACTCCCTATGGTCATCTCAACAGGCGGAGCGACGCAGAAAGAAGTAGATGAAATTGTTGAAACGATGGAGAGGACTACGACTCCGTATGCCCTTCTACAATGCTCCTGCATATACCCAGCACCACATGACGTGCTCAACCTGCGGGCGATCTCCACTTTCCGTGACCGCTATGGCTCAGTTTGCACAGGATTATCCACGCACGACCCTGACTCTCATCCCACCCTCGCAGCTTTCGCTCTTGGCGGACGAATTTTTGAACATCACTACACCAACAACAGACGATGGAAAGGCACCGACAACGCATTCAGCCTGACACCGGTGATGATGAAGCAGTTACGCACACAGCTAGATGACCTGCTTACAGCTATGGGTACAGGCGAGAAGAAGCCTGACCCTCGTGAATACAGTTACACAACAGAACGCCGCAAGTCGGTTTACTGGGGGAAAGATGTTGCAAGAGGAACGATTATCAGAGATACGGATATTTCGATTCAGTGTCCGGGAGGAGGCGTCGCTCCCAAGTACGCTGAGACCTTCGTGGGCAAGGTGGCAAACCGCAATACAAGAGCTGGCGAAGCCGTTCAGATGGGAGAAATAGAAAATGGTTGATACCGTCGCATTCATACCTGCTAAGGGGGACTCGCAGAGGATTCCCAGCAAGAACGTACGCAGGATGGGGAAGCACCCGCTCCTCGCCTACACGATAGAGACTGCCCTCCAGTCTGGCTCGTTCACTGACGTGTACGTGGTCACAGACAAAGAGGAGACGATGAAGATAGCTGCGCACTACGGTGCGAAGGCTATTCAGGAGCCGGGGGTTTACACCACTGAGCCTGATGTCGTCTGGGTTCAGTACGCCCTGAAGTACATTGGGCGCCATGGGTTCAAGCCTGAAGCGTACTCAATCGTACGGTGCACGTCACCGTTCAAGACTGCAAAGGACATCAGGGATGCTAAGAAGCTTTGGGACAAGGCTTATAAAGAAGGCTACTCGTCGCTTCGTGCGGTCGAGAAGTCCTCACAGCACCCTGCAAAGATGTGGCGTCGGCAGCTCACAGGGGAGATCACCCCTATTCTCCTACAGCCTGACGGACACAAATGGCACGACTCCCCGTACCAAACTCTTCCAGAGGTATACGTTCAGAATGCCTCTATCGAAATGGCACGAGCAGACTTGGGTGATAGTATTTCCGGCACTCGTATATATGGATATCTTAGTACAGGATACTCAGGATTTGACCTCAATTTTCAGGAGGACTGGGACGTAGCAGAGGCTAAGATCAATCGTAAAGAGTATGAGTTGCCAGTGATAACGAGGAAGCCATGGCTGACTTAGTACTTCCCGGTCCTCAGGGGGCAGAGGACGTATCAACCTCCCTTTGGACACCAACCGAGGTTCAGTACATACAGTCGTGGATTGTAGGCGAGGCAGCGGAGAGCAAGGTCCGCGCCATCAAGCACGAGTTCAGGCTGCTGTACAAAGGAGAGATTGAATATTTCGGGGTGCTTGCAGAAGAGGGTTGCTCTGAAGCACAGATCGAAGACATGGCGTCTGGAGTCCTTGACCGGACGGTGGACGCTATGGAACTCAGGCGACAACAGATGGGCAACAAGAAGACTGCTGAGTACTACGCGAAGCCTGAGAATATGTGGGACCGACACGACCTTGCCGAAGCCTTCAGGAACTTCAAGAAGGACTCAGCGAAGCGGAGAGCTTCGTCTAACAATAGGATTTTCTATCCGGGGCTCAAATAATGGCAGCAAAGAAAAGCAAGAAGAAAGAGCGCAAGGAAGTCTGTATCTTCGGATACGCAGAAGAGACAAGGGGTTTGGTCAACGACCTCGACCCTTCTGTTGAAATCTGGGGCATCAACATGGCGCATATGTTCACGAAGAAGGGAGCCAACCTGACACGGTGGTTGCAGATTCACCCTCGTGACTGGGCATCACAAGGACAGCCAGCAACAGGGTACTGGGGGCGACCAAAGGCTCACTTCACCTTCTTGAAAGCGTTCAAGGGTGATGTGGTTATGTCGTACGACGAGCCTGACATCCCTAACTGTAAGGTGTTCCCGTTCGCTCGCTTCGAGAAGGAGTTCGGGTCGGACTATTACACAAGCTCCTTTGCCTACCTAACAGCTATGGCTATCGACGAAGGCTACGACAGGATTTATTTCTACGGTGTGAATCTCACAGCTATGGATGAGTACATTCACCAGAAGGCAGGGCTCGAATACTTCATTGGCTATGCTAAGGCTAAGGGGATTGAAGTTGTAATTCCTTCCGGCTCTGGGTTGCTTACAGCCCCTAACTACGGTGTCAGCTCCAAGGACGGGAAGCTCCAGAACCACGTGTCTGAGCGGCTCTCGTCAGCTCGGGACAAGCTAGACGAAGCAGGAGCAAACATAGCCATCTCTGCTGCTATGGAGCTCGACACCCAGCATTGGGACGAGTTCCTTGGGCAGATCATCAAGCTTTCAGTCAAAGAGATCGAGGAAACCAAAGGCGACACTATCACTAAGGAGCAGCTCGTCAGCCTAGGGAAGAAGATCAAGGACACCATAGGCGCCAGATTTGATAAGCGGCGGCGCGTGTTTGGCAAGATGAAAGCTCAGGCGCAGACTACGTGGTCCACTTCTCAAGGTCGTGTTCAGGCTGAGCAGCATTACCTTTCACTACTTGGTGGTATAGACTATCGAGCAGGGGCTCCCTCAGAGGTATTCTTCCCGAACCCAGTACTCGCTACGGACATAGACCCCCCGGAGCAGCAGGCGGTGTAGGAAGTGATTACATATCGGATTCGTTCTGACCAAATTAGTCGGAAGTCTTGGGCTGTACCCTTTGGTGTAGCAGAAGGCAGTGACTTCAAGTTAGCCGCGACCATGCTCAACCATGGTGCGGTCGACAGCGTAAATTTCACAAGCAGTGGAACATGGACGGTCACGGTATCGGACTCCGTTCTGAACAGCGGGACGGCACTCCTCACCGCAGAAACATCTGATTCATTTGCCAAAGACACCGGGCTGGCTGAGTGGTCTATTACAGATACTCAGTCGGCTGGGTGGGCGGCTGGCACTTACAACGGCGACATCAAGCTTGTTGATTCAGGTGCTCTAGTCCATTACTTTCCGATCTCTCTCAAAGTCAGAGTGGCACAGTAATGGCTAATCAAAGCAGGACTCGTCGTAACCTACGCCAGTCCATAGGCACACAGCTCAAAGCGATTGACCTCGACGCAGGTACAATCCAACGCTCCCCTACCTCAACCTCTTCCGGTGACAACCTCACTGTTTACGATGCCAGCCTTACATTCGGTGGCATCAATGAGCACCGTGGTAAGTGGATGGTGGCTACAGATACAGCTGCCCTTACTGAGATTCGTAGGATTGCAACAAGCAGCCCTGATGCTGGAACCTTCATGGTGTCCATGCCATTCTCGGCTGCGCCTAACTCAAGCTGGGTATTTGAAGTCTGGAACGAAGAGGTCAATCCGGTCTCTATCCACCAGTACATCGACGATGCTCTTTCAGAAGCGTCACGTGTCGGAGCTGTACGCTTTGAGTCTGACTCGATGCACTACAGCGCTAGAGCACGCAGCATTGGCTTAGGAGATAGCTTCGCAGGCGTTACCGCTGTGAGCTACCGGTCTACATACATGGGTGAGCAGCTTACTTCTTTCGATAAAGGCATGTCCTCACTCACAGCTAACACAGCTGTCGCTACCGACTCTGAGAATTTCATGGAGGGCTTAGGTGCCGCAAGAATTACTATCTCTTCTTCTCAGGCGGCTGCTTCTGATGTCGCGGCTAGTACTTTTTCCGCCGTCGATCTGTCTTTCTATGATCGGGTAGAAGTTTGGGTGAACTCCAATGTTTCTACAGCTGACACAGCTCAGCTCAGCCTGAAACTACTGGCAGGCTCATCAGTCAAAGAGACTATGGTTCTTCCAGCCTTATCAGCTGACAGCTTCACACACGTGACGCTGACCCTCTCTAACCCTGAGATTGATACCGCTATTACAAGCGTACGTCTCAGCACAGGCTCTAGCGGCGGGTCAAGCAAGACTATTACCCTCGACGATCTGCGAGCCGTGCGTAAGAACACCTTCAAGTGGGAGCGGTTGCACCCTCGTCGGTGGAGTGTGACGCAGACGGACAAGAGTTTGACGCTCAAGAACGCTCCGATGCCGTACACCAAGCTTCGAGTACACGGAGTGAAGCTCCCTGCTTTGCTTACCAGCGACACGCAAGAGGCTGACATCGACGCGAACTACATCATCAATGCGACTATCGCTAAGCATCTGAGAGCTACGGCTAGCAGAGCAGGCGAGAACATCGACGCTGCCTTCGAGCAGTCCCTGCGCTACGAGGCACTAGCTCAACAGCAGCGCACGCGTATGCACGCTCCAAGCGCAGTGAAGTGGGTGGATGGGTAATGCGCCCAATCATCGGCACAGCCAACTCAACAGCATCCTCTAACGCAACGATGATGTACTCAGGCGATACGAACACACGTGTATTTTCTGTCAGCTTCAAGGCTCGCAGTGGCAACTCGGGTAAAGTCTATGTAGGCGGTGACTCCACAGTGCTTGCCGCTTCTGGCTTTGAACTATCAGCAGGGGATAGCTGGAGCTTGTCGTTCTCAAACGTACAAGCGAACAATGTTCCCGGCACCGTGAAGGCACACGTATGGCACATGAGTGCTGCCAGTACGAGCGATAAGCTCGACTGGGAAATGTTGCTGGAGACATAATGACTACCGCAAACAGAACCCAGAACATGGTGCAGATTGGCGAGCGCAGGTTCCACACTATCGGCTCGCCATCAAGGACTCTTGTATCTCGCTTCCCTGAGAAGAGGGTTGACGGGGACTACGACGAGACATCTAACCCTATTACTTCTGTTGTTACGTTCAGCGACCACCGTGACGGTATCGGCTTAGAGAACACGCATACAGCGAGTAACTTCTCGTGGTACTCAACGCTGTCACAGCGACACAACAGCCACCTAGTCCTACAGCGACAGACCGTAGACACAGAAACTAACGTAGCACTTGGTGTCAGCGATACCGTTGACTGGTTGGGGGAGCTAAGCGGTGAGATATACGAGGTAGCCGGTAATGTTCTATACAAGTTCAATAACGGCACAGGCGGCTGGGGTTCAGCTCTTCACACCTTCGACGACGTTGTAACCGACTTCATTACTTGCCCTTTGAATGGGGTAGATACATTCGTTGCAGCTGTAACTAGCGGTGGTGTTGAGTACAGCACAAACGGAACAGTATGGGCTGACGAGACAGACACTACCGGCATCACCCACCTTGCTTACGGATTCCGTGAGAAACTCTGGGGAATTTCAGCCGACGGTATAACGTATTTCGCTAACAGTCTTGCAGCTTCTGGCACTGTTTCGTGGACACGAGTGGCGAAACTCAGGCTTCCTTTTGGGAAAGTTACGAAGCTCCTCGTCGCTCCCGGACCTAACCCTTCCGACGACATCTTGTACGCAGCTACCAACATCGGGCTGTTCGTATACAACAACGTCGGAGAGCGGTGGATTGCGACCGACCTAACCCTTCCTTACCACCAGTCCAACGGCACTGGAACTACGGTATTCCGTAACGCTATCTATGTGAACGCCGGGATGTCTGTCTACGAGTACACACCGGGGGAGATCGGTGGCAGGGTGAGGCTCATGGGTCCAGACCTGCACGATGGACTCCCCGCTGACAACCAAGGCATCATCACCGGAATGATAGGCACTCACCAAGAGCTGATTGTTATCATCGACGGTGCTGATACAGCGACAACAGATTCCGACCAGCTTCTTATGGAAGCAACAGATGGCATTCACACGAGCATGACCATCAACACAGGTCTTGGGTTCCCTACTGTGCTGGGATGGAACACCAGAGGGTGGGAAATTAAACATCAGGATTCGGTTGGAGGCACTGGTGTTAGTAAATACATGCTTGTTACCAATGCGTACGACTCTTACCGCTTGTGGTGGGCAACTGCAACTGTAGTCCACTACGAGTTCCTGCCTCTTGGTATTGAGAACCCAAACCAAGTAGCAACCACGCGCCGGGAAGCTTCAGGCTACTGGCTCATGCCTTGGTTTGATGCCAATGCTGTGCACACAGAGAAGACAGCGCTTGTGTGGCACGTTGATGCTTCCTCCCCGTCTACCGCAGAGAAGATTACGTTGAAGTATGCCATCAACTATGACGACAGCGACTCTGCCCTAGTTACGCTAGGGGTGGTGGACAGGGACGGGGACTTTGCGTTCGCTATGCCAAACATAACGTCCCCAACTGGTGTGCCGTTCAGGTCAATCCGTGCCAAGCTTGAGCTCGAACGTGGTCCAAATATATTTAGCACCCCTGACGTGAAGAAGGTTGCGCTTGTTTACAAGCCGACACTCGACACTATGTGGGGGTGGCAAGTGACGCTCGACCTTTCGAGGGATGCCGAAGGGTATACTCCTAAGCAGCAGCGTGATTACTTGTTTGGCTCTGCTAAGGCAGCTCTCGCTAACGGTAGGAAGCTGCACCCCTTCACTATGAAGGACGACAACGATGGAACAAATGTCTACTGGGTGTTTATTGCGAACGCAGAAGCGCAAGAGACAGCGGGCTACAGTGACGATGCAATCTGGTCGGTAACGCTTGCAGAAGCAAGACCGTCCTCTGATGAGTAGAACAAATGCCTAGTTCATACACGCTAAGCGGATTTCTTTACAACAATGCAGGAGTGGCTGTATCCGGTGCAACGGTAAATACCTTTGCTCGGAACACTGTGACTGGCGCGCTTAGCACCACGACCACAGACACCTCTGGTTACTGGGCTCTTAGTCCCGGTTCTGCCCAAGCAAACATGCTTCAGGTAGACGTTCAGCTTACGAACGCAGCTACCGGAGCTGTGCGCCGAATTAAGTACGACGATGTTACATCTCAGTCTGCTGTAATCACTCGCAACCTACACCTCTCTCCTGACTCTAACCAAGCAGGTGCAAGTGCTGGGTTCTTCACAACTCTTACAGCAACAGCCCTGCAAGGTGACTCGCATACAGTCACGTTCCCTGACGCTACAGGCACAGCAGCCTTGCTGTCCTTCGCTCAGACATGGACCGCCTTGCAGACGTTCAGCAGCCTTAAGCTGGCTACTGGCGCAACTGTAACGGGCATCCTTGACGAAGATGCAATGGGTACAAACTCTG
>ERZ890953.1244-NODE-1244-length-13105-cov-4.403142_pt1 | contig 13105 bp, 9 predicted proteins | sample MGYA00521264_ERZ890953 | MGnify/ENA primary metagenome ERZ890953 (study PRJEB32303, sample SAMEA104408629) | aquatic metagenome | biome: Brackish water; feature: Chemocline; material: water | place: Baltic Sea | collected 2014-10-26T21:54:00 | depth 200 m ... | reverse complement strand
ATTAACGAGCATCACGAATGTTCTTGCAGAATAAAACAAACCAATTAACGAAAGACAGAAACACTGCCGGTAACACCGTATAAATTTATTTGAATATTTAAACTTTTCATCAAGGCTACGACGTTATTCAAAACATGGGGTACAAGGTATTACAATTAAAACTTCCTACATATTATTCTGATGATGATATCCGACTTCTAATAGGTAAGAAGCTTGGTTTATCGGATTTCTCATATCAAATTGCGAAGAAAGGTCTTGATGCCCGTAAAAAGAAAGATATACATTGGTTGATAAGCATTGTTGTTTCTTCCGACAAACTATCCACTGATGAGTATCCAGAACCCAAATTATTTCCTATTCCCTACAAAAAAAGAGACAAAACGGTTATTGTAATAGGTAGCGGGCCGGCCGGTTTTTTTACTGCACAAGTACTTCAACTCGCTGGTTTTAAAGTAACTATTGTTGAACGGGGATCTGAGGTCGAGCAACGAAGTCTGGCTATTCAACGATTAGAGGAAAGGGGTGAATTCTCACCTCAAAATAATTATGCTTTTGGCGAAGGAGGTGCCGGCACTTTTTCTGACGGAAAATTGACGTCGCGTTCGAAGCATATATCTTCCGAACGGCTGTATATCTTATCGGAGTATGTGAGGGCAGGGGCTCCAAAAGAGATTTCTTATATGTCTCATCCACATGTAGGTACTGACATACTTAAAGTTGTGGTAACCAATCTGCGCCAAATGTTTTTAAAAAACGGAGGTGTATTTCTATTTAATACGATGCTTGAAGATGTTCTTATTAAAAATAATCGTGTTGAAAAGGTGGTTTGTAATAATGCGGAACTTCAAGCTGACTACATAATTCTTGCAACTGGTCATTCAGCTTATGAAACGTATCGGATGCTTATCAGGAGAGGCATTCAGATAGGTACGAAAAACTTTGCAATTGGACATAGAATTGAACATAAACAACGCTTTATTAATATGGCTCAATGGGGGAAAGAGAGTCTCCCGGGTGTAAAAGCCGCAGAATACCGCTTAAATACGACAACCAGTTCCGGATTGCCAGTTTACACATTCTGTATGTGTCCTGGAGGATATGTGGTGCCAGCTTCCGCTTACCCGGAAAAGAGTGTTGTGAATGGCATGAGCTATTTTATGCGAGATGGCATTTTTTCGAATGCAGCATGTGTTGCTGGCGTTCATCCCGATATGTTATTGGGGCATACCTCTACGGCATCTGAAATACTCGACTGGATGGATAAGCTGGAGGGTCAGTTTTACAACTTCTCAAATAATTTGGTAATTCCTGCTGTACGAGCAATAGATTATATAAACAGAAGTGAATCGAATGAGATTTCATCTGGCAGCTATCGTCCAGGCGTGAAACCTGCACCACTGTATAATATGATACCAAAAATAGTAAGCAGTGCCCTTTCGGAAGGACTAACTAATTTTAGCAATAAGTTGAAAGGGTTTGAGCTGGGTGTAATGATGGGGCTGGAAAGCAAAACATCATCACCAGTACAGGTCGCCAGAGAAAAGACTGGACGCTGCCCTGGATTTGACAACTTATATTTTGTAGGTGAGGGAAGTGGTTTTGCAGGCGGAATAATTTCCAGCGCATCAGATGGTGTTAAGTGTGCAATATCCATAATTAATTCTTGCTGAATATTTTATGAGAATATTGTGCAATAATGTGCATTAATGCCTGTACCACTCTTCCGGCACCCGTTGCATCACAGGAGGAAGAACATATCGGTCGTTGTAAAACCAAACGTTCATGGTACCAGCTCCCCGGTGACACCAGGAGTAGTAGGGACGAAGAACGAGGGACGAAGGACGAGGGACGATGGGTTGCCTGAAACCGTCTCCATGAAGTTTGTTGACTTCTCCGGTCAGGGTTCCGATTCCATTCAGGAGGCCGGGTTCAAGAGTAAATGTAAAAGGAGTATTCAAGGAGACAATCAGATTTTTCACATCCCCGTCGTTGTCAACGCCTTCTGCACAAAAAACAATCGGGCCACGTGTCAGGGCGACTTTGTCACGATCCTCTGCAACCTGGTTGCTGGCAACCACTTTCCTTACAGGCATCGGGAGAGAGAGATGTACCTGATCGCCAGGTTTCCATCGGCTGGTGATGTAAACATACCCGTTATGCATCTTCATCTGCCGGAGCTTCCCGTTCAGATCCAGGGAAGGGGCTGCCTCTGAACGTTCTGCAAAATGATATAATCCACCCGGAAGCACTTCGTTATGAGCCCAGCCGGGGATGCGGAGGGCAAGTGTCATGAGGACCGGTTTCTCGGGGTTAACCGTAATGGTGATATCTCCCTGCCAGGGATATTGCGTGGTTTGAATAACGTTGACATTCTGTCCCTGGATCCTGACAGTCCCATCGCTTCCGATATAGAGGTTCACAAAAAGGGTGTCGGCCCGGGTAGCATAGATGTATCCCGAAACTGAAGGAATGAACCTGGAGATGTTGGATGGGCAGCAGGAGCAATCGAACCACTCGGAGCGGGCTGTTGTCCCTTCCGACTCAAGTGGGTTTGGATAGAAAAAGGTCGTTCCATCCAGGGAAACACCGGAGAGCAACCCATTGTATAATGTCCTTTCCAGCACATCAACATATTTACTCTCACCATGAAGCAAAAACATTCTGTAGTTCCAGAAAACATTGGCAATTGCTGCGCAGGTTTCGTTATATGCTGTGAGGTTCGGCAGTTCAAACTTATCACCATATGCCTCACCCGAAGAACGTGAACCTATCCCCCCGGTCAGATAGATTTTTCCGGAAACCACATCGTTCCATATTTTATCTATCGCCCTGATATACGCCGAATCGCCTGTAAGGGCTGCGATATCAGCCATTGCCGAGTACATGTATGTAGCCCTGACAGCATGACCTACCGCCTCCTCCTGCTCGATCACAGGGAGGTGATCCTGTGTATAGGTACTCCCACTCTTCGTCCCTTTTCCTCGTTGATCGAGTAAGAATTTAGCCAGATCAAGATACTTCTGCGCCATGGTAACCCGGTATAATTTTGCCAGCCCAATCTCTATCTCCTGGTGACCTGAAGCAATTTGCTCTTTATCCGTACCAAACGTATTGCACAGCATATCAGCATTCCTGATCGCAACATCAAGCAGAGTGCGTTTCCCGGTGGCTTCATGATATGCAACGGCTGCTTCATACATGTGCCCCACGTTGTACAACTCATGGCTGCCATTGTATCGGGTGTTAGCCCAACGTTCCCTTGCCCATGAATTTTCGATGTTGATAGAACTCATTGTATACAGATATCCATCGGGTAACTGGGCCGAAGCGATATCAGAGATCAAACTGTCGAGAAACGATTCAAGTTCAGGATCAGGATGTGTGGTGAGGGAGTATGCCCCTCCTTCAATAATCTTATATACATCGGAATCGTCGTACCCATATTTACTGCAAAAGGTTCCTCTTTCAATGATGCCGGCATTAACCTCCCCGGCTAATTTGAAATTCTTCAACCGTCCTGTCTCTTCCGACTTCTGAAAAGCAAATGGGATGGTAACAATCCGGTTTGTATCCTGGCGTGGGGTCCAGAAGGCATCACGGATCTGAACATCCGAGAACTTGACTGGTGAATATGGATAATCGCCTGTTTGCGAAAAGAGTGATGAGGAATAAGACAAAAAAACAGAGAACAGGATTAACTTTCTCATGGAGATGGATATTGGTTTTCACAAATATCGGGAAAATAAATGACCCGTCCCTGCCTCCCCTTCAGGGGAGGGGCCGGGGGAGGGGTGAAGGGAGGATTTATACAATTTTCTTCTTCTCCAGCAACATCTGAAAACTCTTCTTAAAGCTCTCTCCCAGGGGAATAAGCTTATCGCTGACCTTGATCATATTGCCTTCAATGGATTCGATCTTGTCGATCGCGACGATATAAGATTTGTGTACCCGGATAAAATTTGCTTGCGGAAGGATCTCTTCAATCCCTTTAAAGGTCTGCAGGGTCATGATCCTTGCCTTTGGGGTATGGATCTTCAGATAATCACCCTGACCCTCTACAAAAAGAATTTCGTCAAAGGTCACCTTATGCAGTTTAAAACCACTTTTAATGAAAAAGTAGTCAATCCTGGGATTGAAGATTGAAACCTCTTCAGGAGGACATTTGGAGTTGAGCTGCCTGCAAAGTCTTTCATGTACTTTGTCCACCGCTTTCACAAAACGTTCAAATGAAATCGGTTTCAACAGGTAATCGGTGATGTCAAGCTCATATCCCTGAAGTGCAAACTGATCATATGCGGTGGTAAAGATCACCTCTGGTTTTGGCTTGAGGATATTCAACATCTGGATGCCTGTAAGTTCTTCCATCTGAATGTCGAGGAACATCAGGTCGACCTTTTGCTGGCGCATGAAATCCATTGCCTCAAGTGCATTGTCAAAGGATTTGACTAACTGAAGGAAAGGGATTCTCTGGATATAATCTTCAATAACCTCAAGAGCCAGGGGCTCATCGTCAACTGCAATGCATGTTATTTTCATAGTCGTTGTATCATTAAATGAACTTGGTACTCTTCGTCATTCTGCTCAATTTCCAGTGAATAGGTTCCCGGATAGATTATTTCCAGTCGTTTTTGTACATTATCAAGTCCGATCCCCCCCTGCTTATCCTTATTCACCGGGAACCCGGTCGAAACGTAATTCCGGATATCAAAGTCCAGACGGTTTCCTGCAACCTCCAGTTTAATGGAGATTCCGGGCAATTTATAATTTTTTCGACCGTGTTTGAAGGCATTTTCAACAAAAGGGACCAAAAGCATGGGGGGGATTACTTTGGACTGGATATCTCCCTCCACATCAAATTTCACAAACCGGCCCTCTTTCATTCGCAATTCATTCAGTTCTATGAAACTCTCGAGATATTCAATCTCTTTCTCCAGCATCACTTTATCACTGTTGGAGTCATAGAGCATATACCGCATGATATCTGAGAGTTTCATAACCATAGAGGGAGCTTCATCTGATTTCTTATAGACAAGCGAATATAGATTATTCAGGGTATTGAACAGGAAGTGCGGGTTGATCTGTGTTCTGAGCAAGGCCAGTTCGGAGGACTTGGTCCGTGCCAGCAGCTCACTCTTCTGCTTCTGTGTTTTGAACCAGTCAATCATAAACTTGATCAGTAGTGCCATCAGGGTAAAAGAGATGGAGTAATAGGATTCAAGGACTATGTGGTAAAAACGGATAGTCACCTCCTGATAATCAAATCCGGCGAGGTAGACATAAACCACAACCAACACAACCAGCCTCAGGCAAATAAAAAAGGAGATGGCTCCTAATACCTTCATCAGGTTGGTTACAATCTTGCGGGTGTTTAGAAAATCAATCGAGATCAGAAAGTAGACCAGGTAGAAATTTACCACATTCAGTAGCTGCGAAGAGAGGGTATAATAGTAGTAGTAGAGAGGATATTTCTTGTCTGGAAATATCATCGGAAGCTCCGGAACAAGGGCGAAAAGGATCCAGAACGAGATGTGTAACAGAATGATATATCTCTTACTCATACCTGGTAAATCGTTTGTAAAGATATGAAGAACGATTTCATATTGAGTTTTACCTGTTCGATTTATCGATGAAACGGCCTTGCCGATCTGTAAAAGAGGTTTTTTCGATACATAATGAAATACATCCCGGTGAAACCACAATAAGCCGAGCTAACTGAGCTGTTGATCCAAATTATTTTTTGAAATGAAGACATACATCTATTTTTGGTGCCAGAAGCTGATGAGAATCGATGGTTTTGGTTTAATGAATCCTCCAATTTTTAGTGAATATTTAAAATTTACTTCCCCCCTTAAAAATCCCCGAGCTTCCATCAGCTTCTTTTTTTTTCTTATCCTGGTTGGCGTTTATGGCAGAGAAGAATTCACTCACACTCCTTTTACTTATTCCTTTGTTCTTTCTTACGCTTGCACCGGTTACGGCTCAATCTGAACATGATTCAAACGGAAAACCGGACTCTGTATATCTTGTCCGTAAAACCATTGATGCTGGCAGGATCACCACACCTCCAAAAATTGACGGGGAGCTGAATGAGCCCTTCTGGAGCACCCTCCCCGTAGCTACCAACTTCGTTGAATACTCTCCCAGGAATGGAATTCTGCCCCCTTTTGAGACCGAGGTCAGGTTTGGTTATGATGATGTGGCTTTATACATCAGTGCCATCATGTTTGATCCACACCCCGACAGTATTTGCAAAGAGCTGGGGCGAAGAGACCAGATTGAATTGCTCAACACCGACTATATTTCATTCGATATTCTTCCCTACAATGATGCCCTGAATATGTTCGAGTTCAAAGTGAGCCCGGGCAATCTGCAGAGCGATACAAAATACTCACCTGTAGGTCAGGATGTGAACTGGGATGCCGTATGGGAATCAGCTTCCAGGATCACAGATGAGGGATGGGTTACGGAGGTTAAAATTCCCTATTCCGCTCTCCGTTTCGCTATGGCTAAAGAGCAGGCATGGGGCATCAACATGTGGAGGCATGTTCGGCGATACCAGTCGTGGTCGACCTGGTGTTTTGTTGACAACAAAGTCAGGGAGCTATTTAACTATTACGGCGAAGTCACAGGTATCCTTGATGTAGATCCACCGGTCAGACTCTCCTTTTCCCCTTACCTGACAGGATATGTTGAGAAAAATCCTGACAACACCAAATGGTCGTGGCTTCTCAGAGGTGGCATGGATGTAAAATTCGGAATCAATGATAGCTATACCCTCGACATGATGCTTATTCCTGATTTCGGACAGGTTCAATCTGACGACATCATCCTGAACCTCTCCCCTTTTGAGGTCAGATATGACGAGAAGCGGCAGTTCTTTACCGAAGGGACAGAGTTGTTCGATAAATGTGAAATTTTTTATACCCGTCGTGTAGGAGCGTTTCCCCGGGATTATGGGAGCGCATGGGATAGTCTTGGCCCATTGGTCACCGGTATCGTATCTCCGTCTCAAAACCCAGCGGAAAGTTCCAGTATGAGGTATTTCGTGATGCAATGGATAACAAATACAATCCAAACGACATGGGCTTCCTGACCAATAACAATGAAGATTTCAATTATGTAAGTCTGGCTTACAACACGTTCGACCCTTTCTGGAAAATCAACAGAACCCAAACTTACTTGTATACATTCTACAGCACCCTCAATACACCAAATAAATTCATGGATCTTCGGTTTGAACTGAACCATTACACACAATTCACAAGCTTCTGGGCTATATATCTGGAGGGGGGACTCCATCCATTGGGATCTCACGACTTTTATGAACCGAGGGTTTGGGGATATGTCTACAAGCGCCCGCTCTCTTATGATTTCACCTGGAACGTGGCTACAGACCTGAGAAAACCCTTCCGGATCTATACCAGCATATCGGTCACCAATCATCCTGGTAACAAGAATTTCTCTTATGACATCGGGCTGGTTCCCCGTATCCGGTTCAGCGACAGGTTCACCATAACCGTGAATTCCAGCTACACGAAAGATTTGAATGACAATGGCTGGGTTGATACACGTTATGATTCGTTGAACAATCCGACCATCTATTTTGGCAGACGGGATATCTCTACCATCAACAATATCCTGAGTGCCAGCTATATCTTCAATACGAAAATTTCCCTGTCTCTCAGAGTCCGCCACTACTGGTCAAAAGTCAACTACCTGGATTATTATTCACTGAACAGTGATGGTGATCTCAAGCCAAACAACTACTGGCAGGATCATAATATCAACTTCAACGCATTTTCTACCGATTTGCAGTTTATATGGTACTTTGCTCCGGGAAGCGAGTTGAGTGTTGTTTGGAAAAACTATATCATGACTATGGGCGACAAGTTAGACAAGGATTATATTGCGGCCATCCAGACAACTTTCAATGCACCTCAAACCAACAGTTTCTCTGTCAGGATACTCTATTACCTGGATTATCTCTTCATCAGGAAGGTTTTTTCCAAAAAACAGAGCCGGCAGAATAAGCTATAAAGTTATATATCCAGGGAGATCTCCTAAATATTCCATGAGATCTCCCTTACCTCTTCAATGATCTCCTTTCCGCTCTTAGGTTTTTTCCAGGAGATCCCTCCCCAAATCATCACCAGGAGTGAAAAGATAAAAACGATCAAAAGTACGTATTGGTTGATCACATCTGATAAGAGCGCGGTTGGGATGCTAAGAAACAACAGAATGTTAATGAGTCCGCGAGGTGCAATAAAGACTTCAGGTGTGATCCTGCCTTTTGACATAATCCGTAAGTAGGCGAAACGGATGGCAAAGATGATCACGATAATGATGGTCCCCCAGATTAGCAGCCAGGGATTGCCCATTTTACTCACCACTATCGTAAATCCGAATATCAGGAAGAAAAAGGTGCGAATCAGGAATGCCGATTCGCCTGTAAGCAGCTGAAGTTGTTTAAGATTAACATCCACCTGTTCATGATCCAGGAATTTACGGATCCGACGTGGAAAGAGGGTTCGGCTGTTTGCCATAAAGAGGCCAAAGAAGAATACCATCATCAGGGATGAGATGTGGAACATTTTCCCCAGTGCATAAAGTATTATCAGAACGGCAATGGGAAGAAAGTACTTGATCTTATGCTCTATCCGGTGGAGTAGTTTGATCAGGAGGAAGGAGCAAACCACTGTAACAGCGAGTACCAGAATGGTCTCAATTCCGAAATAAACAAGGATCTCAGGTCCAAATGTCCGGTTTGCGAGGACATGATTGAACAGAATGATCCCGATGATATCGGAAAAACTGGATTCATAGATGATGAATTCACGTTTGCTTGTTGCGAATCCCATTGAGCTTGGAATTGCTACTGCACTGCTGATGATAGAAAGAGGAATTGCATTCACAATGCTGATATAGAGTTTCATGTGAAACCCGTAGTAAAACAGAATTGTCAAAGCGGTAACCGTAAGGAGCATGATAATCAAAGAAGAAAAAAATGCCCGGATGATAAGTCCGAGTTTTTCACGTTCAGTCGATAGCTCGAGCGCTCCTTCCAATACGATGAGAATCAGCCCGATAGAACCCAGAGTAGGAAGAATATCTTCTAATACAGGAAATGTCAGCCCTTCTGCATCGGTATAAAGGCGAACAAGGATCCCGATCAGCACCAGGAGGATGACCGACGGGAATTTTGTCCTTTTTGCAAGCAGATCAAACAGGTAAGAGAAGATCGTGATCAAACCTAAACCAAGCAGAACCCATTCAGTCTGAATATCCATTACTATTTTATTCAGGAGTAAAAGTAATAAATTATCCGGTTGCCTTGTCTTTGGGATTCTTTGCCGACCCGGAAAAGGGGTTAGTAGATTTTTATTTCAGAAAAGAGTCCAAACGTGTACTTTCGCCCTCTGATGCAACTATCGAACCTCAAAAACATTTACCGGATCCTGATTCCTTTGTTGATTCTTGTAATTGTTAGTTGCGTACCGGAAGAGGAGCGGCAACATGAAACCGGGTATGTAGAGTCGTTGAAGATGATCCATGCTGAAGCCTTCTTTCATCAGGGTCTTAGAGGTAAAGGCGTCAAGATTGGTGTGCTGGATATCGGTTTCGCCGGGATCAACACCGATACCTCTCTCGCTCACATGAGAAGAGACAACCAGATCCTGTTTGTCAGGGACCTTATTCCCCATCATCCGACAAATATGTTCAGACACAGCCATGGGACCCAGGTTATAAAATACATTGCAGGTGTTTATCCGGATGATACTGTTTATGGTGGAAGTTTCGCCCGTGAAGCTAATTTCTACCTACTGAGGCCTGCTGGTGGCGTGGGGGCTAAAGAGGATGCCCGCAAAGACGAGATGAACATCGATACCGCATTTATGATCCTGGATTCCCTCGGCGTAAGGCTGGTCAATATGTCTATCGGCTTCTGGAATGAATATACCAAAGAGGATGAAAACTACTCGGCCGATCAGATGGATGGGCGAACAACCGCGATCTCCCGTACCTGTCAGAAATGGGCTGAAAAGGGGATGATCATTGTCAACAGTGCCGGAAATACCGGAGAGTATGCGTGGCGCATCATCTGGGCCCCTGCCGATGCTCCCGGTGTGATTGCTGTTGGTGGCGACCGCTTTACGGATAAAGTTTTCAAAGCCAGTTACAGCGGGATGGGAAACCCGGATGTTCCATTTGTCAAACCCGATCTGATCACCTATACACCGTGGGGCACCTCTTTCTCAGCCCCTGTGGTGACCGGCATCATTGCCTGCATGCTACAGAAAGACAGCACTCTGACCGCAGGAGAGGTGATGGAGATCCTGCACAAATCGGGGACACTCTATCCCTATCCGAATACCTATGTGGGATATGGCATCCCCGATGCAAGAAAGATCCTCGCCCTGATTGACAACCCGGATACATCGTTCACCGGTGTAACAGCAGTCAGGGTTCGCGATGACAAGTTCATACTTCATACGTCAAGTAAGAATATAGTAGTGTTTGACAAAACAGACTCTATAAGAGTCAGACACCAGGAGATTTGTGAGGCTTCCGACAATGCCCTTGTTCTGAAACGAAAACGAAATACGCCACGCACAACTGTTACCATTGGCCTTGATGAAGTGTGGGAGATATTCTGGGAGAAGGAGAACAACAATTGATGATAACCGGCTCATGACTGCAGATATCGAGAAATACCAGCAATTCGTATAATTTCAATGGAATCTTGTCTTCTTCGACCTATTTTTGAACAAATATCCCCTATTATGAGACTCTTTCTACGTTTTTCCCTCGTTGTCTTATCCATATTGATACTGGGACCAGGAGTTTTTACCCAGGAACTGGATGATGGCCCAAGAGTACATCTCAACCCTGTACTATTTGAAAATCCTGATACTTATCACAACCCCCTTAACCCGGTGATAGAGGCTTGTGTGAACGAAGTTAACTCAGACAGCATCAGGGCAACACTACTGCATCTTCAAAATTATGGAACCCGGTTTCTCCTCCAGGAAAACCGCAAAGAGATCGCTGAGTGGATTGCCGGGAAATTCATTTCCTATGGATTTACCGACGTGGTTCTTGACTCCTTCCTTTGTTACGTAAACTGGGGTGGTATCTTCGTTGACACGCTATGGCAATACAATATCGTTGCCACCCTCACAGGCCAGAGCGCCCCTGATGAGATATATGTCGTTGGCGGACATTATGACGCCATTGTTCTTGCCACACCCGATTCGGCTCCCGGTGCCGATGATAACGGATCAGGCACCGTTGCCACAATGGAGATAGCACGGGTGATGAAGCAGAAGGACTATCAACCCGAATCCACTATTAAATTCTGTCTGTTTGCAGCAGAAGAACTCGGCCTTTTCGGGTCCCGCTATCAGGCCCAAAAAGCTTATGAAACGGGAGAAGATATCCGCTTTATGCTTAACATGGATATGATTTCGAACAATCCCGACAGTCTGAACCGGGTAATGATCTTCAGGTATCAGTACGCTGAATGGGCCAGCATCCTTGCTGCTTCCGTAATCGAGCAATATACCTCACTGGAACCCTATTTCTCTGGTCAATGGAACAGTGCAGGGTCAGATTCAAGAGGTTACTGGGAATGGGGATTCCCGCCTACTTATCTTGAAGAGTATAACTTCAGTCCAAACTGGCACAAACATACTGATATCATTGAAAACTGCAACATCGACTACTGTGCTGAGATAACCCGGGGTGCATGTGCAATCCTCATGTCACAACAGTTTCTCCCATACCCGCAGGGGCTTTTCGCAACATCATCCAGGGAACACATCACAATATCATGGGAGCCTGTTGAGAATGCATTGGTTGAGGGCTTTAACCTATACAGGTCAGAATCCTTGAATGGAGAGTTCGCAAAAATCAATCCTGCATTGATTGCAGATACGTTTTATCTGGAAACTCCTTCACACACCGGGATAGAATATTATTATTATTTAACTGTTGTAAACAGTCTGGGAGAGGAGAGCATGCCCTCTTCAAAGGTTTGGGGAGCCCGGTTTGGATTTACCGATACCCTTCTGGTGGTTTCAGCTTTGAATCAAGCTGATGTGACCCCCGACAGTATTTACCAGTTTTATGCATCTGTTCTCGATTCCATACCTTTTACCTGGTTTGATCTCAATGCCACAAACCAACTTGATCTGGGAACGCTCGCCAGCCATCAGAATGTACTCTGGCTGCAGAACGGCTTCACTGCCGCCACTCCAACCGATACACTCGGTATTAATCTATACTCTTTCTTCATGAATGGTGGGAATATGTTTGTATCCGGGTTTTTACCATCCCATTACTGGGCCAATAATTCCACCTATCCATTTCACTTTCCGGAAACCTATTTTATCTCCCACTTTTTCAAAGTCGACAGCGTAGATAAACAGGTTAACTCGATCATGTACCAGGCTTATCCTTCTGCAGATGATTATGATACTCTCCGTGTGGATCCTGCTAAGGAGCTGACCTCGGAGTTACCCGGTGAGCTTTACAACATTGAAGTGTTTGCCCCAACACCGGAAGGTAAAGTGATTTACCGCTTCAATTCGCATTATCCCCCAACCGGCAATATGGGGAAGATGCAGGATCGTCCTGTGGCTATTGAATATATGGGCGATGATTTCAAGACCATCTTCATGAGTTTTCCACTTTATTATCTTGACACAAACGATGCCCGGAACCTCATGCGGTATATAATAAAATACAAATTCGGCCATCCAACCGGGATCCCGTTTGCAGCCCAGCCTACTGATGTGATCTTGTTCCAGAATTTCCCTAATCCATTTTCGGATCATACCACGATCCCGTTCATGGTTGACACTCCAACACATGTGAACCTTTCGATCTATTCCCTTCAGGGTATACAAGTAGCTGAACTGAACAACAGCCATCTTGAATCCGGGTATTACACTATTAACTTCTCCTCAAGTCGTCTTCCGTCGGGCCTCTACCAGGTGGTCCTCAAAACAAAACGTTCTTTATATACACGGAAGATTGTACTGATTAGATGATGAGGTAGTCTGGTGCACTCAAAGCCGGCTGTCAGTCTGATAGCCGGCTTTTT
>ERZ890953.1243-NODE-1243-length-13110-cov-4.692455_pt1 | contig 13110 bp, 12 predicted proteins | sample MGYA00521264_ERZ890953 | MGnify/ENA primary metagenome ERZ890953 (study PRJEB32303, sample SAMEA104408629) | aquatic metagenome | biome: Brackish water; feature: Chemocline; material: water | place: Baltic Sea | collected 2014-10-26T21:54:00 | depth 200 m ... | reverse complement strand
CGTCCACGACGGGTCAGTACTGCCGCACTGACCAGGCTGGGCACAGTAATTGTACCCGCTGCCAGCGATGCAGCACTCAAGGTCGTCCTTGTCACACGGATCCCAGCCTCCGGGCACGCACTCCTGGGGCTCGATACCCACCCTGATGAAGGTCTCGAAACCATGGACCAGCCCATCGTCGTGGGTGGCATAGGTATCGTGGATCGGGGACAGATTCTGCACCACTATCGGATTGACATCAGCGACGGCCGTCACAGAACTCAGGACGACGATGGCAAAGACCACAGCAGCAAACTGCTTTCCTCTCATCTCCAACCTCCTCACAGCGATGACGTTGCCGGCATTCTACCTTGCATCAAGTCAGTGGGCAATTGGTGAAGACGAGAAACTGTCGCGCAGCTCAGTGCTGCTGCTCGGAAAGCCCTGCGAGAATCTGCTGCACGGCTGCCAACCGGCGCTTTGCATACTCCGCCAACTCCGCCCGCTGATAACGATTGAGCGTGCGCACGGTATCATCAAAACGCGACTGCACAATGCGCATCTCTACGGATCTCTCCTGGAAGTACTCCAAGGCCACGGCGGAAGCCTCGTCCTGGCTCCTGGCTGTAGCTAACATGCGGGCACCTTCTTCCAGAGTTGCTGCCATTTCATCAACGTAGCGATGCCCCTCAGACTGACAGGCACCACAGAGCATGGCGATGAAAAAGGTACCGAAGATAATCTTGATTGTACTGCAAATCATGGTGCGAAAGGGGGGACTCGAACCCCCACAGGCTATTGCCCACTAGAACCTGAATCTAGCGCGTCTGCCATTCCGCCACTTTCGCCGGCAACTTCAAACTGGAGACGAAAGCTATCACCAGCCCAAACCACTGTCAAGGGCTTTTGCAACCCCATATCCCGAGACCTTTCTTTTCCTCTTGTAATCCCTCCATAGCCCGTGTATGGTGCCACGGATTTCTGTGGTCTTTGTACCGTTTTGTTCAACGCACACCCTGAGGATCTTCGTGTTCCGAGGTGATCGGGATTCGGGGTAGAGGCAAACGAAGAGGAGAGAGTATGCCAAGCGACATCAGTATGCGTGACATGTTGGAAGCCGGCGCCCATTTCGGGCACCAAACCCGACGCTGGAACCCAAAAATGAGACCGTACATCTACGGTGCCAAGAACGGGATCCACGTCATCAACCTGCAGAAGACCTATCCGATGCTGCGCAAGGCATTGGCCTACGTCACCGGCATCGCCGCACGCGGCGATCAGGTGCTCTTCGTCGGCACCAAGCACCAGGCCCGGGAAGTGGTCACTGACGAAGCGGTACGCTCAAGCATGCCGTACGTGGCGCACCGGTGGCTGGGCGGCATGCTCACCAACCACCAGACCATCAAGAAGTCCATCCAGTCCATTGATGACCTCGATTCCATGTTGGCCGAAGGCTCCGTCGAACGGCTACAGAAGAAGGAAGTGCTGGGCCTGGAAAAGAAACGGGAGAAGCTCCTGCAGAACCTGGCAGGCATCCGCAAGATGAATAGCATCCCGAAAGCGATGTTCATCGTCGACCCGTCTCGTGAACGCATTGCCCTGGCAGAAGCCGATAAGCTCGGCATCCCCACCATCGCCATCTGCGATACCAACTGCGACCCCGATGGGGTGACCTACCCCATTCCCGCCAATGACGATGCCATTAAATCGATTCGCCTCTTCGCTCGTGCAGTGGCCAATGCCTGCATTGAAGGACGCGACCAGCACCAGCAGGCCCTGCTTGCCGGACACGACAAGATGGAAGGAGTCCAGATCGCGAGCAGCGGCGACCAGCAGGTCGAAGTTATCGTTCGTGGCAAGGGCCCACGCCAGGGTGCCAAGCCCGAAGCCGTGGAAGCTGCCCCGGTGGAAGAGCCTGTAGCAGCGGTCGAAGCAGCACCAGCAGTCGAAGCAGCACCAGCAGTCGAAGCAGCACCAGCAGTCGAGGAAGTAGTGGCTGAAGCGCCTGCGGCGCCAGCAGAAGAACCCGAAACAAAGTAGCAATTGAGGAGGAATCCCATGGCCGAAATAACTATGGACCTGATAAAGAAGCTGAGAGCATGGAGTGGCGCAGGCATCATGGACTGCAAAAGCGCACTCAACGAGACCAACGGTGATATGGATGCAGCCATGGATCTGCTGCGCAAGCGGCGCTCCGATGTGGCCGCCAAGAAGGCTCACCGTGAGACCAAATGCGGCATGATCGGCTCCTATCTGCACATTCGTGACGACGGCGGCGTGCCCAGCATCGGCGTCCTCGTCGAAGTGGTTTGCGAAACCGACTTCGCAGCCCGCGGCGATGTCTTCAGGGCCTTCGTCAACAACGTTGCCTTGCACATCGCCGCGTCCGCCCCCGAGTACCTGGCCCCGGAAGACGTCCCCGAAGAGATCCTCGAGAAGGAACGGGAACTGATGAGGGAGCAGATGGCCGACTCCGACAAGCCCAAAGAGATCGTCGAGAAGATCATCGAGGGCAAACTTCGCAAGTACTACGAGGAAAACTGCCTGCTCGACCAGGTCTACGCTCTGGCAGCAGACAAGTCCGAATCCATTCCCATTCGTCAGATGCTCAAGGAGACCATCGGAACCCTCGGTGAGAACATGAGCATCCGCCGCTTCTCCAGGTTCGACCTGGGCTAGCCCGGGAGGAACATGCGTCCGTTCAAGCGCATTCTGCTCAAGCTCTCCGGTGAGATGTTGGCCGCAGATACCGGCCGCGGCCTCTCTGGGGAAGCCATCGCCAGGCAGGTCGAGGAGATCCGCCTGGCCCACGCCACCGGTACCCAGATGGCGGTGGTCATTGGGGCAGGGAATCTGGTGCGGGGAGCTGGACCCAACCGCCACGACCTGCCCATCTCGCAACAACACATGGATACCATGGGCATGCTGGCAACAGCCATCAATTGCACTGCCCTGAAAGACCGCCTTGAAAGCGTCGGTATTCCCGCCGTCCACATGAGCGCCTTCGCCTCACTCCCCTTCACCGTGCCCCTCGATTCCCGAGAGGCGCAGAAGATGCTGGCTGGTGGCTCGGTGGTTCTCTTCTCCGGTGGCACCGGGCTGCCTTTCTTCAGTACCGATACCGCTGCCGTGGTGCGAGGTCTGCAAATCGAGGCGGAAGCTGTCCTCAAGGCAACCCAGGTCGACGGCATCTACGACCGCCACCCGGACGAGCAAGGAGCCCAACTGCTGGCCGAAGTGACTCATGAGGCCGCCCTGGCTGGGCAGCTGCGCTTCATGGACCTGGCGGCCCTCGCTCTGGCGGCACAGCATAAGCTCACCATCCATGTTTTCAACGCACACATTGCGGGGAACCTTGCCCAGGCCGTGCAAGACAAGCTACAATGCTCTCGCGTAAGATCCTGAAAGGAGGCCACACCATGCTCAATGAACTCTTCGCCGAAGCAACTGAATCCTTTGATAAGAGCGTCAAGTCCTTCGAACGGGACCTGACCCGCATGCGCACCGGGCGCGCCAATCTCGCCATTCTTGATGGCGTCAAAGTTGACTACTACGGAAGCCCGACGCCCCTGGCACAGGTTGCCACGTTGAACATCTCAGACCCCCGACTCATCACTGTCAAGCCGTGGGACCGAGCCCTCATCAGCATCATCGAGAAAGCAATTCTTGGTGCCGACGTAGGCATCACGCCGGGCAACGATGGCATCGTCATTCGGCTCCCCATACCCGCACTGACCGTGGAGCGCCGCAAGGACCTCAGCAAGCAGGTGGGCAAGATGGCCGAGGCCGCCAAGGTCTCCATTCGCAATGTCCGCCGCGACTTCAAGAGCCTCATTGAATCCGATGATTTCACTGAAGACGAGCAACACCGAGGCTTGAAGCAGCTCCAAGATGTCACTGACGAGTTCATCAAGAAGATCGACGCTATCGCCCTGGTCAAAGAAACGGAAATCATGGAGCAATAGCTCGCAAACCGTTTCCCCCGAGGCCTCTCCTCCGAGGACAGTCCCCCCCACCTGGGGACAGCAGCCCCCAGTTCGCCTGCTATCCCCAATTCACCGATGCTTCCACCGACAGCCTTCACATGGCCCAGTCAGGCCGAATCCACCTCTGCCATTGACCTCCATTGCACCTGGTGGTGCTGTGGCACACCCGTTGCAACGGGCCGGATGTGGAAGGAGGACGAACCATGGAAAACAGTCAAACAGGATGTATCGCCAGAATTGCACGGTACGTGAACCACCTCTACCGGCACGGCCATTGGTGTGGTCTCACCAATGAGGAGATGGTTGCCGAGGGGCTCCTGGGATTGGCGGAGTCCAACGCCCGCTTTGCCTCATCCGGCGGCGCCAACCGGTGGACCTTCGCCACCCCCAGAATCAAGGGGAGAATCATGGACGCCGCCAGGAGGGAGGCCCGAGCCTGGCACCGGCATACCGCCAATCTGCCCGCCGCCTCGCGGCCGGTGGCCGGCATCGGCTGCACCGAAGTCTGGCCCGAGGGACGGCCCGATTTGAACCTCTTCAATTCGCCGGTCAATGCCCCCCTTGAGCCGCGCACTGTGGAATCGACCCTGACCGCTCGAGAGATGGCTAGGCTCCTGGGCCAATGCCTTCAGGAATTACCGCCACGACGACGCCACATGGTGGTCGAATGTGGGCTCAAGGGGAGGCCGGCACGAGAGGTCGGAAGGGAAGTGGGATTGACCCGGGGCCGCTCCGCACGCTCACTCCAGAGAGGCCTCGAGGAAATCCGGCGCAATTTGGAACTGGGAGGGTACACCCTTGCCGACTTCGTCTGACACTAGAGGCCGCGCATCCTCATTTTCAACAGCTCCGCAAAAACAAAGAGGATGCGCCGAGAGTTGGCAACCTTGGAGGCACCGGACAGGCGAGGCTCCGGCACGAAGGACACCAGGGCATGCGTTGCCCCACGATTGAGAGCCTTGACGGGAAACTCCAAGTTCGCCACGAAGGAGTCGCTACCCAAGGTAATGTTGTCCAGCAGCGAGCGCCGGAACATCATGGTACCCGTATAGTCGGCCCGGCGGCCAACCAGGAGCCGCCCAATGACGCGGTAACCCCGGGAAAGGATGCGCCGCACCATCACCTCGTTGCGATCCTCGTAAACCGACAACACCAGGTCATAGACTGGCACGTAAGGCAGGAACCGGTCAAAGACCGCTGGCAATACTTGCAGATCTGCTGGCAGCTGCGTCACATACTGGCTGCTGGCGGCAGCGTAGCCCGTCCTGATGGCCGCTCCCATGCCGCGGTTCACCTCGTGACGCAACAACTTGATGCGCACATCACCCCGTGCGGCATCCTCCACAACCCGAGCAGTACCATCAGTAGAACCATCGTCCACCACCAGCACCTCCCAGTCCGCAATGCGCTCGTGCTTCGTCAGGTACGCCTGGACCAGCGGTAACAGGTGGGGCAGATTCTCTGCCTCGTTGTAGGCCATGATGACAACCGACAAAGTAACTGGAGGCAGATCTGATAATGGCAACCGGGGGGATTCTTCCATGGCTCTGGACCTTGCATTGACGTCGCTACCGTGGCAGACTCTACCATACTGCCCTGGTACTGCAAAGCTCCTCTCTTTGAGCAGGGCCGTGGCGGGTACTCGCAGGCAACGAGGCAATGGAGGCATGATGAGAAGGTGGTTCGTCGCACTTACGGCGACAGCGTTGCTACTTGGCGGTTGTTCTGGCGGTTCCACCGAATCGGATGCGAATTCCCCCGGCGAGGATATTGCCAGTGGCGATCTGTTGTCCCCGGACGATGTAGAGGCTGCTGATGGCCTGCCCGACCCAGACCTGTCAAGCGACGCCACGCCTCCTGAAGACAACGTCGCACCGGACCTAGCCCCAGAGATTGTCCTGCTCCCCTGCACCGTCAATGCCGAGTGCAACGACCTTGACCCTTGTACGGTAGACCTTTGCGAGCCCGACTACGGCTGTGTCAACACCCCCAAAAGCTGCACCGATAACAACGCCTGCACCGTCGATGCCTGTCGCGCCAGCGACGGTCAGTGCCTCCACAACTCCCTCGACTGCGCCGATGACAACGCCTGCACCGAAGAAAGCTGTGATGCCGAGGAGGGCTGTGTCTACGCAGTAGTTGATTGCAATGACGGCCTGGCCTGCACCGCCGACGGCTGCAACCCCCAGACCGGCTGCAACAACAAGATCAAGAACTGCGACGATGGCGACCCCTGCACCGACGATTCGTGTTCCGAACCGGGCGGCTGCAAACACGCCCCATCCGCAGACCCCAACTGCTGCGTCGCCGATTTCGAGTGCGATGACTCACTCCCTTGCACCCTCGACGCCTGCACCAACTACTCTTGCACCTTCAGCCCCATTCCCGGTCTGACTTGCTGTGACGCTGATGAAGAGTGCGCAGATGAGAACGACTGCACCGAGAACCTCTGCACCGAAGGCCTCTGCCAATTCCAGCCAGCAGGGCCGGGCTGCTGCATGGTCGCCGCCGACTGCGAGGACGGCGACGGTTGTACCACCGAGGACTGCATCGACTACACTTGCATCTACGCTCCCGTACCAGACTGCTGCCACGATGCCCTGGACTGTGACGACCAGGAACTCTGCACCACTGACGAGTGCGCTCTCGCCGGCCCCAACTTCGGCTTCTGCAACAACAAGGCAGTGCTCGGGTGCTGCCACAATGACGACAGCGAATGCAATGACGACAACCTCTGCACCCTCGACGTCTGCCCGGGAATGGGTGACATCTGCACCCATGAATGGGCTGACAATTGCTGCCTGGCCGTTTCCGACTGCGATGACGAGGAATCCTGCACCCAGGACTCCTGCCTGGAGAACGAGTGCGGACATGTCGATATCTGCTGCTACTCCGATGCCGAGTGCGACGATGGCGACGACATCTGTACTACCGAGACCTGCGACAACAACTTCTGCATCTACGAACCCACCGGCGTGGATGGCTGCTGCAATATCCCGCTCTTTGAAGATGACTTCCAGGGCAACCTCGGGTGGGACTATGGGCCCAACTGGAATCGCGCCGCCACGGCCGTCAGCGTCGGGACCGCCTACGGCAACCCCGACCCGGCACTGGACCACACCGGCTCCGACGACAACTTCGTCGCCGGCGTTGTGGTGGCAGGTAATGCCCCAACCGCAGAAGTGCACGACTTCTATTACATGACCTCACCAGCCGTAAACGCCGCCGGAGTCGAGGACCTGACACTCAGCTACTGGCGCTTCCTCAACAGCGACTATGAACCCTACATGACTAACAATCTCCAGGTCTTTGACGGAGCCACCTGGGTGGAAATCTGGGCCACCGGCCCCTCCCCCGGCATCCAGGACCCGCAATGGGTCTATCAGGAATTCGATGTGGGCGAATTTGCCAATCCCGGCTTCAAGATCCGATTCGGGTACAAGATCGGCTCTAACGGCGTCTTCACCGTCTCTTCCTGGAACGTCGATGATGTGAAGATCTACGCCAAGGGCAGCGGCGCCCTCTGTTGCGAGTGGCCCTCAGACTGCCAGACCACCGACGCTCCGGATGCCAGCTGCTCCGGTGGCATCTGCTTCCTGGGCGAGTGCCAGGCCAACGAAGAGTGCGACGACCTGAACCCCTGCACCGCAGATAGCTGCGACGTCGGCGGCACCTGCGTCAATGCCCCCCTGGCGGAATGCTGCCTGGCCGATGCCGAGTGTGTTCCCGCTGGCCCATGTCAGATGGGCACTTGCGCCAACAACTCCTGCAAGTTTGACCCCGTTCCAGACTGCTGCACGGCGGATGCTCAGTGCCAGGACCAGGACGACTGCACCGACGATGCCTGCGTCGAAAACACCTGTGTCCATGCCCCTGTACCCCAATGTTGCCAGCTTGATGAAGAGTGTGACGACAGCGAGGCCTGCACCGACGATGCCTGCGTCGACAACGCCTGCCAGCACACCCCCATACCTTACTGCTGTACCGACGACGAGCAGTGCAGCGATGGCATTGACTGCAGCGACGATACGTGCGTTGAAAACACCTGTGTTCACAACCTGCAACCCGGATGCTGTGCCCTGGTTGAAGACTGCGACGACGAAGATGTCTGCACCACCGACACCTGCATCGAGAATGCCTGCACTTTTGCGCCCATCAATGAATGCTGCAACCTGGACGAGGAGTGCAACGACGAGGATGTCTGCACCACCGACACCTGCGTCGAGAATGCCTGCCTCAACGAGACGATTCCGGACTGCGTGTAGCGTGCCTGGCGGCAGCCTACTCATAAACCTGCTTGACGCTGTCCACCACCCGCGCTAGACTTCCCCTTGACTGAAACTGGAGGATCATATGAAATCTTGGAGACCATCACCCCGACCCCGGCCCACTCTGCCATAGCCAGCCTCTGGCTTGTGTCAGGTACCGTTTTGAGCTGCCCCCCCGCTCCCCCTGTCCTCCCCGCTATTGAGCCGTGCCCGGCCTTTCATCTTTACTTAAAGTGACTTTCGCGTATGCTGTGCCCGGTTTCTAACCGCCTGCCCCTGGAGGGGGAAATGAACTTCGGCACACTCAAAGTTTTCTCGGGCTCATCCCATCCCAAATTCACCGATGACATCTGCTCCCATCTGGGCATTCCGGCAGGACGTCGGGAGATTGTCACCTTCTCCAACCAGAACATCATGACCAAGATTTCTGAGAGTGTGCGTGGAGACGACGTGTTTGTGGTTCAGACCATGGCACCGCCAGTCAATGCGCACATTATGGAAGCCCTCATCATGATCGATGCACTGCGTGGCGCCTCGGCCTCCCGCATCACCGCAGTACTGCCCTATTTCCCCTACGCCCGGTCTGACAAGAAGGACCAGCCCCGCATCTCCATCGCAGCTCGACTCATGGCCGACCTCTTCCAAACCGCAGGCGCCGACCGCGTCCTCACCATGAATCTCCACTGCGCGCAGATTCAGGGGTTCCTGCGTATCCCCTCCGACCAACTCATCGGCGGCCCAGTGATCAGCGAGCACCTCCGCAAAAGCGACCTTAGCAATACCGTCCTGGTAGCCAGCGACGTCGGTGAAGTGAAGGACCTCACGCACTACGCCAACCGCCTGGACCTGCCTATGGCCATTATCGACAAGCGCCGCAGTGGCAACGACGAAAAGGCCAAGGCCCACAGCGTCATCGGCGACGTCGAGGGCAAGGATGCAATTCTGCTTGACGATGAAATCGCCAGCGGCGGCACCATGATCGAGGCCATCGCCTTCCTGATTAAGAATGGCGTAACGTCAGTTCGCTGTGGCGCGGTACACGGAGTACTCACCAGCAATGCCACACAACGACTGTCGGCAACCAGCCTGGACGAAATCCTCGTCTGCGACACCATTCCCGTGCCCGAGGAGAAACTCACTGACAAGGTGAAGGTCCTTACCGTGGCACCCATGTTTGCCGACGCCATCGCGCGCATCCATTCAGGTAAATCCATCTCTGAGATGTTCGACTAGCAACCCCGGACCAATCCCATGGCCGACCACATCTACCTCGACAACGCCGCCACCACCAGTCTCCACCCGGCTGCAGCGGCTGCCATGGAGCCAACCTGGCAACAGACCTTTGCCAATCCCTCCGCGGGACATCTGGCCGGTGCACAGGCAGAAAAACTGGTGGATGAACAGCGTCGCCAACTCGCCACCATGCTGGGAGTTGCCCCCAAGGAGATCATTTTCACCTCCGGCGGCAGCGAATCTGACAACCTTGCTCTCTTCGGCACCGCCCTTGCCGCACGCAAAGGGCGCATCATCGTCTCCACCATAGAACACCCCGCCGTACTGGAAGCGGCCATGGAACTCGCCCAGCGAGGCTTTGACGTGCAGTTGGCACCGGTGGACATGGACGGCCGTATCGAGGTCGAAACCCTCCTCGAAATGGTCAACGACCAGACAATCCTAGTCTCCATCATTCACGGCAACAACGAAATTGGCACAGTTCAACCCATTGAGGAGTTGGCCCGAAGGGTCAAGAAGAAGAATGCAAACGCCCGGTTTCACACCGATGCCGTGCAGACCTTCGGCCACCTCCCGCTGCAACTCGCTGGTTCCGCCATCGACCTGCTCTCGCTTTCGGCCCACAAGTTTCACGGCCCCAAGGGTAGCGGGGCGCTCATCGCCCGCAATGGTCTCCGCCTGAAACCTCTCATCTACGGTGGGGCGCAGGAAGAAGGTCGCAGAGCCGGCACCTTGAACGTCCCGGGCATCGTTGGTCTGGTCGCCGCAGCGCAAGCAATGAGCGCAGACCGCTCAAAACACAGCGAGTTGCTCGCAGCCATCACGGAAACCCTGGCCGCACGGCTGCGGGCTGCGCTGCCAGGAATGCTCTTCAATGGTCACCCTCAGCACCGACTCCCGGGACTGCTCTCTGTCAGCGTCCCTGGCATCAAGTCACAGAACCTCATGATCTTCCTGGAAGATGCTGGCGTGCTGGTCTCCGCCGGGGCCGCCTGCAAGTCGACTTCGGTCAAGCAAAGCCACGTGCTGGAGGCCATTGGCCGCCGGCCCAATTTCGCCACCATCCGAATCTCGGCAGGAATTAACAACACTATCGACGAGGCCGAGGAGGCCGCCACCCGCTTCATCGCAGTGGTCAAGCGGCTGAGAGCCTGAAGGACACAATGGAAAATATCATCCTCATCAGATTTGGTGAAGTCTTCCTGAAAAAGGGGAATCGTGGCCACTTCCTGCGCATTCTCCGCACCGCTCTCAAGGGTGCGTTGAAGCGGACTCCAGGGTTGCAGGGTTGGACGGTGGAAGCCTTCCATGGCCGCTTCCTCGTGCGGGCCCCGGCAGATGCCGCCGCCGAATCCATGGGGGCGGCGCTAGCCGCCGTCTCCCACACCTTTGGCGTGGTTTCGGTGAGCCCCGGCATGGAGGTCCCCACCGACTACGAGGCCCTCTCCACCGCGGCCTACGATCTGGGGGTGCGGGAGATCACTGAAGGGAATCCTCGCCACTTCCGCGTCTCTGCCAGCCGTTCCTACAAACGATTTCCCATGAAATCCCCGGAGATCGAGCGCACCATTGGTGCCCGCATCTACGAAACCCACGCACTACCGGTGAAACTCAAGGGGGCGGACCTGGTCGTGGGCATCGAGATATTTGAGCAATCGAGCTACGTCTTCGCTCGGTCGATCCCTGGTCCCGGTGGCCTGCCGGTGGGCAGCTCAGGTACCGCCGTACTGCTGCTATCCGGGGGCATCGACTCCCCCGTGGCCGGCTGGATGATGGCCAAACGGGGGTGCCATCTGGTGGGCGTTCACTTCCACAGCTACCCGTACACCTCGACCCGCTCCCAGGAAAAGGTGGTGGAACTGGCCCGCGCACTCTCCCGCTGGCACGGCCCCATGATGCTCGTCAGCATGTCCATCACCGCCATTCAGGAGTACCTGCGAGAGCACACCCCTAACGAAAAGCTGGTGCTCTTCTACCGGCGCACCATGGTGCGCCTGGCCAGCCGGGTGGCAGAAGAGATGCAGGCCAAGGCTCTGGTCACCGGCGAGAGTCTCGGTCAGGTGGCCAGTCAGACCATGGAAAACATTGCAGTGATTGGCGATGCCTCCTCACTTCCCATTCTCCAACCACTAATTGGCATGGACAAGATGGAGGCCGTTGACCTGGCGCGCAGGATTGGCACCTTTGAAGTCTCCATTCAGCCTCACGACGACTGCTGCTCCCTCTTCCTGCCACCCCATCCCGACACCCGCGGCAAGGTCCCCATCATCCGCACCATGGAGGAGAACCTCGCCGACCTCGGGCGGCTCGAAGACGAGGCCTTCGAGGCACGGGAGAAGAACGTCATCGGCAAAGCATGACCACTACTTCAGACTATCTACGCATCACCATTGAGCGACCGGCATACGGGCCTTATGGGGTGGGCCATCAGGAGGATGGAAAGGTCGTCCTGGTGCAACGGGGAATCCCCGGCGACGTGGTCCTCGCCAAACCACTGATCAGCAAACCCAGAATGGTGGAAGCCAGCATCGTCGAAGTCCTGGAGCCATCTCCTGACCGGCGCCAACCACCTTGCCCGGCTCATTCCACCTGCGGCGGCTGCCCGTGGATGCACATGACCAGGGAGGCGCAGCTGCGCCATAAACAGACGGTGCTGAATCAGGCCCTGCGCAAGCTGCTGTCGCCGCAATGCCCTGCCTGCCCCCCGCTGCGCTACGATACCAACGAAATCAGTTACCGGCAGCGAGCTCGGCTCCATGTCGCCGCAGACGGCATCTCGCCCCTTCGCATCGGCTTCTTCTCCCTCGGCACTCACGACATCGTGCCCATCTCTGGCTGCCCCATCTGTCTGCCCGCGCTGGATGCGGTCATCGCATCACTGGCCGCATGGGTTCCCCGGGAGCAATTCAATGGCTCCATGGAATTTATCGTCGATGACCTTGACCGGGTAATGGCCATCTTCTATCTAGCCCAGCGCTACCCCGAGCCACAAAGACTGGCCGACGAACTGGGGCGGGCCACGCAGTTGGACGGCTGCCAGGTGGTCTCGCCAAAGACTGAAAGGGCGAGTTGGGGGCTGAAGGAGGCGAGCATCACCGTCCAGGAGAAACCACCATGTACCATTCCCATCTTTCCCGGAGCATTCTCCCAGGCCAATCGCTCAATGAACCAGGAGCTAGTGTCGCATGTAGTTGAAATCTTTGGTCAATTTGGCGGCGCGTCCGACATTTTGGAGCTCTACGCCGGGCATGGCAACTTCACTTACCCACTGGCCGGCGCAGGGTTCAGAGTACAGGCCGTGGAAACTGGATTGCGCACCGACCTGCTACCTGAGGTGCCAGGCGTGCGCTTCACCAGGCAGGATGCCACCACCTTTCTTGGCCACGTCGTCAGTAAAGGTCAGTCGGTGGACAAGATTCTCCTCGACCCACCACGCTGGGGAGCCAAGACGGCCGTTCCCTTCATCATCAAGCTGGCACCGCAGAGAATCGTCTACGTCTCCTGCGACCCCAGCACCTTCGCCCGCGACGCAGGCAATCTGCAGGAAGCTGGCTACACCATGAGCCAGGTTACGGCATTTGATTTGATGCCACAGACATTCCACACGGAATTGGTAGCAGTGTTTGTTGCTAAGTAGTGGCGCG
>ERZ890953.1242-NODE-1242-length-13116-cov-5.104816_pt1 | contig 13116 bp, 11 predicted proteins | sample MGYA00521264_ERZ890953 | MGnify/ENA primary metagenome ERZ890953 (study PRJEB32303, sample SAMEA104408629) | aquatic metagenome | biome: Brackish water; feature: Chemocline; material: water | place: Baltic Sea | collected 2014-10-26T21:54:00 | depth 200 m ... | reverse complement strand
TCCCCGTGACAACTGGCGCAATACTGGGCGAAGAGTTCGCTTCCATTACCTGTCGCGGTGGGGTTGGTGACATATTCTGCCAGCGTGCTAATTTGATTGTTGTCGAGGGTTTCACGCCAGGGGGGCATTTCCAGATGCAGGCCGCCCTGACTGATTAAATCTCTGAGTTCGTCTCTATTGCCCGCAAATGAAATCGAGCGACCGTGGCACTGGGCGCAGTTTGTGGCAAATAAGCGTTGTCCATCGGGGGCAATCAGAAAGTTGAGCAGCGCAGTGCGTTTCTGCGGCGTGATGACTTCATTCCAATCCGGGATGGTCACCTCAGCATGAGGCGCATAGGCGCGTCCTTCATCCAAGGCAGCTTTCAGTTCGATCGGGTCGCTGGCAACCAGTTCGGAAGGTTCATGACAGGTGCGGCACAATTCGTTGAACAACGCATTACCGCCCGGCGACAGAATGAAACCGGCCAGAGCGTCAATGTCATCACTGGTGATGTCCGCGCTCCATGCAGGCATGCCTTCATGGTTCCCCTGGGCAATCACATCATGCAGATTTGTGCCCTCAGGGACGTTGATCGTGCCACCGTGGCAACTGGCACAATTCTCGACGTATAAGGTTGCAATTGGGTCACCTTGCGCAATTTCAACGGGAGGTGGCGTCTCACGGATGGATTGCACCGTCAAGAAGAGCACCCCTGCCACGGAACTGACAACCAACACAGTGATCCAGGGCCGGTTCCAAAAATGTCTTTTTGCGCTGAGATCCAAGAAGGGAAGCAGGAATAGCAAGATGATCGCCAGCGTAGGTATAACCACCACGGCAACAACTTCTAGCTCTCCGGGGAAATATTTCAAGAGCTGGAATATGAACAGGAAATACCATTCTGGCTTTGGGGTGTATGTTGTGTCCGAAGGGTTGGCGCGTTCTTCAAGCGGTGCGCCAATAAAGTAGGCCACAGCGATCAGCCCCAGAAATATAATCAGGGATACGATCGCGTCTTTGAAAAGAATATCAGGGAAAAAAGGAACACCTTTCTCTTTATCCTTTTTATATTGCTCAAGATAAGCTTTTTTCTCTTTTTCGTTCACGCCAGTTCCTCTTTCTTCGGTACCGCGCTGATGCCAATCTTGATAATCAGGTACATATGGATCGCCACCAGCAAAATCAACGAAGCGGGCAATACCCATATATGTACACCAAAGAAACGCGCCAGCGTTACCGCGGAAAGATCAGGCCCCCCACGCATCACGCGCAATATCCAATCTCCAATAACTGGCGCAGCACCTGCAATCTGTGTACCCACCGTCGAGCCCCAGTAAGCCTTCTGATCCCAGGGCAGCAGGTAGCCCGTAAAGCCAAACCCGATCACAACCAGTAGCAAGAATACACCTGTAAACCAGGTCACTTCGCGGGGATATTTATACGCGCCAAGCAGGATCACGCGCAGCATGTGCAACACGGTCAAAACGACCATGGCGCTGGCTCCCCAGTGATGCAGCCCGCGGATAAGCCAGCCCATAGGGATTTGCGTGGTGATGTATTGCACACTATCGTAAGCATGGTCGGGCGTGGGAACATAATAAATCGTAAGCAGAATGCCCGTAACGGCTTGATTCACAGCTGTAAATAGTGTCGCACTTCCCAGGGTGTAAAACCAGTTCACCTTGGGGATTTTACGCAGGAAGATCGCTTCCCAAATAACTTTCCACCCCACGCGTTCATCGAACCAATTGGCTATTTTAGCGATCATCTCAGCCTCCTAAAACGAACAATTGCCCATCTTCTTCTTTAACCTGGTATTGATTCAAAGGACGCGGAGGGGGGCCGTCCATCACTTCGCCGTTCTTGGAAAAGGCGGCGTTGTGGCAGGGGCAGAAAAATTGATCCTGGCTAGCGATCCAGCGCACCCGACACCCGAGATGGGTGCAAATATTCGACATGGCTACAAAATCGCGGCCATTCTCAGTCAGGACATAGACAGACAATTCTTTTTCGTTCGTGATCCACCCTGTCTGTCTTTCGACTTTGATTTTGAAAAGCGTGGGAGTCCCCAGTTCAACTTTCGATGCAGCCCCCAGGCGAAGCCATGCCTGATCTTCTTCTTTGCGCGCAGCTGGGCCAACAATATAGGCAATTGCCGGGATACTATAACCCGCTCCGATGCTTCCACCAATAAACCATGTGATCAGGCCCAAAAAACTTCGACGATCTAGTTGTTTTCCATCGTTCATCAGAGATTTCCTTTTGTGATTTATACCAAGATAATTCTGATAGATATTACCATAATTTCAACTCTTCAAATATGCTTTTGCGAAAGCGCGTCGCTACTTGCCTTATTGGCAAATCTGTTACAGCTATCCGTTTGCCGGTTTTGGTAGTAAACAAACAGGCGTCGTGAGACGCCTGTTTGTTAGTGTCGCTATGGGATTAACGTTACGGGCGTATCATACCGGCTACGTTGCCGCCGATGCTCTGGATGCTATCAAACAAGAGTTGCATGATGTACTTGCCATTGTGGGCAAATCCACCGGGGTCTTTCATAACATACTGGTAGTTATACGCAGCCTGGGTCAGTCTGGGGGTCCAGGTTACATAACTCTCGCCAGCATCGGTAAACCAGTAGGGGTATGCCGCCGGATTGTATTCAATCATAGCCATATCGGCATTGCCTTCGACATAAGCCAGAATGGCGGCATAGAGGGCTTCTTTCATGGTCTCAATTTCGCCATAGATGCCTTCAGCTACATCACCATCGCCATCGTAGTCCACCACAATTTCTGGGTTGCGAATGACCACCAGATCGGCTGGTGTTTCGACATCTGCATGGCAAGCGCCACACTTGTCAACTTTGACTTCAAGTGTATGGGCATTGTGGCATTCTGAACAGGACTCGAAGATGCCGACGTGTTCAAAATAACCCATGTATTCCTTACCGGCATATTGATAGCCGCCCTGTGCATCGCCGCCAAAGCGGGTTGCGCCTGCCGCGAAGTAATGAACATTGGTAAAGCCCAGACCTTCTACGATCTGGTCGGGAGCAGCATCACTAATCTTGCGATCCACACTGAGCGTAGACTCGCGTCCCTGGTGGCAACTCATGCACAGGCCAGAGGTTTCATCCTCAATGGCGATGGTAATGCCGCTGGGGAAAGTGACTTCGGTAGCCGCACGGAGGGTAAAATCGGTTAGATCGCTGTGACAGGTGGTACATTCGAAGCCATTCGCAGGAGTGGCTGAAATGTTGACGCCCTCACTCAGATACAGAGGCAGGCCATCCGCCGAGTGGCAGCGGGCACAACTCCCGGGAACAGTACCCTCTTCGTCCCAGTGACGGAAGGCTTCTTCGGAGCCTGCAAAGTGACCGTGGTCAATGCGATGCAAACCAGCAACCGCTTCGGGATTCAGATCTTCTATTGAGTCGTACAGCAATTCGATAATGTACTTGCCACCGTGGGCAAACCCACCGGTATCTTTGATCGACACCTGGTAGTTATAGGCAGCTTTGACGAGGCGAGCAGTCCAGTTAATGTAACGGTTGCCATAGTTGGCTTCGCCTTCGGTCACTTCGCCATTGGCATCTGTATCCGTGAAGAAGTAGGGGTAGGTCAGCGGGTCGTAGACAATCGCAGCGCCAGCTACATCAGTCGAATAGGCCTGCATAGCCTGATATAGCACTTCCTGCAAACCAGCGATCTCAGCCTTGATGCCTTCTTCCATGTCGCCGTCGCCGTCATAATCCACCAGGGAGCCGTTCATGCGGACATTGGCGAAATCTTCAACGCTGGTAACATCGGTATGGCAGGCCTGGCAGTCATCTATTTTTACTTCCAGCGTGTGCGGATCATGGCACTCGATGCAGGTATCGTAATCTTCTACGTGCGCAAAATTCCCATCGTAGCTCTTGCCATCATACTGGTAGCCACCCATTGCCAGGGTACCGTATTTTGTCGCAGCGGCGGCAAAGTAATGGATGTTGATGAAGCCCAGTTCTTCGCTGACAGCGTCAACATCTTCAACCAAACCCAGTTCTTCGAACTTGGCATTGACCGAGACGGTGGAAGCGCGACCTTGGTGACATTCCATACAGCGGGATTCGTCGCCCAGGCCCAGCAATTCAACGCCGGAAGGCATCACAACGCTGGTTTTTTGGGCAGTCGCTTCGTTGTGGCAAGCCACACATTGAATGCCTTTATTCTCGAGGGCGGGCAACTCAATAACATTGGCACCTGTTTCCAGGTATTCAGCATAGCCTTCGGAACTGTGGCACTTGGCGCAAGCGGTAGCGACCACGGCGGGATCTTCTTCATCCCAGTGACGGAATGCTTCGGCAGCAGAATCCGCATGGGGGGAGCCAGCCCAATCTTCCGCAAATGGAACATTACTGACCAACGGTTCCGGACAAGCTTCGGGTTCCGGGCAGGTTGGACAATCGGCTTCAGGGCATTCCGCAGTTGTGGGTTCTGCCGCCACGGGTTCTACCGAGCTTTTTGTTTCTTCTGGCGCGGAGGCACAGCTTGCTAATGCAAGCCCGAGGCCAAGCGCCAAAACCACAAACAAAATCTTCTTATACATAACATTCTCCTTCATCATTGTGCAGTTCTATAAATTTACATGCACGTAAAATTCAATTGTGATACCGCATGGGGAGCCGCTTTTACTACGAGCGGTATAGATTTAACAGTCTAAATTCGGCAGGCACCACCTCCTTTGCAGTTCAATCGTTCTTCTTCTGGAGTTATCATCATCTTGGGGCTAATGTTTTTTGGCGGTATATAATCCAATAATTGGGTTGTGTTAATGTTCGTTTATGGAGTCAGTAAATCGAGCAAATCTCGCACTTCATCGAGCTGGCTCTGATGACTGCGAATAACCTGTACAGGTCGTTCGTCCACAGAAAGACGAATGATCGTAATATCGCGAATGGCAGATAACAATGCGCATAACAAACAACGCCGGTTCCAATCTAACTCGGATGAATTCAGGACGACCGCCGATGGCTGAAGCTCAATTATTTTCTCAATATATTCGTGTTCTTGAGGGTCAATGAAATGAAACGATACGCGCTCCGGAAATTGCTCAAAACGACTGGCAACTCCTTGGGAAAATAATGAGTGTTTCGACAAAATCACAACCTGGCTACGCATGATATCCCTTCGTAATTTATAAGACCTACGCAGTCTGACGAAACAAAAAATGCACTTTCGATCGTGAAAATATTAACGCAAGATGAGAGCATACGTCACATCCCCTGGGATGATTCTGTACACTCGAAAGAGCAGGATAAAAGCCTGCCTGAAAGAGTAGGTTGGCACTGAATACCGGGCGGGATAACAAAAAAAACTGGGACGATCATTCAGATCGTCCCAGTTTTTGTTTTTTTTATGATCTAGTACAGTTTATTGACCCAGTGCGGCCAAGCTGGCTTCGATCAAAGCCTTGGCATAAGGAGTATTGTGAACACCGAGGCTCTTGTCTTCAATAGCGATATAGATATAGTTCCACAAGGCGGCAGCTTCGGCTTCGGGATATTCGCCAACAACCAACTCATCGGCTTCTGCATCCCACATGTTCTTAGCAACCAGGGCAGCTTTCAGTTCGTCCAACATGGCCTGAACTTCGGTCTGAACACCATTGATGTCAAAATTTTCGGCTTCTTCGTGGCATTCCAGGCAGGCGGCGACAGCCGGTGCGAAGGTGTGGGCAGCGCCCTCACCCATGTGGCAGGTCACGCAGGTATTTTCAGCCAGGGTAGCGTGTTCAGCAGCTTCACCGACAACATCACCGGCTCCGGCTACACCAAGCAGCATAGCAGCTTGCGGCCCGTGGTGGGGGCCCCAGTGGGTGCTGCTGACATTGACGATACCATCAACGGCTTCCATTGGCCGACGCGGCTGGTGGCAGTTGGCGCACAGGTTCCCCATACCGCCATCAAAGGTTACGCCTTCGAAAGCGTAGAGCGCGACTGGGGCAGTGGTTTCCAACGCCCAATCGTCACCAGTATAGCTGGTGTGAACCTGGTGGCAGGCGCGGCAATCGATGCGGCTGGGGTTGGCACTTCCAAGCACATCGTCCGGGTTCATAGCATCAGCAATCATGGTGCTGAAGCCACCGCCAGAGTGACATCCGGCGCATGAATCACGTCCACCCGCATAGGCGGTAGTTTCACCGCTACCATGCTTGGATTCTTCCCAAGAATTCACCTTGCCGGTGATCACATCGGTATCGTTGTGGCAAGTCGTGCAAGTATCTTCTTGGGCAAACACACTGGTGGTGCCCACCAAGATGATGGCAAGAGCCAGCACCAGGGCCAACATGATAATTGTTCGTTTTTGCATTGTATTCTCCTCGTAAAATAATGGGTTGTGCTTGTTGGTAAACTACGCACAAAATTCAATCGTTAGTGGCTACATCAATGGAAATTTGGAGCCCTGAATAGCCAGATATTGTCTTATCTCTTGGGGGTGTACCACCTCCTCTGCTAGTCAGCGTGATACTCTCAATTGGGTGTACTTCGATATAAGCATCACAACATCAAGATGAATATTCTTTTTCAAACAGCATCACTCCATATTGAGCCCGAGTGATGGATCAAAAACTATAAAATTCATAGGTTTCAGATCGTGAAAATATTAACGCAAGATGAGAGCATTGGTCATATCCCCAAGAATGAATCTTTACACTCAAAAGAGCAGGATCGAAACCTATCCTTTCGAGTAGGACAGTATGATATTTATCCGACAAAAATATTATGGAATGGAGCGGCTTCCACCACCCAACACAAACTATCCCCAAGCGGGGAGGCGCAAATTATTGCCCCTTGCGAATAATCCCCTGGCTAATCGCGTAAGTAACCGCCTCGGTGCGGTTTTTTGCCCCCAGTTTCTGTAGAATATTGCGTAAATGGTACTTGACCGTATTTTCACTGATAAACAGTACTTGGGCAATATCCCGATTCGCCATACCATCTCCCACTTTGTCGAGTACTTCCAGTTCGCGGTCAGTTAATTGATTTGCACCCCCGATATCTTGCTCGGCCATCTTTTTAAAACGATTCATCAAACGCGCCGCAGTTTTGCGGGTAATAGCGGCATCCCCTCGCTCTACTCCCTGAAGCATTTCAATAAAATCATGGGCTTGCAAGTCTTTGAGCAAATAGCCATCGGCGCCGCGCTCAATGGCTGCGAAGAGATCACGATCATCATTGGAGACGGTGAGAATCACCACGCGGATATCCGGGAACTCTTCCTTAATGCGATCCAGAGCTTCCAAACCGGTCATATCGGGCATATCAATATCCAGCAATACCAGATCAGGTTGTAATTGGCGCGTAGATTCGAGGGCCATACGGCCATCGCCCACCTGTGCCACCACCTGATATCCGGCGGCCTCCAGCAAGCTGGTGATGCCATCACGAAATAAGGAATGATCGTCAGCGACTAAAACTCGCATAGTTATCTCCCGATGTTGGTTCGTGGCAATTGTAGAATAACGCGGGTGCCCTGTCCGGGAGCAGATATAATATTGAGAGCCGCCCGAATGGAATCGGCTCTCTCTTGCATGCTCGTCAAGCCAAACTTGCTAGGGTTCTTGGCGTTCATTGCTTGCTGTTCGAAGCCGCAGCCATTATCGCGAATTTCCAAATAGATTTGATCGGATTGCCACATTAAAATCACTTGCGCCTGGGTGGCGTCCGCATGTTTGCGAATATTGGAGAGTGATTCTTGCACAATGCGCAATATTTGCAGCACAATCTCCGGCGGGAGTATGCCATCACCATTGGAAGGCAACTCTAATTCCACAGGCAGTTCACTCAAAAGGTTGAAGCGCTCCACATATTCACGCAGAACAGCCGAAAGGTCTGCATCCACATCTCCGGTCATGCGTAATCCCAAAATGGCCTCACGCACATCCACAAAAACACCACGGGCGGCTTCTTCGAGCTGGATTAAGTGCTGCTCAGCGGCGCTGATCTTTCCTTGATGAAGCAACAAACGCGCGGCGCTGGCTTTGGTATTTACATACCCTAACACTTGTGCCACACCGTCGTGCAATTCGCGGGCAATACGCTCGCGCTCTTCGATAATCGCATTCTGACGCAGTTTGCTGCGCGCTTCTTGCTCGTGGGTGTAGTGTTCAATATCTTCAGCCATCTGGTTGAAGGTGTCGGCAAGCTGACAAATTTCATCTGCCAGGCGGGAGCCTTTCGTGATGCGTGTGGAGTAGTCTCCTGCTGCATAGGCGGCAATCGGTTCTCGAAACGATTCGATGCGCCGAACAACCAGACGGTTGATGAGTAGATACACCCCAATTGTAAACAAAGCGGTGAGCACAACGACAAGGCCAAGGCTTAAGCCTAAATTATTGAGCAATTGTTGGCGTAATTCTTTCAGAGAAATATCAATTATCAATACCCCCATATGAGGATCGTCATTTTCTGTACAGCCTATACAATCCAGTGGAACGATAATGGGTGTAGATACTCGAAAGGTATATTCACTACTTTCGAGATCAATGGTTCGGGGGCGTTCTTCTTCCGGGTATTGATGACAGATCCAGCACTCCGGTATCTGGTAATTGAGTACTTGGTGGCGTGCGATGCCCTGCCCACCTGATTTTATGACCGTTCCATCACTGTTGATGATTTGAATCTCGCGCACATTTTCCATCTTGCTGACATCGGCGAGAATGGTCAGCAAGTGCTGCTCATCGCCAATTGCAAAGGCGTGGGCAATGCTATTCTCCAGGGCATCGCCTAGCTGGATGGCGGCCAGGCGCGCATATTCATCGAGATGCTGAAATTCACGCCAGTAGTATAGCCCACTTAATAGGAGCAATACCACGAACACAGGCAGCGCAATGCCCAATGCAACACGCGCACGCAAACTGGTACGTGCAACCAAATATTGCCGCCAAAAATTCAAAAAGGCTTGCCGTAAACGGGTCATCAATAGAAACGCCGAATGTAAAAGTTGTACAGATTTAGGTGCGCAAACGGGCACCACAGGCGCGGCAAAAACGATCGTTGCCCGTCGCACGTTTGCCGCATTGATGGCAATAGGTAGAATCTGGCGAGGCCGATGCGCCATATTCCGAGGGTGTGCGTTTGCTGCGAGTGGAATGATTGGCAGATGAGGAGTTCTTGCGCCCCGATTGCCAGTACCACACAATGCCGCCCACTACCAACAGTACCCCCGCTCCACCTAAAATCCAGGGCAATAGCGTCATGAAATTAATAGATTGCAAACCTTGAGAATTGCTGATCGGCTCGCTGGCTTGCACCGGGAAACTCTCGACGCTGAGCGTGTCATCGTTCTTTTGATAATCGATTTTCACACTGACAGAATCGCCCGCATTCGGCGCGCCGATATCCATCATATAGTAACTTAAACCATCCGAACCGGCCTGGAATTCACCCAGGTTGGGTTCTATAGTCATTTCGCTGGCGCGCACGGGTTTTTGCACCAAAATGACCATATCATCAACGGCGTAGTCGGCATTCCAGATAAATTCATAATGCCGGGCGGTGTCGGTTTTCTCCAATTGGGGATCATAGTATTCCAATTGCACATTGGTTGCCGTTGCTGTCATCGTGATATAGGACCACTGTCCTTCTTCTTGCCGGTCAAATATGGCATTCAGCAATGCACCGTCAGGTTGAAGTACTGCAACCGCGTTGGGGTCGCCCACGGCAGCGGGAATGCGGAAGGTTATATCGACGGGCAGGCTAACATCGGGGGCTAATTGCGCCCGCAAGATGACCAGCATTTCTGAGCGGTCGTATTCGGGCCATAAATCAACCTGTAAATAGGCCAGGCGTATTGTGTCTTGTGCCTGAACGCTCAACGGAATTAGCAGCGCAAGCAATACAGCAAAAATGATGCATCGTTTCAACATAACGAACCTCGCAAGAAAAAAGATTTTAGATGAGAATGATACCACGAGAGAAAGAATTTCGACGATTCGACAAGTCAGGGGATGGTTGAATTTCAGCCGATAGAATCGCGCAAGCGCTGGGCGAGCGCGCCGAATTGCGGGGTGTAGCGCAAGTTTCCATCGCGCGGACGGGGGAGATCAATTCGCACATCCATGCGAATTTGGGCGGGACGCGGCCCCAGCACGAGCACGCGGTCAGCCAGGAAGACGGCTTCGTCGATGGCGTGGGTCACCATGATGATGGTTTTGCGGGAGGCTCGTCCCCCGTTGCGCGCGTCTACAGCAATTCGTAGCAGTTCGGCCCCCATTTGTTCACGCGTCAGCGCATCCAGTGCGCCAAAAGGCTCATCGAGCAGGAGCACATCGGGATCATGCACCAGGGCGCGGGCGATCGCCACTCGCTGCGCCATGCCCCCCGAGAGATCGCGCGGCAGCCAATCGGCAAAGCCTTGTAGACCCACCAGTTCGATCAACTCGTGAACCCGAGGGGCAATTTCGCTCTCTGGCGTGCCTTGCAGTTCCAGGGGTAGTGCAATATTGGCAAATGCCGAGCGCCAAGGCATCAGATTGGCATTCTGGAAGACAACCCCTACCCCGCGACGCGGCCCCCGCAGAGGCTCGCCGCGGAATAATACTTCGCCGTGGGTGGGGGAGAGCAATCCGCCCAGAACGCGCAGCAATGTGCTTTTACCACACCCCGAGGGGCCAAGTACACACACAAATTCCTGCCGATCCACCGCGAAGGAGAGCGGGTCTAAGACTTGCAGGTTGCCATTTCCATCGGAAAAAGCAACCTGTAAATTCGTCACCGCCAAAATCGGTTCAATTTTCAATGAAGTCATTGGTAAATGCGGCTTCTAAATCCAGAGGAGCATTGATCAACTGCATATTGATGAGTACATCCTGCATATTTTGCCATGCCTGTAGATCGGAATAGCCGACGGGGTCATGTTGATAGAGCGCAATCGAGGCACGTAAAATATCGAGTTGAACATGAATATCGGCTTCTTCGAGGCCATCGACATATTTTTTTGCGATTTCGTAGGCATCTTCGGGGTGTGCAATGGTGTAGCGAATGCCGCTGAGAGTGGCTTCCACCATGCCGCGCACCAGTTCTGGATGGTTGGCGATGGTGGTTTCATTGGTCAATAGACCGTTAGATACTAGATGGGCATAGTCGGCCACAGCGATCACATCTACATCGTAGCCTTGAGACTGCAACTGGATCGGTTCGTTGGTAGTATAAACTACCACGGCATCTTCTTGGCCGGCAACTAGCGCCTCCACCTGATTGAAGCCAATCGAGTCGAGAGTGATATCGCTCTCCTGCAATCCGGTGGCATCCAACAGCGCCCGTAAGCCAATATAATTGGCCCCAAATGGCCCTGGCAGACCTACGCGCTTTCCGGCCAAATCGCCTGGTTGTGTAATGCCCTGCCCGGTCATGGCAACCACGCCTACGGGGTAGTCGCGGTACCAGGCCATTACATACACCACTGGCAACCCCTGGTTGCGCGCCATCAACACCTGTTCGCCAGAAACCACCGAAAATTGCAAATCGTCCGCCCCAACCAGCGCCACGCCATCGGTTTCAAAACTGTAATCAAACTCAAGCTCAATGCCCGCCTTCTCATAAAAGCCCAATTCGACGGCCACATAAAAAGGCGTGTACTGCACATTGGGGATATAGCCCATCGGCAGACGAATGTGCGTTAATTCCTGTGGGGCGGCTTCGGGCTGCGCCGGGGCAGGTTCAGCCTGACAGGCTGTCAGAACCAGCATTGCAGCGACAATCAAAAAAAGAACATGTTTTTTCATTGGATAATCTCCTGTAGTATAAACTTCAAAGCAGTGTCACAATGGAAAATATTGAAAACCATCGTGTTTCCGCATCTTTGCGTTATTCTTCCGCGCGGCGCTGCCAGGCCAGTAGATGGTTTTCCAGACCCACCACCAGCCCATAGAGCGCCAACGCCAGCGCCACGAGCACAAAAACGGCTACAAAAACCAGGGCGGTATCATACATGCCGCGCCCCACATTGATTAAAAATCCCAATCCGCGATCTGCGCCGACAAATTCGCCCACCACGGCGCCGATTACCGCCAGGGTAGCGCCAATCCGCAGTCCGCCAAGGAATACCGGCATGGCGGCGGGAATTTCAAGATGCTGCAAAATTTGCCAGCGTGTGGCCTGCAGGGAGTGCATCAGGGCGTATAAATCTTCAGGAACAGCGCGCACGCCCACAATGGTATTGACCAGCACCGGGAAGAAGACAATCAGTGCGGCGATCAGCACCTTTGAGAGCAGCCCCGGCCCCAGCCAGATCACCAGCAGTGGCGCAATGGCAACCATTGGCACGGATTGGCTGGCGACAATATAGGGAGATAGCAAACGCTCCAGCAAACGCGATTTCGCCAGAAGATAGCCGGTGAAGGTTGCTGTGACCAGTCCCACGGCAAGCCCAAGCAACACTTCAAAGAGCGTAACCCCCAGGTGGCGCAGCAGGCTGCCATCTTCGACGGTTTGCATAAAACGGCGTGCCACATTCCCCGGCGATGGCAGTACAAAGGCAGGCAGATCGGCAGCCCAAATGATCACTTGCCATAAAAGCAGCATCCCGATGAGCGAAACAATTATAAAGATTACGCGCTGGGTATCTTTCATTATAGGTATTACAAAAAAAGCCCCGATCTGAATCGGGGCTTTTTGTAGTCAGGTCAAGAACAACAGGTTCTGGCCTGACTACGCGCCATAGGTAGCGAAATACGCTCTATGGCACAAAAACCCCGAAAACAATTGTTTTCGGGGCGAAAATACAACTACTTTAGCCCACTGCGGGCCTGTATAGTTGATTCACCTTCTTCCATCCGGACTCTACCGTCGGTTCCGGAATTACACCGGATCATGCACTCAAGAGCGCTCGCGGACTTTATCCGCCGGTCGGGAATTACACCCTGCCCCGAAGGTTCTATTTAATTGGTTTGGAGATTATAACCGTTCAAAAATTCACAGTCAACAGGATGAACATCCTAAAAAAAGCGGGAAGAGCTTATGCTCTCCCCGCTTTGACTTGCCAGGGGTTGGCTTCAACAGGCTCAAGGAAATAATTTATCCCCGAAAAAATACTATTGACTCCACTGAAAAAACTACCGTGCAGGTGTTCCCGCCGGAATATATGGGGG
>ERZ890953.1240-NODE-1240-length-13132-cov-8.637684_pt1 | contig 13132 bp, 9 predicted proteins | sample MGYA00521264_ERZ890953 | MGnify/ENA primary metagenome ERZ890953 (study PRJEB32303, sample SAMEA104408629) | aquatic metagenome | biome: Brackish water; feature: Chemocline; material: water | place: Baltic Sea | collected 2014-10-26T21:54:00 | depth 200 m ... | reverse complement strand
GGCCACTCGTCAGCCACAACGCACTTGGCGCGCGGTCAGCCACTACCCGCCAACAGCCATCGAAGCGGCACCACCGGCGCAACCCTGCCCCCAACAACCAGCACCTCCCGGCAGCCTCCAGCATCGTAGGCGCCTCGTAGGAAGAAGGCGCCTCGTAGGAAGAAGGCGCCCCGTAGGAAGAAGGCGCCCCGTAGGAAGAAGGCGCCTCGTAGGAACCGCCACCTTCGACTCACCGATCTCAACGCCTCCACCGGCCACCATCCCCGGGCACCTCCCGGCAGCCCGACACCACGGGCGCATGGTTTGATGGGCTGTTCGCAGCCCGAGAGGGCCAGCGCCCGCCTGTTCCGGGCAAGGCGCCACCAGCCCGCGGGTCGTTGAGAGTTCGGCGCCCCTTTCACACTTCAGCGTGAAGGCACTCGAAAGTGGGCGCTGGCTTCGCGCTGGCATGGATCGTCCACATCGTCGTCTTCAGCGGTATGCGGACGTTGACGAACCGGGCGTCCCCCTCCCCATATGGCGCTCGAAGTCCATATGGGAGGCGTCCTATCTGCCAGTCGGTTCCAGGCTCGCGGTCCTCCAGGCGTAGGCGAACTCGCTGCCGATGCTGGTGACCAGGCGATACACCACCGTGCCGTCCGGCGTGACCTCGTCCAGGATGCCAGTCTGCGAGAAGTCCACCAGCACGTTCCCGTTGGGCAGCACCTGGGTGTTGCCCAGGTAGCGCACCTTGGAGCACTCGGCGTTCTGGTACGACCAGACCTCCTCCGCAGTGCCTGCTTCGGGGTCCAGAGACAGAATCACGGCTTCGGAGCACGCATCGGAGTCGCTGTCGTAGTGCTGGTTGAAGACGTGGAGGCCGTCTGGGCTCACCTCGGCGCTGTGCGGCCAGGCCAACAGAGGCTCGCCATCGGAGCTGACGAGATCGCCCCAAGTGTTCGAGAGCGCCCAACGCTGGGCTCCGGTGCCCGCCTCCACGGCTATGATGGCGTCCAGGTGCCGAAGGCTGACGTAGTAGAGCCCCTGCGAGCGATCCAGGGACAGGTAGTTGCCATGGGACCAATCGATGCGTCCCTGTTTGTCGGGCTCGGGGTTCGTCGTGAGGGCGAGATCGGGCTCGATGTGATCGAAGATGTTCCAGATCACGCTGCTGTCGCCGTCGCGGTCGAACTCGATGATCGAGTCACCCTGCATGGTCCGTTCGCTCTCCAGCCCCTCGTCGATCACGAGGGTGCTGTAGCCGAGGAATGCGTAGTGTTCGTCATCCAGCACGACGAAGTCGTGGTGGGAGGCCCTGACCATCGACGACCAGAGCAGCTGACCGTCCCACGCGATGTGGACCAGCTCCTCGCCGATGACCTCCTCGACCTCGTCCTTTTGCGGGATTCGGTTGAAGTACAAGCCCGATCCGTCGGGTGCGAGCGCGATGGTGTGTACCGGCGAGGTGGTCAGGTAGGTCCAGATGAGCCGCGCCTCGGCGTCGAAGACGCTGACCCACGCATCATCACCCTTGCGGATGGGGACGACGGTGAAGCCGTCGAAGGCCTGCGTCGTGTCGTGGACTGCGAGCTCTACGTTGGGGGCGCCGACTGGGAGCGTCCCCACCTTCAGGGGGATCACCGAGCTGGTGAGGGTGCCGTCCTCGCTGGCCACCTCGACGGCCAGCTCCGCCAGGGAACCGGGCAGCAGGCCTACCAGCACGGCCTCGTGCGAGGTCGAGGGCTCGGAAGAAGCCGCGCGCCGCAGCGACAGGTCGCCTGGCGGGCCGTACACCACAGCACACGTGGTCGGTTCGGACGTGGAGAAGCGTACCGTGGCCACGTTGGGTACGATCTCGCTCCACAGAACCTCCGGCTCGAGCACCAAGCCGTCGCCCTGGGTGTCGTCGGGGCCATCCACCTTGTCGTGGTTCGGGTCTTTGCAGCCGCAGAAGCCGACAGCCGCCAACGCGAGCAGCGCGAGCTTCATGTCGGAGGCACACGAAGCCGCCGTGGGCTCGCTGTGACGCATGAATGGACGGTGAGACACAAGGGCATCCTTTGGCGATGGCTCGATGATAGCAGCTCGGGGTCACTGGCGACCATGCCTCCGCCAGCTGCACGATCTGTCGCTTCGCACGCACCCGCCCACCCCCATCCGCCAGCCCAGCTCGGGCTGACAAGCGCAAGGTGTCCCGCTCGTCCACCAGCCCTTCGGTGGTGTAGAGCCGCCACTCGATGCCCACGTCCCAGGGATCGACGACCTGCCCGGGCTCGAGGCGCTCCGGCAGGCAATCTCCGGTGACGAGGTCCCGGAGCGGCTGCCCTACGCCGTCTCGCAGGCGTCTCCAATGCAGCTGGGCTCCAACGGGGGGGGGGGGCGATGAGCCCGATGCGGACCGCGAGCCGACAGATCTGGCAGCCCACGCAGATGCCCAACGCGGTCTCCAGGAAGAGCAGGAGCAGACAGACCAGGCAGATCATGCAGACGGGCTCGAACCAGGATGCGTCCTGGACCAGGAGTGCAAGAACGGACCGTCGTGGACGGGCAGTCTGCGCTCAGGGCCGGTCGACCGTCAGGGAGTGCGTCGTACGCATCGCGACGGCCTCGAGAGGTGGAGTGTTCCGGGCACACTCACCGGGCACAGCCCCCCACGATCCGCTACTGGACGGCTCTGCCCTTCACTCTCCTGTTCTGATCCCGCCTGGAAACAATGCACCTCATGCGCCGTGCTTCACCCTCGCTCCTCCTCGCCTCGCTGCTGGTCCTCTGCGCCTGTGACAGATCACAGGACGACACCGAGCTCCCCCGCGACAGCGATCCGGTGGAGCAGCCCGACGACACCGGCGTGGACGCCCCCGTCTTCACGGGCGACTACGACCTGGCTCAGGCCTCCGCCCGGCTGTACGCCGTCGAGGAGCAGCAGCACAGCGGCCGGGTGCTGGGGCTGGGTGACCTGGACGGCGATGGAGATGACGATCTGGTGGTCACCACGGTGCGGGACGACGAGTACCAGGGCGGCGCCTGGTTGATCACGGATCTGCCCGATGGTCGGGCCACCCTGCCTGAGGTCGGGATCAGGCTCGAGGGCGAGCCCTCGACCCTTGGAGCCGGGCGCTCGGTGGGTGTGGCGGATGTGGACGGCGACGGGTTGGCCGACGTGCTGCTGGGGGCTCCCTACCCTGGCACGAGCTCCTTGTTCCTGCTGCGTTCTCCCATCACCCAGGACATGGATGTGGCGGACGCCGAGGTCCGGCTGATGGGTCAGGACGGTGACTACAGCGGTCACGGATCCGACCTGGTGGACGTCAGCGGCGACGGCCTGGCCGACGTGATCGTCGGCGCCTATGGGTCCGACCTGGGTGGGACCGGCAGCGGCGCGGTCTTCATCGCCCGGGCCCCCTTCGAGCCGGGCTCCGGCTCGCTGACGCAGGTGGCTGCGGCCACCCTGGTGGGCGCCGAGCCCGGCGATGGGGTGGGGCGCGTGGTTCGAGGGGGAGGGGACGTGGACGGCGACGGCCTGGTCGACCTGCTGGTGGGCGCGTCCTTCTCCGACCGCCATGGTGTCGACCGGGGCCTGGCGCACCTGGTGTTGGGCCCCTTCGCGGGAACCATGGATCTGGCCGACGCCCAGGCGACCCTGCTGGGCGAAGCCTCCGGGGACTACGCCGGCATGGACATCGCCTTGGCCGACGTGGACGGAGACGGCCGGGTGGACCCCATCGTGGGGGCCCAGGGATCGCCCAGTGAGCTGGTCGGCGCGGTCTATGTGTTCACCGCTCTGCCCAGTGGCGTGCTGGACCTGGGCTCCAGCACCCTGGTCATCCGCGGCGAGCAGCCAGGCTGGGTGCTCGGGTGGTCGGTGGCGGCTCGTGACATCGACGCCGATGGCCGCGCCGAGCTGCTGCTGGGCGCCATCGGTGCCAGCGAGGGTGGTGAGTCCCCCGGCGCAGCCTACCTGTTCGACGATCCCTCGTCAGGCGCCTGGACCACCGCCGACGCCGACGCTCGGCTGCTAGGAGAGACCCACGGGTCCTACACCGGCCTGGGCGTGGCCTTGGGTGATCTGGACGGCGACGGATGGGGAGATCTGATCGTGGGCGCCCCCCTCGAGCCCAGTGCCGGCGAGGCGGGCGGGGCGGTCTACGTGCTGACGACGGGCTTGCCGAGCTTGCCCGGATAGCCGCGTCGGCGCGCCAGGCCTGCGCCCAGGGGTCGGCCCACCGGGTCCATGGGTCTATCTTGCTCGGCATAGCGCACCCCAGGCAGGGCCTGCAGCGCCTCGAGGGGGGGGGGCGGAGCGTCCCCGGGAAGCGCAGGATGCAGACCTTCGAGGCCTCGAAGCAGCGCTCCACCAGGCCGCCCAGGGCCAGGGCTTGCGCGGTGAGCGCGGGGACCGACGCGGGCCCCAGCACCCCCACCAGGGCGGTGTCGTCACCGGCCTGGGCGCAGAGGCTGACGAGGGCCAGGGGCAGCAGCACGGCGGTCTCCGAGGGTGGCTCGCGCATGGTAGGCTATGGCCACGATTGGAGGGATGCCATGTACCTGGACTGCTGCGACGGCCCGATCCCCCTCGCGACCCGCGACCTCGACGGCGGTGAACATGGCGGCCGCTATGCACCGCAGGAGCTCGAGGTCGCCTTGGTGGTGGTCGAGGAGAAGCCCTGCATCGACGTCAAGGAGCAGCGATCGGACATCGGGTTCGAGCTGAAGCCGCTCGTCCTGGCGCCCCTCGAGAGCCCGCGCTGAACCGACGACCGCGGTGGAGGTGAGCCGGGGCCCTACTGCTGCACGTACGCCCTGATCTCATCCCCTGGCGCGATCAGCCCATGGACCCCGCGCACGGCGAACACAGGTGGAGCACCGGGAACCGCCGGCAGCAGCAGGGGCAGCAGCGAGCCCGGGGTGCCGTCCAGCCACAGGGCGCAGGTGGTGGCGCCAGGCGCGCACAGCTCCCGCGCCCGATCCAGCAGGGAGACTCCCAGGGCGCTGTCGTCCAGCCGCAGCAGCACGGCGCCTTCGGGGGCCTGGGGCAGCACGCCGATCCAGGCTCGCTCGATGCTGGGAAGGGTGTCGGCGGCGAAGCTCAGCACCACCGGCAGCCTCAGCATGGGCTTGGGGTCGCGGGCTTCTTGCTCGCTCAGCCAGGCGCGCAGCTCAGCGGCGGGCTGGCTCGCCGGGCCGGGGCTGTACTCGAGGACGGGGGCGGGCTGCATGGCTTGGGCTTGGATGCGCTGCACGATGGGGGGCTCGCTGGGATGGGCCACGACCGCGGCGCAGAGGGCCAGGATGGGCAGGATCGTCATCTATCGCTCCGGCTTCAGCACCCGGGTGCGGCCCGAGTAGCTGGCCGCGAACATGGCGCCGTCGTTGTCGTAGCCCACGATGTCGCCGTAGTGCATGGGCACGACCACCCGCGGGCAGAACTCGCTGGCGGCCTTGATCGCCTCGTCGATGGTCATCACGTAGGTGCCGCTGACCGGCAGCAGGGCCACGTCGCACAGGATGTGCTTCATCTCGGGGATGAAGTCCGTGTCGCCGGCGAAGTACAAGGTGAAGTCGTCGATCTGGACCAGCCAGCCCAGGTGTCCGGCCGCCTTGGGGTGGAAGGGCTGCCCCGGGGCCCGGAACTTGTTGGTGTTGTAGGCGGGCACCGCCTGGATGGTGGCGTCGCGCACCCGGGCAGTGTCGCCGGGGGCCATGATGCGCGCCATGCCCAGCTTGGTGGCCGCGGCCTGAGGCGCCAGGACCACCGTGCGGGGCCCGCGCAGCTTGTCCACGTCGTCGGGGGAGCAGTGGTCGTGGTGGTCGTGGCTGACCAGGATGATGTCGGCGGGCGGAGGGCGGCCCTGGATCTTCCAGGGATCGAACCAGATGGACGGCGGGCCGTCGAGGTGGAAGCTGTCGTGGCCGTGCCAGTGCAGGCCAGCGAGCCAGGCGTCGAGCTTCTGGGTCACATCGGCTCCTGTCGGGGATTCGGTGCATTGCAAGGGTAGCAGAATGAACCCATCGGTGGGGTGGGCAGGACCACGAAGATGTCTCCGGGTATTGCTGGATGTCTGAACTGTCCAAAACAGGCAAAACGTGATGTGATGTCTCCAGTGATGACCGATGTGCAAGGGGGAGAGACCATGGTCGATACGCAGAACCAGACCCACAACACGGCGCCACACATCACCGCGCTGGTGTTGCTGCTGGCAGGGATCACCGTGCTGGGCCTGGTGCTGTTGATGAACAACTACCTGCTCTTCCACTGCCTGGTGGAGCTGGGCTCGGCCGCGGTGGCGGCCTGCATCGCCATGATCGCCTGGAACACCCGCAGCCTGCAGCGCCACGACTACCAGCTGTACCTGGGCATCGCCTTGGCCGCTGTGGCCATCATGCTGGTGCTCCACACCCTCAGCCACGAGGACATGGCGGTCTTCAACACCGCCATGCCTGGCGCCTCGAACCAGCTCGGTCTGCTGTCGAGGCTCTGGCTGGCGGGCGCCCTGATGCTGGCTCCCAGCTTCATTCGTTCCAGGATTCGAACCTGGGCAGCCGTCACCACGGCCGTGATGTTTGCCGTACTGTTCACCGGCGCCGCTCTGCACACGGGTCTGCTACCCGAGGGGCTCGAAGCCCAGGGATCGGCAGTGCCGCTCCTGCGCGGAACCGAGGCCGCCGTACTGGTGATGCTGCTGGCCGCCCTCGCCACCCACTGGCGGGCCCGCGAGTCGTTCAATCCCCGGGTTCTGACCACCATCTGCAGCGGCATCCTGCTCGCGTTGGTGGCGGAGATCTGTTTGGCCAACGCGGCCAACAGCAGCAGCTGGGCCAGCGCCGCAGGGCACATGGCTCAGCTGCTGTGCTTCGCGCTGCTGTACTGGGGCTTGGTGCGACTGAGCCTGTCCGAGCCCTACACGCTGCTGTTCCATGAGATCAGCACCAACCTCCAGAGCCTCGAGCACGAAGCCAACCGGGACCAGCTCACCGGCCTGTACAACCGTCGCGGGCTGATGGTGCTGGGTGAGGCCCAGCTGGCCCTGGCCCAGCGCCTCGGCCTGAAGGTCACCGTGGTCTTCGCGGACCTCAATGGGCTCAAGGCAGTCAACGACGAACACGGCCACACCTGGGGCGACCAGGCCTTGGTGGACACGGCTGAGCTGCTGCGCCAGACCTTCCGAGGGGCAGACGTGGTGGCGCGTATGGGGGGAGACGAGTTCGCGGTGCTCCTGGTCCACGGCAACGGCAAGGAGCCCGTGCTGCGCCTACGAGAGGCCATCGAGCGCTTCGGGCGGGAGGCGAACCGACCCTACCGGCTGTCCATCGCGGTGGGAGCCACCGTGGTCAGCCCGGGTCAGCCGGGCAGCCTCGAGGACATCCTGAAGATCGCCGACGCCGAGATGTACACCGACAAACAGGAACACTACGCGAAGCTCGGCGAAGAACCGCGCAGCTGATCCGCAGGGAGGCTTGACGAAGGCAGGTGCGCCAGCTAGTCTCTCGACCGATCGGTCGAAGTTCGACCATGTAGTCGAGGGCGCATGAGCATCGAGGACCGCCGAGCCCGCGAGCGCGAGCAACGCCGCGTCGAGATCCTGGCGGCCGCCACCCGGGCCTTCGCGCAGGCGGGGATCGATGGGGCCAGCATGGGCGCCATCGCCCGCCAGGCCGAGCTGGGCAAGGCGACGCTGTACTACTACTTCCCCACCAAGGAAGCCCTGTACGACGCGGTGATGGACGAGGGCACCGAAGCCTTCTTCGCCAGCCTTCCAGAGGCGCCCGCTCGAGGCGAGGATCTGGCCGATGCGGTGGAGGCCCTGCTGCGTGGCTACCTGGCATTCTTCGAGCAGCAGCCGGACCTGCACCGGGTGCTGGCCCACCGCCTGGTGCATGCCATGGGCGCTTCGTGGGCACCAGGTGGACCCCACCACGCCGCCTCGGAGCAGCCTCAGCCTCCGGCCCACCTGGCCTTCATGCTCCGCCTGATGGGCCTGGTGCAGGCCACCCCCTGGCGCGGCGATCCGGCCGCCTTCCACGCCTTCCTGGCGGATGTGCTCATCGTCCTGTCCCAGCGCATCCTGGCTGGGCAGCACGAGCTCGACGCCGCGCTGGCGTTCTACCTCTCCGTGCTCCGCCACCCTCCCTTTCGCCTGGAAACCTCCCCATGAAGTGGATCAGCGACCTCTCCATCCGCAACCCCTGGCGGGCCCTGCTGGTGATGTTCCTGCTCACGGTGGCCATGTCCACCGGCCTCAAGAACCTCGAGGTGGACCCGGACGTCCTGCGTGACCTGCCCGACGACATGCCCGAGAAGGTCCTGTATGACCGCATCGGCGAGATGTTCCCCTCGAAGGAGATGATCTTCGTGGGGCTCGAGCACCCGGATCTGTGGACCCCTGAGGTGCTCCAGCAGATCCAGCGCATCACCGTCGCCATCGAGGATCTGCCCGTGGTGCAGCAGGTGGTCTCCCCCACCAACGCCACGGTGGTGGTGGGCACCGCCGAGGGCATGGAGATCCGCGACGCGGCCGACCCCTTCCCCGAGACCGCGCAAGAGGCGATGGACTTCCGGGACTTCCTGCTCGAGCAGGACGCCCTGTCGGGCCTGGTGGTGAGCGAGGACGGCGCCGTGGCCGCCATGATGATCTTCCTCGAGGCCAACCTGCAGGTCACCGAGTCCCAGGCCGCGGGCCAGGTGCTCGAGGCGCTGTGGGGCACCCAGGACCAGATCGCTCGCGACCATGTGGCGCAGGGCGTGGAGAGCGGAGTGCTCGTCAGCTACCCGGCGGGGCGGCCGGTCACGACCTACGTCTCGTCCAAGACCATCGGCAAGGAGACGGGGATGCTCACCTCCTCGGCCCTGCTGCTGATGATCGTGCTGCTCGGGGCCCTGTTCGCCAACTTCAGGGGCGTCTTCCTGCCCATCGGCGTGGTGGTGGGGGCCACCCTGTGGACCATGGGCGGCATGGGCTGGGCCGGGCTGGCCATGACCCACAGCACCGAGGCCCTGCCCATCATGCTCATCGCCATCGGCGTGGCCGACGGTGTGCACATCGTTCAGGCCTACATGGTCCGAGTGCGCAGCCAGGAGCGGCTCGCCGCCGTGATCACCACCATGGACGATCTGCGCTGGCCGGTGATCATGACCTCGGTGACCTCGGCGGCGGGCTTCTTGGCCCTGAACACCTCCGGGGTCCGCAGCATCATGATCCTGGGCGGGCTCACCGCCTTCGGCATCGGCGTGGCGCTGCTGTTCTCCCTGTCCTTCATCCCCGCCCTGTTGGTGCTGCTGCCCACCCCCAAGCGCGCTCGCGAGAAGCAGGCGAAGCCCAAGGCCTCGGTGTTGCAGCGCCTGCTGATGGCATGGGGTGACTGGCTGGTGGCGCACAAGCCGCTGGCCACGGGGGGCATCCTGCTGCTGGTGGGCCTGAGTATCTGGGGCGCCACCAAGGTCGAGGTGGAGACCTCGGTCAACGAGAACTTCCCAGAGGACAACCCAATCCGCATCGCCGGCGAGTTCTTCAACGACCACTTCGCCGGGGTCAGCAACCTGCAGGTGGTCTTCGAGGGCCAGGCGGGCACCGTGAAGGACCCCGAGTTCTTGGCCCTGATCGCCGAGTTCCAGGCCTGGGCCGAGGCCCAGGATCAGGTGGGCGGATCCTCCAGCATCGTGCCCATGCTCACGAGCATGAACCGGGTGATGCACACCGGCGACCCCAGCTACGACCGCCTGCCCGGCGTCACCGAGATCGAGGTGGGCGTCGACTACCAGCTGGACGAAGAGGGGAACGAGGTCGAGGTGCCGGTCACCCGTTCCGTGGCGGGGGCCGAGGTGATCTCCGGCTACTTCTCCCTGCTCGAGATGAGCGGCAAGCCTGGCGATCTGGCCAACTTCGTCACCGACGACTTCGGCTCCGCCAAGGTCACGGTGTTCCTCAAGTCCGACCGCAAGAAGGATCTGGACCGCATCGTGGCCGGTGTGCGCGGCTGGCTGGACGAACACCAGGCCCACGCCGAGGTGGAGATGACCGGCATGGCGGTGTTGATGCTGGCGGTCAACGATCTGATCACCAAGGGCCAGAGCATCAGCATCCTGGTGTCCCTGCTGCTGGTCTTCGTGCTCACCTCGCTCCAGTTCCGCTCCGGCCGCCTGGGGCTGATCAACACCCTGCCCTTGTTCGTGGCCCTGTTCTTCAACTTCGGTCTGATGGGCCTGTTCGGCCTGGACATCAACCTGATGACCATGGGCGTGGCCTCCATGGCCATCGGCGTGGGCGTGGACTACGGCATCCACTTCGTGCACCGCTACCGGGAGGACTTCGCCCGGCACGGCGAGCCGGTGGCGGCCCTGCGGGGCACCATGGGCGAGGCCGGGGTGGCCATCTTCATGAACGCGCTGGCGGTGGCCGGGGGTTTCCTGGTGCTGCTGCTGGCCTCCTTCCAGGGAGTCAAGACCATGGGTCTGCTCATCAGCCTGATCATGGCGTTCTCGGCGCTGGGCGCCCTGACCATCCTGCCCCTCATCTTCACCGGGCTGCGCCCCAAGGCCGCCGAGAAGCTGGGCAAGGGCGTGATCGTCGGCCTGCTGCTGCTGGCGATGCTGCCGGCCCTGTCCCGTCCCGTGCTGGCCGCCGATGGCGACGGTCGGGCAACCATGGAGTCGGTGCTGAACCGCTCGAGCTTCCAGGACATGCAAGGCCAGTCCACCCTCACCATCACCTCGTCCAGCGGCAGCACGAAGGTGAGGGTGTTCCAGATGGCCTCCCGGGACAACGCCGAGGGCGAGAACGACATGATCCTGTACATGCAGGAGCCCGCCGACATGCGCGGCAACGCCTTCCTGGTGCTGGGCCACGCCGAGACCGAAGACGAGCGCTGGATCTACATCCCGGCCCTGCACAAGGCGAACAAGATCGTGGGCTCGGGCCGGAAGGGCAACTTCATGTCCTCGGACTTCACCTACGACGACATCGGCAGCCCTGATCTCGACGAGTGGGTCTGGACCCTGGGCGCTGCCGCCGAGGTCGACGGTCACGCCTGCCAGGAGGTCGTCGCCACCCCCGTCAGCGACCAGATCGCCAAGGACACGGGGCTGTCCGAGGTGCATTGGTTCATCGACTCGGCGCTGAAGACCACCCGCAAGGCCGAGTTCTACGACCGCCAGGGCGCCCTGTCTCGGCGGATGGTGGTGGAGAAGATCGAGATGTTCGGCGAGGTGCCCTTCGCCACCGACATGCTGATGACCGATCTGGGCTCGGGCCGCACCAGCCGGATGACCATGACCGGCCTGCAGATCGACATGGGCGTGGACCCCACCTGGTTCACCAAGCGGGCCCTGCAGAATGGGTTCTAGGATGCGGCGGATCTTCTACGTTGGGCTGTTCGCGGCGTTTCCAGCCTACGCCGCCGAGCCCGTCGAGCTGCACGGCTACGCCAAGGCCACGGCCTCGGTGGGCTTCACCGATCCGGTGGTGCTCGAGGGGCTGTCCCGGCTGCAGCTGGACGCCTCGGGGCGGCAGGGGCCCGCGGACTTCCGGGCCACCATCGACCTGGACCTCAGCGCCAGCGGTGCCGACCCGGGGGACCCCAGCGACCGCGACGCCGAGCTGTCGCTGCTGCCGGTGGAGCTGAAGGTCGGGCTTCACCCCCGGTACTTCGATCTGGTGGTGGGCAAGCAGTACGTGTTCTGGGGCCAGACCGACTGGGCCAACCCCACCGACCTGTTCACGCCCTGGGACTACGTGAACATCTCGAACGAGCTCGAGGACTACCGCATCGCGCCCTGGGCCGCGCGCGCCACCGGCTACTTCGGCGACGCCAGCCTGGATCTGGTGTGGGTTCCCGTGCCCCTGCCCCACGCCATGGGGCTGGACGCCATGGCCGGCGACGAGATCGGCCTCAGCGAGCCCGACCTGCCTCCGCGCGATGTCGCCCACGGTGACCTGGGTGCCAGGATCAGCGCGTTGTTCTTGGGCTTCGATGCCTCGCTGATGGCTTTTCACGGCATGGACAAGCGCCCCGGCATGAGCATGAGCTTCGACCCCCTGGCGATGCCCTCCCTGGTGCTCACGCCCAGCTACGGCATGTTGAACGCAGTGGGTGGGGATTTCTCTCGGGCCATCGGCAGCCAGCTGCTCTTGAAGGTCGAGGCGGCCAACTACTGGACCGAAGACCTCGTGGGCGACGACCCCACGGTGCGCAACCCCGAGCTGGCCAGCGTGGCCGGGCTCACCTGGGTGCCCCACCCCGCCTTCAACATCACCGTGCAGGGCACCTCCAACCACCTGTGGGCCTACGACGCCGACGCCGACGTCCAGGCGCTGCAGGCCCTGGGTGACCCCGACCCTCAGGTGGACCCTGTGGACGCTTGGGGCCTGGTGGAGCGGGTGGCCTGGACCTGGCAGGACACCCTGTCGTTGAGCGTCGTGGGCGTGCAGGGCCTGCCCGACGGCGACCACTTCGAGCTGGGCTACGCCAGCTGGCGGGCCGCTGATGGGCTCACAGTGCTGGCCGGCGTGCTGCTGTTCGGCGGACCGGACGACACGCGCTTCGGCGCCATGAAGTCCGAGCGTCGGGCGTTCACCGAGGTGAAGTACGCGTTTTAGACGGGGGCTCCGGGCATCCGGGCGGCGGAGGCCCTATCGGGCGGGCGGGGGCGCGCCGGTGTCGGGCTCCGTGCCGGTGTCGGAGGGGGCCGGCGTGTAGGCCCAGGTGATCGTGTAGACGGCGCCCGAGGCAGTGGCCTCGCCGATGGAGACCAGGCGGGCTTCGGGACCGTCGGCGGTGGTCCACTGGAGGGCCTCGCCCTCGGCCACGCCGGCCTCGTTGACACAGGCAAGCTCTTCGGGATTGCCGCACACCGCCGCGGCGTGGATGGTGATGATGGGATCGCCCCCGGTCTCGCCGCTGGCGGTGATCGCGATGTCGGCGACGCGGTCGGTGGTGACCAGGTACACGATGTCCCGAGCGGTGTTGTTGTCGCTGCCAGGAGCGCAGGAGCTGTAGCAGTCCGGCTGGTCGGTGTACGCTCCTCGGGCCACGTGGGGCAAGGTGAAGGGCCCGGCCATGCCGACGAAGTCCAGCTCGATGGGGTTTGCGCAGGTGCCTTCGGGATCGGCGTCGGCGTCGGCGTCGGCGTCGGCGTCGGCGTCGGCGTCGGCGTCGGCGT
>ERZ890953.1238-NODE-1238-length-13144-cov-4.119031_pt1 | contig 13144 bp, 12 predicted proteins | sample MGYA00521264_ERZ890953 | MGnify/ENA primary metagenome ERZ890953 (study PRJEB32303, sample SAMEA104408629) | aquatic metagenome | biome: Brackish water; feature: Chemocline; material: water | place: Baltic Sea | collected 2014-10-26T21:54:00 | depth 200 m ... | reverse complement strand
ATGTGCATAGCCAACATTATTTATAATAAGTAGGCTAACAATAGTAAAAACTTTTACTTTCACATTAACTCCTTTAATTACTTTTTATCTTTGTACTTTATTCAAAAAAAATTAACAGAACTATTTTAGATATATGTTAATTAAAAATTTTAAGGGTTAAGGGTAGGTAATCCTTAACAGATTTGTAGTGCGTCAAAAATATAGAAGTTGTATATTCTGAGTTAATTAAGTCAAGTAAAATAAATAAATTATGTCATATGAATTATTTCGTAATAATACCGTGTAACAGTCGTCCAAGAATATCCGTACCTGTAATAATCCTCTGGTCTGTTCCCCATATAATGACAATGTCCTTGTCTATAATATCATCTTCAGTATTAACTTTAAGTCCAGGTAGTGTATCGCCAAGAGTTGACTCAAGATTTGAGATAATTACTGGTCTATGACAATGCTCCATTGGTTCAAAAGTATCATACTCAAATAATGCAGCACTTATAAAGCGGTCTACATCTATTACTAGCCTAGGCTTACCTCTAGTATCTATAATAATTACCCATGACTTTTTAGATTGATACACAAGGCGTAAAAAAGGGTCATTTGCAGAAGGAGGTTATAGTTGGGAAAATTGGACGTCTGCCTTCAAACTCTAAAGAGATTATACTTTGCGGGTCAATGGGTACACCCTCCTGTCCTACCTCTAAATCATCAATGGCAAGAAAATTAAGTGCTCCAATCCCTTCAACATGGGCTATATCACTGTCTTTCTCACGTATATGCATCCTTAACATCTCTTCAATCTCGCTCTCTTTGTAAAACTTTATTCCTTCTTTACCTAACCATATATCAAGAATTTTTGCAGAAGGCTTAGCTAACGGCCATAGGAGTATTTGATAAAAATGTACCACGGGTGATAATATTGATGCAACACGTAAGGCATTACGAGAAAAATATGCCTGTGGAACAATTTCACCAAAAATAGTAATAATAAAAGTAGAAAAGATAAAGGCTACAAGGCCTGTCATTACAGAGTTTGAAAGAAGTGCTAACAATACATTTACTCCGACATTTCCCCATAAAGTCGTAGTTAAGAGATAGTTTGAATCTTTCCGCAATTTAAGTACTTTGGCAGCATCTTTGTTACCATTTGACATCTCAATTTCAAGTCGCATCTTACTTAGGCTGAAAATGCCAAATTGAGACCTGAAAACATTCCAGCTTGTGATATGCATATCAATATTCCAATCCATGTTACTAAGTCAGTCATACTTTATCATGTCTTTTCAATTTTTTGTTTTAACTTTTTGACTCATTTCATACCCAAAAATCAGTTCGTTTTTCCTGGTATCTTCCCTCTTTTATTTTTTGTTTAATTTCATCAAGTTTTTCATCTAATATCAATGATAAACCTTCTGCTATTTTTTGGTCCTCTGCTTCAGGAATATTCCAGTTAGCAATCTTTAAATGCTCTTCAAAAAGAGATTCAAAATCACTTCTAATCTCATCTCTTCGGCTTTGAAGGTCTTGCTCTATTGCAGAAGATTTATCTTTTTCTTCTATATTAGAAGAACTTTTTTTTGATTTTATAGGAACATAAATAAGTGTGTCAATAGAAGATCTTTGCAATAGATAAGTTGCTGTTGAGCCAAAAATAAATGAATTTAAATTATTTACTCCCTTAGAGCCTAATACAAGTAAATCAGAATCATCTTTTTCTATATTTTCTAGGAGATCCTCATTAGCTGAAGTATCACATGCAATCAATTCTATCTCACCATCTTCTACATCGCCTAAAAACTCATCCAACTTTATTTTTGCACTTTTAAACAGTTCTATTTTATAGCTCTTCTTCTCTTGAACAGAGATTCTCTCTTCTAATGTCTCTAACTCATAAAGAGACTCGCAAGCACTTATATACTTTTTTGAAGTTTTACTAAAAAGAGTGTTTGCCAATAATATGCTCTCTTTGGAATAATCAGATAAATTTGTAGGAAAAATCATCTTGTTGTAATTTCCAACTACTTCATTCTTAACTATTAAAACTGGAATATTTGTTTTTTGGATTAGTTTCAATGCTGTAGAACCAAAATGTTCATTCCTAATATCAGTTTTATCATTAATTCCAACAACAATCAAATCAGCTTTTATTTTTTTTGCTTTGTATCCTATCAAGGAAGCGGGTGCACCTGACTCTATAAACAGTATAAAGTCAACCTTAGCTTCTTCATTAAGAGTCTCTATTTGTTGTGTTATACTACTTCTTAAAGTATCTTCATCAATTGAACTAACAAAGACTGGCGCAAGAAAAGAGGATTCAATAATATGTATAATATACAGTTGTGCATCTTTCTCCTTTGCAATAGAGATAGCCCTTTTGAGCGCTTCTTGTGACATATTCGACTTATCAATAGCAACCAATATATTACAAACCTCTTTCATCTTTATTCTCCTATTGTGATAATATTTATTGTATCATTTTTTGGACACATCTTAGCTATGCATTATATTATCTTAAAATAATTTTTTTAGTATTTCAGAGGGTTTAAAAAGGAACAAAAGGTAAGCAAAACAAAGCAAGATAATATTAATCAGGATATCATTGCCAATATACTTGTCACAAGCATTAAGACAACAACGAAAGAAACGGAGGTCTCCCAGTTAGTGAAAAAGGACTCATTTTTTTTTGTTATTGTTATAATATCTTTCCAAACAATAGCGATTCCTAACTTGGAAAAGCGCTTCATTTTCATAAAATAAAGTTGAACCTTACTGAAGTGTTTAATCATAGACTGCAATAATTGTAGAGTATGTTGCAATAACACCAGCACATCACCTGCGGGCACAGGTTGTAGAAATCGAAATATATCTGTTTTTAAGACAGCAACAAATATAAAAAAGCTAAGTAGTAGAGGCCAAAGGCTTCCAACTAGCTCCATTTTTCCTATGTGCTCCAAGGAAGGGCTTAATAAAGGCACCACAATAATGGCCAAAAGCAGTACTATCCAGGGCCATACAAGTCCTGCCACGGGAACTGAACCAAAGGGGATAGCAGCCGGTCGAAGTAGATATAGTAGCCGAGCCATCAGTAATGCTGTGGCAACTGCACTGGCTGACAATAAAATCGGTAGCAACCAATCCCAGGGAGTAGGAGCATAAAATGCATAGCTCTTTATCAAATACTTGGCCATCATACCGCTAGTCAATGGGGCCCCTGCTAACGCTAGCGCAGGTAACCAAAGACCAAACCAGATCCAGTGACGCTGTAGATGATGATTACTACCTGAAAGACCAACACCTAAAAACAGTGCACCTTTACTCAGTCCATGGTGCAGGGCATAAAAAGCAATGCCAGGAAGGATAATAGGCCAAGCCTGCGGAGCAAACATTCCCAATCCAATAGATATAGTTATGATACCCATCTGACTGATACTAGAATAAGCTAGCAAGGTTTTTGGATTGCGTTGTGTCAATCCAATCGCTACTCCATAAAATGCAGTAGCCAGACCCAATATCACAACAACCACACCCCAGTCCGGCAGAGCAATTTCGCCCAGTGGCAACATTCGTAGCCATCCTAGCAAGCCGGCTTTAATCATGGTACCGGAAAGTACGGCGCTCGCAGGTGTAGGTGCAACTGGATGCGCAAGTGGCAACCATACGTGAAAGCCGATGACACCAGCCTTGACACCAAAACCAGCCAGTACCAAGAGTATTATCATATCTTTGTCTTGGGCATTTATCAAGCTTTGCCGTACAGCTTCAAACGTTGTAGCATCAGCAACCTTCGTAGCCATAAGCAGTGCAGCGAACAATATCACTTCACCAACTACGACTAAAGCGATGTATACTGTTCCTGCTTTGAAGGCTACTTTATCGCCTTTGAAAACCACCAAGACGTAAGAAGCAAAACTCATCAAAGTAAAACCCAAATAGAAACTTATAAGATCCTGTGCAAGGATTAAGCTAAAATTTCCCACCATCGCGAGTAAAAAAAAGCGATAAAATCTAACTTGTTTGCCAATATCTGGAAAATATGTTTTGGCATAGATTCCTGCTACTGTCCATAATAGGCCCGCAAGTAATAAGAATACTTTCCCTGTTTGATCAAGTCCAACCTTGGAACCAAGCAGTAGCCATGGCAGATTCCACTCTATTGTGTCTGGTGTTATAAATACAGCCGCCATCAATGCCGGTATTGCCGCCCAAGGAGCTAAGTAAAGTGCTGTGGAGTGCATTTTTTTCACTATCAGCATATATAAAATCAACAGTGGCCAGCCTACACTTAAGAAAAGTAAACTCTCTAAAAGTATCATATACATATTAGTAAAACTCCCGCTTTGCAATTAACTGAACCCACTCAAGAGGACTAAACGGCGATGCAGCGAAGAGGCCAAAAAGTAGCGTAAATAGTGCAGTGATAAGTGGTGGTAGCAGTAGAGTCAATTTTGTCTCTTTCCTGCCAAAGTGATCTTCATGTGGCCATGAAGTCGGTGCCGAAAGGAACCAAGCACGATATAAAATCGGTAGGAAATAACCTGCATTTAGTAGACTGCTTCCAGCAAGTACCACAATTACCCATTGTTCTCCTGCTTCGAGTGCACCTAGCCCCAGATACCATTTACTGACGAAACCTACAATCGGTGGTACTCCGATCATACCTAAAGCACCTATGCTAAAAGCTGCCATTGTCCAAGGCATACGTCGGGCTACGCCATTCATCTCACTAATCTTATGTATACCCAGAGTTTCCGCTAAGATTCCGGCACAAAAAAATAGGGTTATTTTCATTAGACCTTGGTGGACCAGGTGTACCACACCTCCTACAGTTGCAATGGGACCAACAATAGCCACACCAAGAATAATATAGGAGACTTGACTCACAGTAGAAAAGGCAAGTCGACGTTTCAGGTCATCTTGAAATAGCGCCCGTAACGAACCGTAGATGATGGTAACCGATGCCAACATCGCAAGCGGCTGCGTCAAACCAAGCAATGCTGCTTTTTCTATTCCGAAAACCTCGTACACTACGCGTATGATACCAAAGGCACCTGCCTTGACTACGGCTACTGCATGTAGCAGAGCACTCACAGGAGCTGGGGCTATCATGGCCATAGGAAGCCATCCATGCAGTGGAAATAGTGCTGCCTTGACGCCAAATCCGGCTATAAAAAGAATGAAAATACTTATAAGAGCAAAGTTGTGCTCTTCATCGATTCCGTCAATAAAGCCCCTCGGAGTAAACTCCAAGGTACCTGCCAAACTATATAACCATATAGTACTAAGTAATAGTAATGTACCGCCAAAGAGGGTGTATATAAGATAGGTTTTTCCAGCAAGACGGGATTCCTCTGTCCCTCGATGTACTATAAGCGGATAGGCCGATAGTGTCAACATCTCATAGTAAATTAAAAAAGTGATTAGGTTTCCGGATAAGGATATTCCAATGGTTGAAGTGACGCATAGACTGAAAAAACCAAAGAAACGGCTACTATGGGTTGAGCCTTCTAGGTAACCTATAGCATAGATTGTTGTTAGTAACCACAAGACACTAGACAGACCTGAAAACAGCAAAGCCAAAGGACCGGCACGCAATACCATATCGAGATCTGGCAATAGTGGTAGACGTACTTCGTAATGGTAACCATGATAGACACCAAAAAACATCCATATGACAAAGAAAAGTGTTGTAAAAACCCCAAAAAGATTTAAAAAAATACGCAGACGTCTCTTCTCTTGGGGTAGTCCAAAAATTATGAGGGCAGGAACTAAGGAAGAGAGGACTACTAGAAGAGGAATCCATGTATTCCAGTTCATCGTTTTAGCTCACTAATTTCAAATGGATTGCCGATGTCAACTATAAATAATAAGGGTGAGGAGAAAAAACCTACAATAATTGACATGCATGCAAGTAGAAGTGCTGCCCACTCCATATGAGCAGGGATTGCATGCGGGTCATAAGGTGTAACAGCTTGAGTAAATGCAAAGCCCAAAACCTTGAAAATATAGCCAGCAGCCAGTAAGCTACCAAGCATTATGACTGCTGTAAAAGCCCATTGTTCCTGTTGCAGTGCTGTTTCGAGAAGAAACCACTTGCCGATAAAACCACCGCTTGGAGGTAGACCTACGATACTTACCCCAGCTAGAGCAAATGCAGCTGCGGTTACAGGCAGTCTTTGTGCGATACGGTCTAAATCTTTAATACGATCATGTCCACAAAAATGCATTAAATTACCTGCTACTAGAAACATAGCACTCTTTGCTAAAGCATGAGAAAACATCAGATAAATAACAGCACTCCAAGCTGTCATAGCACCGCTTATTGCCAGTGAAAATGCCAGAAAAAGATAACCAATCTGAGCTATGGTCGAATAGGCAATAAGCAGCTTTAAGCGGGTTTGCAGCAAAGCCTGTATAGAACCCCAAAGAATAGCTACCGAACCAAACACCCCAAATAGTGTAGCAACAAGTTCATAACCAAGTGGAGCAAATATATCTAACCATATACGAAGCAGAATGTAAAAAGAGGCTTTTATTATTAATGCAGAGAGAATGGCACTCACTGGAGCCGGAGCACTTGCATGAGCAGAAGGAAGCCAGAAATGTAAAGGGAAAAGTGCTGTTTTAAGTAGCAGCCCTGTACTCATGAGACCCAATGCTGCCCAAACAATTGGCGTAGATTCAATCCGTTGAGAGAGAATCATAATATCGACACTACCGAAGTTGTGATACAGTAAAGCAACACCAAATAGATAGACCAGCGAGCCCAGTAGCGTCGCTAATAAATAACGCATGGCCCCAGTTAAGGAATCTGTACTCGTACCTAAAGCTGTCAATGCAACGGCTGCTAGCCCCATCAGTTCCAGTGTTATATAAAAATTAAAGATATCTGCTGATAAAAACAGTGCATTTAAAGCGGCCATTATAAAGAGCCAAAGTGGCCAGAAACGAATCGAATAATTTGAATTGAAATATCCCGTTGCATAAATACTGATTCCCAGCCCTACGAGAGAAGTTATTATTAACATCAAAAGGCTAAGCCCATCAGCATATAGATCAATACCCAGCGGAGCACCCCAACCGCCGACAGTATGATGAAAGGGTCCATTTTTAACCATTACCCAAGTAAGCCCTGCCACTGAAATCACAACAGAGACTATGGTGCTAAGTCCAACGATTTTTGTTTTCTCAGGCCAGAGGAAACAGGTTATAGCACCTGCCAATGGCAACAAAATAAGAAAAATGGCCCATGGAATGTTTATTAAGGTTTCCACGGCTATTCTACTTTCTTCGAATTTGGAAGTTCTGCTTTTCCTGTTGCAATACTCACTTTTAACATCAACATTAGGGCTAGTGCCGTTGCTGAAATGGCAACTACAATCCCAGTTATTACCATGGCATGTGGCACCGGATCAGGTTGGGCATTTCCACTACGTAAAGCCAACGAAACCAGTACTAAAAATACTCCACTGCCCATTATGTTAATAGCCAAGATCTTTCGCAGCAGGTGTACGTATACAATTAGAGCATACAATCCCAAGCAAAAGAGACCAGCACCTGTCAATGCATATATAAATAGCATATTCATTTTTTGTCTTCTTTTTCCCAAAAAGCACTGAGAAATAGAGTAATCAGCGTTACACCAATCGAAACTGTTGCTACACTTTCAAGCATAAAAATCAGGCTGCTAGCTTGGGCAGGAGGATATTCCAATAATCTGCCTGTGATCAACATACTTAATGCAGCAACAGCAAGAAATAGAGCCGAACCGGCCACAAGAATGAACCGTAGGGTAAATGAAGAGAAGATTTTTCGAAGTTGCCAGCCCGACAAGAGCAGTAACACTCCAGCTGCCCCTAATACAGATCCTGCTTGGAATGCACCGCCAGGCGCATGTGCACCTACCCATAACAGATAGGCTGCAACCAATATCAGTAGTGGAACTAAGAGCCCTGTCAATGCATCCAAAACAGGACTACTAAGAATAGTTTTGGTATGTGGTATTGAATCTTCCAGTGCCCATATTCCCAAAAGTGCTACCAGCAGTACAATCATCTCTAACAAGGTATCGTAAGCTCGGAAATTCAGCAATACACCTGTGACAGGATTTGAAACGCCACTTCTTTCTAGGTTCTCTTCTACTACTTTTTGAAGTCCTACCGCATGCTCAGGTAAGGAAAATATTGCATAACCAAGCCCCATAGCGAGAATTACTAAGAATATAAATAATGGCCAACGGACATCATAAGAGGTATGGTGTATATTTGTTTTGAAGTTACTAGTACCTATTTCGACGATGCTGATCTCACGGAGTCTCGCTAGTGAAGCCAGCAGTAGTGCACCAGTCAAGCCTGCACCTATGGCTACTTCAGCCATAGCAACGTCAGGGGCATTCAGGCGCACCCAAGCTAGTGCCATTAAAAGCCCAAATGTAACAAAGAGCACAATAGCCTTAAATAGATTCTGACTGGCCAATGACATCCATGCTATTAATAATAAGGAGACACATAATAAGCCATCAAAAGCATATGCAAGAAAACTCAGCGTTTCCAAAATGGGATTCCTTTGTGTAATGCACTCTTGGCAATCAGATGAGCAGACGTTGCTCCAGATGAGAGTACTAACACCCAAATTAGAAACAGTTTACCAACAATGGTCCACGACTCTGCTTGCAGACAGAGACCTGCTATAATTAAGCCCAGTCCTACGTTATCAGCCTTCGTTAAGGCATGAAGCCGAGTATATACATCCGGAAAACGTATAAGACCCAAAGTACCTGCAAAAAAGAAAATAGCACCAAGAATCAGCAATATCAATGTAGCATAATCAAGCAATGTCATCCTCCAAATCTTCTTTCGGCCAAGCACGCTGTACAAATGCCACCGCTGTTAAGGCAGCCAATAGAGCAAAAATTAGAGCTAGGTCACGCAGAGCTGCATTATCCATTGCCTGGGATAGTAACAGTAAAATGGCAACTGCAATGGTTCCAAATAGCTGTGCAGATAACATCCGATCAGCAGGGGTAGGACCACGTAAAATACGCCACATCCCTATTACCAAATTAAGTAGTAAAAATAGTGCTAATCCAAGATAGAAGGTCTGCATACCATTTACTCTTCTAATTTTACTGGCGTGATAAATTCAGGGGGTTTGATTGCTAGTACTGAACAATGTATCTTATTAAGGATGGTTTCGGCAGTATTACCCATAATAAAGCCTGGAATACCGGTCCGTGCTACCGTACCCATCACGATTATATCTGCCTCAATCTTCTTTGCCAATTGAGGAATCGATTGACTAGCTAAGCCTTTGATTAAGTGTATATTTGGCTTAAGATAATCCAGCATATTACCTACTTGACTATCGATTGCATCATGTAAAAATGTATTGAGCTTTTCTTCTTGCTGATCTTTTACCCTGTTAGCATAGTCATCAATTTCTTCTTTCGTCATCTTTATAAAGGGACTATGCATAAGACTTTCGGCAGGAGCATCCCAAACATGGACAACATGTAGTTGTGAGAAGTCATTCACGGCCAGAGAACTTGCCATTTGAAGAATCTGCAGATTCAAAGCTTTCTGTGATGCTTCTAACTGTTCTGTATCATCACTGTCAAGATCGACAGCTGCCAAAATATTATGATAGGATTTTGGAGAATCAGGTTTTATTAGCCAGACTGGGCACGGGCATTTACGTAATAGATGCATATCGTTACTGCCAAATAAATGGTCCAACCAATCTGCAATTTCCGGCATTTTTATAACAAGGTCGTGTCCGTTACGCAAAACATCATAAATAATTTCAAGAAAAGGGACTCCCGATAGCGTTCTCGTCTCTATTTTGATCTTATGTAAAAACGATTTTACTAAAGAATCGAGTTTTTCTTTTTTTTCATTTTCCATAATAGTTTGTAAGTCGATATCAGGATCGTCTTTAAACAGATTAAAGTCAACGGTAATGTGGGGAACAACAGTGACGATAGTCAGAATGGCTTGATTTGTTTCGGCAAGTGTAATTGCACGTTCCAATATAGGATGACAATCCTCTTCAGACTCGAGTACGCACAAGATATTTTTAAATCGTTTCATTGTATTTTCCTTTATTATAACCATTCACAGAGAGACCAAACATTTTTGCTACATGATGTTCTATCGCCTTGAGTTCAGATTTGAAATCATTTTGAACATCTAAGACATGGACTTTTATAATATTTTGATTTAGTTCTGCAGACAATGTACCTGGTAGTAAACTTACTATATTTATCATTACCACTCGTGATAAGCCTGGAGGTAGAGTTAATGAATATTCAATCAGATCAGGCTGGATGGGAAGGTGTGAATGAAAAACCCGCCAGGCAACATCAATAGCTCCTCTCATAGAATGCATAAAAAAGAATGGTACGAAAATTACGCATGCCTTCCAAGACAAGGATATTGGAGGTAAAAGTATTACACTGAGAAAGACAGCGAATACTACGGAAGGCACTCCCAACCACAAAGAGGATATATTGCCATCTGTAAGCACCCACCAAATAAGTAAAAACAAGAACCCCCGTACCGCTACGCTTGACAAAGCAATATTTTTTATAAAATTCATAATTGCTCCTTTATCCATCGGCTAATCACTATAGATATTTTTCTAACTTGATATCCAGATAATACTCTCAATACTCACTCTTGTCAACTATTCTACCAAAATATCATAGAAAGGTAATTAATATTTTTCATTAAGAGTTTCATTGCTTCCCATAGTAGAAAGACCAAATGATGCTGTTATTTTATTAACATCAGTAAATTCTTTATCTTCTATAACACTTTTTCTACGATTACTTATAATACAATTTACGTACAATATATTTCTCAAATTCAACAAGGAAAAGAACAGAAGAAGAGACAATTATAATTGTCAACCACATACTAAGATTAATCGCTGTCGTGCCAAATAAAGATTGCATTACTGGAAGGTATGTAAACGCTAGCTGAAAAACAATCAGTATGGCAATGGAAAGAAGAGCATAAGGATTACTGGTAAATCCTGACCAGTTTAGTACTGAAGAAGTTATATATCTAGCATTAAATAGATAAAATACCTCAAACATAAGTAGCGTATTAACGGAAACTGTCCGTGCATGTTCTATTGAAGCTCCTTCCCCCATTTCCCAAAGAAATAGACTAAATGTTCCAGCCATTAAGATAGTTGAAACAAATGCGACTCGCCACACTAGGTAAGGGGTAAGTAGCGCTTCATGTACTTTTCGTGGTTCTCTATTCATTATATTCTTTTCAGACGGTTCAAACGCCAATGAGAGAGCCAGAGTGATCGCTGTAACCATATTTACCCAAAGTATTTGTACCGGCGTTAAGGGTAGTTCGTGAAAACCGAACATGATGGCGGCAAGAATTATCAGCGCCTGACCACCATTGGTAGGAAGAATAAATAAGATGGCTTTTTTAAGATTGTCATAGACGGTACGACCCTCTTCCACGGCGTGGATGATTGAAGAAAAATTATCATCAGTAAGTACCATTTCCGCAGCCTCTTTAGCAGCCTCAGTTCCATTATATCCCATAGCTGTACCTACATCTGCACGTTTTAGAGCAGGTGCATCATTGACTCCATCACCCGTCATTGCTACAATGAGACCATGCTCTTGTAGCAGTCTTACAAGAAGCAGTTTGTGTTCAGGGTTGACGCGAGCATAAACATCCACATCTTTTACACGTAATTTTAACTCTTCTTCGTTCATCTTTGCAATATCTTCTCCTGTCAATACATCCTCTGTATTGATAAGCTTTAGCTGGCGAGAGATAGCCAGAGCTGTAGCAGCGTGATCTCCAGTAATCATTTTCACACGAATGCCAGCTTTTTTACAAACTTGAACAGCTTCAACAGCTTCCTCACGAGGAGGGTCTATCATGCCATACATTCCAAGCATAATAAGATCACTTTCGACATCAGAAAATGTCAATTCCATCTTTTCATATTTGACTGGTTTCATAGCCATTGCAAGTACCCGTTGCCCCTGTGATCCCAATTCTTCTATTCGTTGTAGCCAATAGGCTTCTTCTAAAGAGACATCTCCATCAAGAGATCTTTGAAGCGAACACATCTCTAGTATCTGTTCAGGTGCTCCTTTAATAAAGACAAATGCCTCACCGGTGTGGCTATGATGAAGGGTTGCCATAAAGCGGTGTTCAGATTCAAATGGTATAAGGTCCGTACGAGGGTATTTTTTTACTTCCGTGTCAATATCCAAGCCCGCTTTGAAACCTGCAACAAGTAATGCGCCTTCCATCGGATCTCCGTGGACAAACCATTCATCTTCTTTTTGCTCCAATGAAGAATCATTACACAGCATTGCAGCCCGTGAAAGTTCATGTAATAGAGGTCGTTCTTCAAGATCCATATCCTTACCAAGCATGGATATCTTACCGTGTGGGTTATAGCCCGTTCCCGATAGATCAAAGAGGTTGTTGGTAGTGGCAATAGTACGCACCGTCATCTCATTACGTGTCAGTGTCCCTGTCTTATCTGAGCAGATAACAGATACTGCCCCCAAAGTCTCAACAGCTGGTAACTTACGAATAATTGCGTTACGCTTTGCCATACGCTGTACTCCAATTGCAAGTGTAATGGTCATAATAGCAGGCAGGCCTTCAGGTATTGCAGCCACCGCGAGGCTTACTGCAGCAAGAAACATTTCATCCAGTACATAATCTTGAATAAAAAATCCAATTATAAAAGTAATTATAGCGATGATTACTATTGCTAGGGTAAGCCAACGGCCAAATTGAGTCATTTGTGCTATTAGTGGTGTTTCTAAGGACTTTACTTCAGAGACAAGGGTACTGATACGGCCAATCTCTGTGTCTGCCCCAGTTTTAACGACAACACCCCTTCCTTGGCCATGCGTAACAAGAGTACTGGAGTAGGCTATACATCTACGGTCACCAATCACGCTTTGCTCAGAGACAGAATCTACAATTTTTTCTACGGCTATAGATTCACCTGTCAGTGCTGCCTCTTGAACTTGAAGTCCTTTTACTTGAAAAAGCCTCAAGTCTGCTGGAACCTTATCTCCTGATTGTAAAAAGACGATATCCCCTGGAACTAATAATTCTGCTTTAATGGAAATTTGTTTACCCTCACG
>ERZ890953.1235-NODE-1235-length-13172-cov-7.466036_pt1 | contig 13172 bp, 13 predicted proteins | sample MGYA00521264_ERZ890953 | MGnify/ENA primary metagenome ERZ890953 (study PRJEB32303, sample SAMEA104408629) | aquatic metagenome | biome: Brackish water; feature: Chemocline; material: water | place: Baltic Sea | collected 2014-10-26T21:54:00 | depth 200 m ... | reverse complement strand
TTCCTTCTGTGTTCAATATTTTATCTAATTGACACAGAATTAGTTACAGTCCCTTAGATAATTGAATATTTCTTAATTATCTCTTTTAAAAGCTTTTTATCTAACTCTTTTTTATCTTTTGAGTAAATATTATGGTCTATGATATCTATGATATCTTTAACATCTTTATCTTCACTAAATGGCATTAGCTTTATCAATAATTTTTTCTCATCTTTTATATCTAAAGATTTATCTTTCCTTACAAGTTTCCAAGGTTTGGCTAGCATAACACCTACACCAATAATAAGCCCACCAATAAAGATAATCGCTAAAATAATAGGTGAAGTTTGCTTATAAACAACAACCTCTTTAAGCACTTCTTTTGATTGGGCAACAGAGTTATCTCTTTTAATTTTCAACTCTTTTGTTGGGGTTATACCATTTACTTTAATTGCAATCTCTTTTGAACTCACTTTTTCTAATTTTTCTGTTATTGGATTAAAAAACTCTAATGTAAAAGCAGGGATTATAAAGTCATTATCTCCAACAAGTGCAATTTTTTCAACAAATCTATCTCCATTTACAACTGGTTTCTCATCAAAAACACTTACATTTGCTATATAGGGTTTAAATTTTGTAATATCTTCTAAGTTCCCTTTTCCACTCACTTCTATGGTTACATTTACAGCTTCATTAGGATTAATTTCTTGTTTATCAACCTTAGCACTAATTGAAAAATCACCAATAAATTTAGCATTTTGAGGAATAGGTTTTACACTGAAGTTAAGTTCATTTGAAAAGTAACTTTTCCACTTTAACTCTTGCATAAAAGAGCCCCACATATCTCGTTTATTACTTCTTGTAGCAACTGCAAGTTGTGCTGAAGTAATCGTTAAATTACCATCTCTTTGTGCAGATAGTTTATATGTTAACTTTGTTACAACAAACTCTCCATCATCATATTTTTCTTGTTTAGGTTCTCCAGACTTCCAAAAACCCTGCATTTTTGGTGCAATAAACTTACTATCAACTGCCTGAGAAGAATGTCTTTGTTTAATTAACATCACAAGAGTAAAAGGTTCGCCTACAAACAGTTCTTTTTTATCTGCTTGTAAATCTATCACAAAGTCAGCACTTAAGTCTTGTGAAGCTGGTTTCACTTCTACTTTTAAAGGTTTTGTATACTCCTCTTGTCCGTCTATAACAACCTTAATAGCTGGAATTTCACAACTCTTTTTTGGCATAAACTGATAACTTAAAACCTTCGTTCTTTCATAGTCACCATTTATCATCTCTATGCTGGTTCGTGAAGATGTAGATGTGACATTGGAGCCACAGAGTGTACTTAGCATTGGTCTTTGTATATTGTTTCCACTTGTCGTGATTGAGTAAGTAACTGTCTCTCCCATAGAAACATGACTATAATCCAAACTTGCAGTTACTCCAGCAAATAAGACATTTGGAATAATCAGTATAAAGAGTACTGTTTTACCAAGGTTTCGCATTTGAATCCTCCATATTATTATTTTCATTATTGAGCCTATATAAATAGGTATTTTTTTGTTGGTTGAGTTGATTAAGCCATTTTTTTTCTTCAGCATTACTCATCTTATCTTCTTGCTGAGCAGACATAGCTTTTTGAGATTGAGATTTTTTATCTTTATCTTTTTTGTCAAGTTCTTTGAGTTGTTCTTTTTTAGCCTTTTTCTTTTCTTGTTCAGCTTTTTTTTCTGCTTCACTCTTCTTGTTTTGTTCTTTTTTCTTCTCGTCTTGTTTCTTGCCTTTCATGTCATCTTTTTTCTCATCTGATTCTTTATCGCCTTTTTTACCATCTTTTTGTTTGTCGGACTTTTTATCTTTATCAGAGCTTTTTGAATCCTTTGAATCCTTTGAATCCTTTGAATCTTTAGAATCTTTCTTTTTGTCATCTTTTTTATCTTTATCTGACTTTTTATCCTTTTGATTCTTATCATTTTTTTTATCTTGTTGCTTCTTCTGTTCTTGCTTTTTCAAAGCTTTTTTCACTGCTTCAAGATTTTCTCGCGTATCTTTATCCTCTTGTAATTTTAAAGAACTTTCATAAGCTTCTACAGCTTTTTTTAACATCTCTGGCTTACTTTGTTTCACATAAGAGTTACCGATATTGGCATATTTTTTAGCCATTTTGCTCTTATCTTCAAAATTTGCTTTTTCATAAGACTTTATAGCTTCAGCATATTTTTTCTCTTTATACAAGGCATTTCCAGCATTATAATAACTCTCTTTGTTATCAGTATCCTCTGCAAATGTTTTATATGCCCTTGTTGCACTCTTGTAATCACCACTATCATAAGATTTTTGAGCATCTTTTAATTGCATAAAATCAAGAACACCTGCTTTTACATCTTGAGGATAACTCATGAGAGAAAAAAGCACAAAAAGTGTAGCCACCCCTGTTTTTCTTGTTGGCATTGAAGAAATTGCTAAGAGTAAAAACAGAAGTGCTAAAGCTAAAGGATAATAAAACAGAGGGACAAAGCGCTCTATCTCTTCTGATTTTAATTCTCGTTTTTGACTATGTTTTTCTATCTCACTCAGCATTGTTTCTATATCTTTATCTGAACGAACATTTTCAATATAAACACCACCTGTTTTAGTTGCTAATTTTGATATATTTTCATTAAGTTTTGAAACAATTATTTCACCCTTTTGTTTAATAAATTGTCCATTTTTCATCTTAATAGGTGCTCCTTTAAGTGTTCCAATACCTAAAACAAAAATAGCAATATTTTTCTCTTTTGCAAAAGCTATCTCTTTTGTAAAATCACTATTATCACCGCCATCACTCAACATTAAAATATACTTTTTAGACTCTTTTTTTATACTTCTATCAACGACTTGTAACATTGACATCAAGTTTGTTCCCTTTTCAGTTATAGAAGTTGTATCTAATTGACGCAGTAAAAAGCCAACAGCATTATGATCAAAACTCAGAGGTGAAACTAGGTAAGAGTTTTTAGCAAATGCTATTACCCCTATTCTCTCATTTGGAGCTAATTTTAGGAGGTCTATAGCTTTTTTCTTTGCTGATTTTAAACGATTTGGATAGACATCTTCGGCTAACATAGAATCGGAAATATCTAAAGCTAACATAATATCTGCACTCTTAGCTTTCACTTCTACTTTACCCTCTTTTACAACAGGATTAGCCAATGCTAAAACAAGTAGAATACTCATTAGCATAAAAAGAATATTTCTTGTTTGGAGTGTAAAACTATCTACAGATACTCGTAATTTTGCCATTACTTCTTCACTAAAAAAAGTAGCTTGTGCCTCTTTTTGTGTCAGTAAAAAACCAAACAGAATCAAAACAAGTGGAATTAAAAATAGCATATCTGGATGTAAAAAACTCATTAATTACTCCCTCTTTTATTTCTCATAAAAACATAAAATATTAGTGATAAAAACCCTAAAAATAGAGGATAAAGATAATAATATTTTAAATAAGTGTAACTCTCATTTTTAATTTCTGATTTTTCTAAAGCATCTATCTTTTCATAAACACTTTTTAATTCTGCAGCACTAGAAGCTCCAAAAGCAACCCCACCCGTCTCTTTTGCAATTTTAAGTAAAACTTCTTTGTTGTAACTATCTCGTCCACTAGCAGAACCTATTCCAATAGGATAAACTTTAATTCCCTCTTTTTTTGCCATATCAAGAGCAACACCTAAAGGAACTTTATCCACATTTGGAGTACTATAACCATCTGTTAAAAGAATGGCTACTTTTGATTTTGATTCTGTCATTTTAAGTAGATGAACTCCTTGAGCTAAAGACTCATACAGTGCAGTATATTTTCCAGCCATACCAATTTGCAGTTGTGAAACAATACGATTTAAAATATGTTCATCGTAAGTGAGTGGCGAAGCAATAAAAGAGTATGCTCCAAATACAACCAAACCAATATTGTCAGTAGTTCTCTTACTTATAAAATCACTTACTATAGTTTTCACTACATCAAATCGAGTTAAATTAATATTATTATCATCAAAGCCTTTTGCTTGCATAGATTGTGAAGCATCTAAAATCATTGCTATTTCATGTCCATGTTTTGGTTTTAATTCATATGTTTCATCTTTAACAGGTGACATCAAAGCTAAAATCAACATGATAATTCCTAACCATTTAAGTAAAAAAAGTAATTTTGATGAAGCAATAGTACTATTCATAAATTGATTTGCATGAGGAAAATAGATAGAAGTGATTTTTAATTTACAAAACTTTTCACACACTATAAAAAGTAAGATTAAAATTCCTATTATAGGAAATTCAAAATATAATCCATCAAACATCAATCATACCTCTATATAAATCAACATAAGCTTTGACCTCATCATCAATAGCCTCTACATTTTTTTTATATTTATACACTGCTAATCTATCTGTCATATTTTCATACATTTCATGATGTTTTTGGCTATCATTTTTAAAAGTCGCACCATAAAAAGTAATATCATAAGCACTTTTTTTTGCATCTTTAAAGTTAATATCATGTAGAATTTTTGAGTGTTCTTTGCGAATATAAAAGGCATTTTTGGATTTTATATATCGAATTATCATGTAGACAATTACACCTAAAACTACTAAAGCTAAAACAATCAAAGCCAATAAATAATAAAACGAGTATTCTTGTATCTCAACAAGGGGTTTAATATCATGTATTGGTATTTCAGGCATTTTATTTTGCATTATTTTCCCTCAAATAGTCGTCTAAGAGCAACACCGACACCAGCATCTGTATAAACTTTTGTAAAACGAATCTGATGTTTTCTAAAAGCTTCATAGAGTTCTCTATCGTGTTTATGTACTCTTTTTGTGTAAGCCTCTACAGAAGCTGAATTAAAATCACCCTCTAAAGTTGCTCCACTTTCAGGATCTACTAAAGATGCAAAGCCCATTTTTGGTGGTTTTTCTTCTAAGTGGTCACGAACCACGACTGCAACAACTTCATGTTTTTTTGCTAAAAGTTTAAAATCAGGAATTTCAAAAAAATCACCAACAATAATAATAAGTGATTTTCTTTTGAGCCGTTTATATAAAGTATCTGCCAATACTTTAAAATCACACTGCTGATTTAAAGCATTAAACTCCAAAATATCATGTACACTTTTTTGTACTTGGTGTATCTTTTTACTTGGCTTATTATGTGAAACCATTGTATCTGTGAAGATATAAGAAGTTAAAAGGTCACCATTTTTGAGTGTTGAGTAAGAGAGTTGTGCTACAACTTCAGCAATAACATCTTGTTTAAACCGTTTAGATCCAAAATGTACACTTCCATTAAGTACAGATGCAATAACTACATTTAACTCTCGCTCTTCACGAAATATTTTAATATAAGGCTTTTGCATTTTCGCTGTAATATTCCAATCAATTCGACGAATATCATCCCCAGCCATATACTCACGAAGCTCTATAAAGTCATACCCTTCACCCTGAAAAATAGAGGGATTGTTTCCCACCATCTCTGAAAAAACTTGACGTCGAGCTCTTACTAAAATTTTTTGTAATTTACTCACAATAGCAACCTTATGGTATTGCTACGGCTTCAAGCACTTTTTGAATAATTTCATCTGTAGTAATTCCCTCAGCTTCGGCTTCATAACTAAGCACTATACGATGTCTCATCAACTCTTTTACAATATATGCTACATCTACAGGAGTTACAAAATCCTTACCTCGCATAAATGCCATCGCTTTAACAGCCTTAAACATATCTATACTTACACGAGGGCTTGCTCCAAATTGAATATACTCTTTTAGCTCTTCCAATCCATAATCACCTGGATTTCTTGTCGCATTGACAAGCTCTATCATGTACTCTTCTACTTCACTATCAACATGAATCTCTTTAATAGCTGTTTTTAACTTATCTAACTCATCACGAGAAAGTACAGGATTTATCTCTTCAAATTTTCCACTTGATATACGACGGGCAATCTCTAACTCTTCTGTTTTCGTATTGTAATCTACCACTAGCTTCAACATAAAACGGTCAAGCTGAGCTTCTGGGAGTTGATAGACACCCTCTTGTTCTACTGGATTTTGTGTTGCCATTACAAAAAATGGAGGGTCTAGTTTAAAAGTTGTATCACCTAAAGTCACCTGCTTCTCTTGCATAACTTCTAGTAGAGCAGATTGTACTTTTGCAGGTGCACGATTTATCTCATCAGCAAGTAAGAGGTTAGTAAAAATAGGACCTTTTTTAATTTTAAACTGATTGTTTTGTGGATCATAAATCTCTGCACCTAAAATATCTGAGGGCAAAAGATCGGGAGTAAACTGAGCACGTTTAAAATTAAGACCAAGAGCTTTTGAGAGAGCATTTACAGTTGTTGTTTTAGCAAGTCCAGGAACACCTTCAATTAGAATATGACCTTCACACAAAAGAGCAATCAAAAGAGAATCAATCATCTTCTCTTGACCTACAACGACTTTACTTACTTCTTTTTTAATATCTTCAATTTTATTTATCATTACTTATCTACCTTCTTAGTTTATATTGAAATTATAATACTCTGAAGTAAATAATTGGCAATTATATTTCTTATCAAACTTAATGAATATAAATATAATTTCTAATTAAGAGAGTTTTACTCTTATTTCTATTATACTCAGAAAAATCATTAATGAAAAAGGAGTTTTTGTTATGGCACAAGAAGAAGTAAACAAGATTTTATCGCAAGAGTACAAACTTGGGTTTAGTGTTGATGTAGAAGCCGATACTGCACCTCCTGGTCTCGATATAGATGTATTGCGATTTATATCAAAGAAAAAAGATGAGCCAGAATGGATGTTAGATTTGCGTATAAAAGCTTTACATAGATGGGAAAAGATGAAAGAGCCTCACTGGGGACATCTTGATTATACTCCTATAGATTATCAAAGCATATCATACTTTTCTGCACCAAAAAAAGCACCTAATAATCTAGATGAAGTCGATGAAGAGATATTAAAAGCTTATGATAAGTTGGGAATACCCCTAGAAGAGCAGAAAATGCTCCAAGGTATTGCAGTGGATGCCGTTTTTGATTCAGTCTCCGTAAAAACAACATATTCAAAAACATTAATGGAGTTAGGTATCATTTTTTGCTCTATTTCTGAAGCTATGAGAGAGTATCCAGAACTTGTACAAAAGTATATGTTTTCAGTTGTACCTATGAGTGATAACTATTTTGCTGCACTTAATGCCGCTGTATTTACTGATGGTACTTTTGTCTACATTCCAAAAGGTGTGCGATGTCCGATGGAGCTTTCTACTTACTTTAGAATCAATGCTCAAAATACTGGACAATTTGAAAGAACACTCATTATCGCAGATGAAGGAAGTTATGTATCTTATAATGAAGGGTGTTCCGCACCTCAAAGGGATGAAAATCAGCTTCATGCTGCCGTTGTAGAGCTTATAGCTCATAAAGACGCGGAGATAAAATACTCTACGATTCAAAACTGGTATCCAGGAGACGAAAATGGAAAAGGTGGTATTTATAACTTTGTAACCAAACGAGGACTTTGTGAGGGAGAAAACTCGAAAATTTCTTGGACACAGGTAGAAACAGGCTCTTCAATTACTTGGAAGTATCCTAGTTGTATCTTAAAAGGTGACAATTCAACAGGAGAGTTTTACTCTGTGGCCGTTACCTCAAAAGCACAACAAGCCGATACTGGAACAAAAATGATACACCTTGGTAAAAATACTAACTCTACTATCATCTCAAAGGGTATCTCTGCTATGCATGGACAAAATACCTACAGAGGATTAGTTAAAGTTGCTCCAGATGCTACAGGTGCACGTAATTTTAGTCAGTGTGACAGTTTGCTGATAGGCTCTGAATGTGGAGCACATACTTTTCCTTACTTAGAGTCACAAAACTCTTTAGGTCAAGTAGAACACGAAGCAACAACATCAAAAATAAGTGATGAACAACTTTTTTACTTGCGACAAAGAGGAATCAGCGAAGAAGATGCTGTTTCTATGATAGTCCATGGTTTTTGTAAAGAGGTCTTTTCACAATTACCGATGGAGTTTGCAGTAGAAGCTAAAGAACTATTAAATTTAACGCTTGAAGGAAGTGTAGGATGATGAAAATTGAAAATTTACATGCGAAAATTGGGGAAAATGTTATCTTAAAAGGATTAAACTTAGAACTTTTAAAAGGTAAAGTCCATGTAATCATGGGAAAAAATGGTGCTGGAAAGTCAACACTCTCAAAAGCGATTGTTGGACACTATGATGTAGAAGTTACAGATGGTACAATCAATTACAAAAATAAAAATGTTTTAGACCTTACACCAGAGGAGAGAGCTTTAGAGGGTATCTTTCTTAGTTTTCAAAATCCTGTTGAGATTCCAGGTGTCAATAATGCTTACTTTTTAAGAACTGCACTAAATGCAAAAGAGAAATATCAAGGGAAAAAAGAGACAAATGCAGCAGAGTTTTTAAAACTTACAAGAAAACATATTGAGCAGTTGGGTATGAAATCAGATATGATTGCTCGAGCCCTTAACGATGGCTTTTCCGGTGGTGAAAAAAAGCGTAATGAGATATTACAAATGGAAATCCTACAGCCAGATCTCATAATCCTTGATGAGATAGATTCCGGTTTGGATATAGATGCACTTAAAGCTGTTTCAGAGGGTATAAACAGAATGAAAAATGGAGAAAGAAGCTTTTTAATAATTACTCATTACAGTAGAATTTTAGATTATCTTCACCCTGATTATATTCATATTTTGCAAGATGGAAAAATAGTAAAAACTGGTGGTCCTGAACTAGTAAACATACTAGAAGAACAAGGCTATCAGGCAATAGAAAAGGATTTATAATGCAAACTGTAGATTTGTCACTTGCTGACAATAATCATAAGCTTTATACACATTTAAGTAAGTTGGGTATTCCTGGAAATAAAACAGAACACTATAAAAACTTTGCTATAAAACCTATTTTATCAAAAAAGTATAATCTTTCAGTAGCCCAAGAAGTTCAAACACTTAAGGGCTCAAAACTAGTAATTAAAAATGGTAAGGTCATTGAGTATCCTGCAGATATTCAATTTAACATGGAGAGAGATTTTAATGCAGATATTACACATTATGATGCCCTGTATTATATGTCTCATATTATTTCACCCTCTGTTATTTCTATAGAACTTAAAAAAGATGCTAACTTTGAAATAGAACATATTTGTGATGATATACAAACACTGTTCTCTTATCGTATAAGTATAAAAACGGCACCCAATACACATGTAGAGGTATTTGAAACATTTCAGATGCAAGGGAGTCATAACAGTCTCTTAATGTATGGTGTGGATGCCGATATACATCCTGATAGTACATTGCGTTGGATTCGTAATGAATATGCAGGTGAAAATGATGCTGTAGTTATTGGTTCGCACCATTGTAATGTGCAAAAACAGGGTGCTTTTGAACTCAAAACTTTTGACTTTGGAAATGGGCAAGCACTTCATATTTACAAAGTAGATTTAAGTGATTATGCATGGACAGAGGCAGAACATCTTTTACTAGCAACAGGAGAGGCTCGTCGTGGTAATGTTGTGGCTATAAATCACAATAAACCCTATGCAAAAAGTGTTCAAGAAGCACGTTCAATTTTAAAAGATAAAGCCACTGGAATTTTTGATGCTAAAATACATGTAGCACATGATGCAAAATACAGTAATGCAAAACAAAATTCTAAGGCTATTTTATTGGCTGACAATACACACATGTATGCAAAACCACAATTAGAGATATATACAGATGAACTTGAAGCATCTCATGGTTCAACTATTGGGCAACTTGAAGAAGATTTACTCTTTTATATTCGCTCTCGCGGTATTTCCCTAGAAGAAGCACGCAAGATGTTGATTTTAGCCTTTGCCGATACACTGATTAATAGTGTAAAGAATCCAGAAGCTTTAGAAAAAATTCATCAAGATTTTGAGCAATCTTACTATAATTAAGGGAGATGTTTTTATGACAATGAATGAACAAGTAGAACTATACAAAGAGGATTTAAACCTCTTTGATGACAAAGATGCTAAAATGGATTATGTTCTTGATTATTCAAAAGAGGCAAAAAAACTCGATGCAAATCAAAAAACAGATGAAAATATCATCAAAGGTTGCTCATCTTTAGCATGGCTCAATAAAGAGTATAAAGATGAGAAAATTCATCTCCAAGCGGAGGGTGATTCTATTATTGCTAAAGGAATGCTCGTTATGTTACTTGCAATTTTCAATAATCGTACACCAGATGAAATACTCTCCTTTAACCCCAAAAAATTATTGGAGATGGGAGTGATGGAACTTCTAAGTCCCGTTCGACAACAAGGAATGGAAGCCTTTTTAAATGTTATTTATACCTATGCTAAATCCTGTAAGGAGAAAATCTAATGAAGTATGCAAAACTTAAAGAAAAAATTATAGAAAAGCTCAAAGAGATTTATGATCCGGAGATTCCTGTTAATCTCTATGATTTGGGGCTTATTTATGCCATAGATTGTGCAAGAGAAGGGAATGCTCCAAAATGTGTTGTTACAATGACACTGACTTCTGCAACCTGCCCAGTGAGTGATTCTCTTGTTAATCAAGTCCGTAATGTAGGTTCTCTCATTGAAGATGAACCTGACTTGATTATTGAGCCAAATCTTGTGTTTGACCCGCCATGGGACCAAGCGAAGATGAGTATTGAAGCAAAATTACAACTAGGATTACTTTAAGTACCTATTTAGCACTTTTAAAGTGCTAAACCTATTACCTTTGCTATTCCCTCTTTTGTAATTATTTGACTTAATTTCACTGCTACATTTTCTTTAGCAATCTTATAGCCTTGTGTAGATTGTCCTGTAATGTTAAGTTTATTTGAGCCTATAATGTTATTTTGATAATCTTTAATAGTTATAGTAATAGCACTACGAGCCAATGTAAATCCATAAGCATCTGCTTTTTCTATAGATGAAAAGATATCAATATTAAAATACTCTTTAGTATTTCCTTGTGCAATATTAAACTTTTTTGCACTAATCCCTTTTGCTATAGGTGCTTTTAAATTTTGAGAGTTTTTATCACTTTTTATGAAGAATGATATATTAGAGGATATTTTTTCATATTTTGTATTAATTACATTGAATTGTTCTAAATATTTATCCCCTTTAAAAGTACTCTCTAACTCATTCATAATTAATAATCTATTTGGCAATAAAACTAAATCTTTTTTGACTTCTTTATAAATCAACATTTCAGAAATAGCATTTTGCTTCTGAGCACTTAAAAGTTTTTTGTCTATTACATTAAATTGTTGTTCTAACTCTTTTTTCATACTTGTAAAAAGTTTTTTCTTATTTGATTTAACAAGAACAGCATATTTTTTAAAACCTAACTGTTTTGACTCTACTACTTCATAGTTACTGATTCTGATAGTTTTTACTTCACTCTCAATCTCATTTTCATAAACAGAACTAGAACTGCTTGTTTTTCCCTCTTGTGAAATTGTTTTGGCAGTGAACTTAGAAGAGACTGAGACACTCAAAGTAGACACCATTTGCGTTAAAGCATCGGTTATGGCACTTTTCTTATCCCGTCCATTTCCAAGAGCATATAAATCATGTGAAGAACTACGAGGTGGATTTTCATACCAAGAAGGAAGATCTCTTTTTTGGGGAATTAATAAATCTTTTTGAGCTCCACACCCATTTAAAAGTATAATGCTTATAAAAATAATAGTAATCTGCTTGAACATAATAATTTTCCTTATCGTTTGAGTTGTTCTCTAGTTTTTTCACGTTTTTGTATTAAAGTATCAATCCTATTTATAGCAATATTAATCTCTTCTACTGGTTCTATCATTAAATTATCAGCATTTTCATAATACTCTTTTGCTTCAATATACTTGCCCTCAGCCTCTTTTATAACCCCAAGATTATAAAAAGGAACATAACTTTTAGAATGAGTCGAATCAATTAACTCTACTAAAAACTGTTCTGCCTTATCGTATCTTCCTTGTTCTATATATTTTAAAGAAACTTCGAGTAATTTTTCTTCTCTATCATTGTACTCTAAATCAGGGTCTTCAAGCAGTGTTACATCAAAACTTCTATAGTGAGGTGTCAACTTATATGTAAAACTATTCGCTATAGAGTCTGCTAACTGTTGTGCCGCTATTTCACGAGATGGAAGTGGATGAGAATCATCAAGACAGTGCTTATAAACTTGATTTGGAGTCATAGTATCAGCATAAATTACATCCCCTCGTGCAATATCAACCATTCTAAGTTCAGCTGAAAGACCAACTACTCTTTTTTTACATCTAACTTTATAATACTCTAACTCTTTACATTTTTTATCAGCACATCGTACTCTATTTTCATAAAAATTAGAATCTTGAGCAGTTACTTGTCCTACATTTCCAGATATTATAGCTTCAGCACCAATTAAATTTCCAATATCTACTACTGTAGATGTATCAATAAGTCCACTATTTTGAATTTTTTGCTCTGTTACAATTTTGTTAAAATCATTTCGACTCACCATTGTAAAATATTTTTTTCCATCAATGCTAAATTTAGCTAATTTTGCTTCAATTTTTGAAGACAAACCCACTCTATCGTTATTAAAATATGTAACAGCAATTTTTTTGCTATATGCTGCACGGTCTACTTCTGCAGGCTCTAATGCCCTCATAGCAACTTTTTGTGAACAAGCAGTCATTAGAAAAATAACTAAACCCAATAGTGTACTTAATATAACTTTATTCATTCGTGTCCTTGTAATAACGATAAGTGCAATGATTTTAGTTGAAATATATTTAATACCTGATTAAAAGTAATACTATTTTTAGAAATATTATAATTTGTCTCTTTTCTTCTTGACATCCTAATCCTTTTTGTCTATAATTTCGACCTCTTAAGAATAAGAGGCAAATGTCTTGTTAGCTCAGCTGGTAGAGCACGTCACTTTTAATGATGTGGCCGATGGTTCGAATCCATCACAGGACACCATTTTTAAACTAAAAACGATAAGTAATTTTTTCTTAATCAAGGAAAAAATTTATGAAGCATACTCTAGTATGTGAGTGAATTTTTAACGAAGAGTATGAGAATAATTTGCGGTGGTAGTTCAGTTGGTTAGAATACCTGCCTGTCACGCAGGGG
>ERZ890953.1231-NODE-1231-length-13199-cov-4.180463_pt1 | contig 13199 bp, 8 predicted proteins | sample MGYA00521264_ERZ890953 | MGnify/ENA primary metagenome ERZ890953 (study PRJEB32303, sample SAMEA104408629) | aquatic metagenome | biome: Brackish water; feature: Chemocline; material: water | place: Baltic Sea | collected 2014-10-26T21:54:00 | depth 200 m ... | reverse complement strand
GTCGGGAAAGGCCGTCAACAGGCAGAGCCCGATTTCCTGTTTCGAACTCTTGGATGCCTCCAGTGACCGGGCCACCCGAGCGAAGAGTTGCGCGGTCTTCAGTACCTCACGGGCGGCGTTGGCGTTGATGCCCAGCCGCTCACAGGTCGAGGGGTTGAAGCTGGCTGCCTGCGCCGCCTCCAGCGCGCGCTCGACCCGAGCAAAGGGGTCGGAGCTTTCATCATCAGTTCGTGCCTCGAAACGGGCCTCACCATCCCGGGCAAAGAGACTCCGGTCAGTTAGCAACGCCGCCCAGAGCGCTGCCTGCACGAGATTTCCCGTACGCTTCCCCTCCACCACCAGCCGGGCGAGTCGAGGATGCATGGGCAAGATGGCCATCTGTCGCCCCGTGGAAGATATCTGGCCGTCAACCAGTGCTCCCAGAGCCCGCAGCAGATTCTCAGCAGCTGCGAGCTTCTCGGCCGGAGGAGCTTCCAGCCACGGCAGGGCAGCTACGTCTGAGACTCCAATGGACCGCAACATGAGAACATGGGCGGTCAGGTCCAGGCGCTGCACCTCTGGCAAGTCGGCGGTGGGCCGTGAGCGCTGGTCATGCGCCGACCACAACCGGCGGCAAGTCCCTGCCGCCACCCGCCCCGCACGCCCCGCCCGCTGGTCCGCCGAAGCCTGGCTGATACGCTGCATGGCGAGCATGTTGAACTGCCGGCGCGGGTCATACATCACCCGCCGCACCAGGCCTCCATCAACGACGTGACGCACACTCTCAATGGTAATGGATGTCTCCGCCACGTTGGTGGCAACAATCACCTTGCGGCGGGGCCCGGCAGTCACCGCCCGGTCCTGCGCGGCCACTGGCAACTGGCCGTAGAGGGGCAGAAAATCCACCCCGTCGTCACGCACCAGTTCCCGACACGCGGCAATGGTCCGCTCAATCTCGTAGATACCCGGCATGAAGACGAGAACGTCGCCCTCCAACTCCTCTACCAGGGTTCGCTGCACCGCTTGCGCCGCCTTGTCCCAAACCCGGGCACGGTCGTCCGGCCGGCTCTCACGATAGCGAATATCCACTGGCCAGAGGCGCTGGTCAGTGGTGAGCGCGGGGCAATCCATGTGCCGGGCCACAGCCTCGGCATCCATGGTGGCCGACATGACGACCAGCTTCACCCCCATCCCATCCTGCCCCTGGGCACGGAGTATCAAAGCCAACGCCGTGTCACCATCCAGATGGCGCTCATGGAACTCATCAAGCACCACCGCCCCAACTCCTGACAACCCGTCGGGGCCGGCCATCATCCGCAGGAAGAGCCCCTCCGTAACAAAGAGGATCCGCGTCGCTCCACTGACATGACGCTCATGGCGGGTCTGATAGCCCACCAGTCCACCCACCTCACACCCCAATTCCTCCGCCACTCGCCGCGCCAGCAACCGCGCCGCCAGCCGCCGGGGCTGCAGCACCACAATCCGCCCGACCACTGCCCCCAACAACATCTGCGGGACCTGAGTCGACTTGCCGGAGCCAGTCGGGGCGCAAAGCACCACCCGCCTATGCGCGGCCAGCGCAGCAAGCAATGGGTCGTTGAGTTTTCGAACGGGCAACATGCTTGGGCTCAGGCGATCCCATGCGAGAAGAAGACCGGGATCAGCATCCAGCCGTCGGGATTCTCGGCCATGGCGGCCAGCTGCCGCAAGACCTCATCGTCGGGCCCATCCTTCCAGAGGCCAGCCCGCCTGAGAGTCTGCTCCTTGAAGCTGAAAGCGATATTCACCAGGAGTGATTTAGGCAGGTCATGGGAAGTCACCGGAGCAACTTCGGTGAAGGGTTCCACGAAGCCCGCCGCATGCATGTGCGCCATAAGTTTGCGGCCCACAGAACGGTCACCACCCAGGCCACGCTGGGCTCGCGCCGCTCGCACCTGGAAGTCCCGGAGCCCATCAGGTTCGGGGAAGATAACCACGCCCTCGTCATCCACATCAGCGACCACCACCACGCCCCCGGGACGGGTCACCCGCCGCAGTTCCCTGAAGATGGGTATGGGATCGGGCACATGCTGCATGACAAAGCGAGCATAGCAGAAATCTACGCTATCATCGGGCAGCGGAATCTCCTGACCTTTGCCGGCAATGAACTCGCAACGGTTCGCGATACCGTTCTCCTCAGCGCGCTCAGCAGCCCGCTCCCGCAGCATCGCTTCCGGCTCAACACCAATGACCTTGCTGCGCGGGAACGTCTGGGCCAGCATGAAACTGGTCACCCCCGGCCCACTCCCCAGGTCAAGATAGGTGCTGTGGTCACGGAACCCGGCCCGGCGCAACCAGTGCAGTTCAACGCCCCACCCTACCCTCGCCTGGGCCTCCAGGCGCTCCAGTTCGGCATTGGGGTCGTCCAAGGTGACTATGGAGTAAGACTCCTGCGCCAGGGTCGCCTGCTTCAAAGCTGTCCCCCCCTGCTCCCGCACCGGCCGTTCTCCCGCCTCCACCTGACTGTGGAGGGAGGCCACCTGGTCCGTGGTCGACTCCAACCGCATGCTCAGCAGGCAGTTGAGGTTCCGACTGACCCGCAGGGCCGCCGCAATGTCTCTCTTCTCAAGCTTGTCCAGCAAGTTATGCGGCAACAAGAGCACCTCAGAATCCTCAATAGCCTTGGTATTGGCCGTGCGACCGGCCCGCAACAGCGATGCCATTTCGCCGCAGACTTCGCCGGCGCCCAGCACCGCCACATAGTGGGGGCTGTCGCCATCATCCATGGTCACGCCGACCTTCCCGGACAGAATCACCGCCATGCCCCGCTCGTGCTCGCCCTTGCGATAGAGAGTCTGCCCGGCGCGCAAACAGACCGTGGGGAAGGCCCCCAGAAGATTGGACACTTCCTCGTCGGTGAAGCCATGGAAGATCGAAACCGGAGTCCCCGCCATACCATGCGCAATGGCTGCCCACAACGCCTTGCGCTCCATGACGGTGGTGGCCGGCTCGGAGAAATCCGCATAGAGTTCCTTCAACTTCCGCGCCACCCGGCCGCCGTCATCCACGTCATCGGGCATCAGATGAATGATGGGGCTCTTCACCTTCTTGATGTACTCCCGGTCCTGGGCCGCATGCACCAGCATGGCCCTGAGTCCTCCGCTCTTCCCGCTGCGATAGGGGGCACCGTAGTTCCTGAAGCCGATCTGATGATAGAGGTTGACCAACGCCATTTCCGCGACGCACAGTTCCAACTCTCGCCGCTGCTTGATCAGCTCCCGGTAGAGAGCCAGAAAGAGCAGCGAGGCCACGGTCTTGCCGCGGTAGGCGGGATCGACCATGAACGCACTTGAGTAGCCCATCTTCGCCGGGTCAAACGCCTCCAACATCGGGCGAAGGTTCATCTGCTCCTTCAGAACATCAGGAAAGGACGGGTCGACCAGGGTATTGTTGCGAACCGTCCCAACTACTTCGCCGCTCTTCTGGTCAACTGCCGCCAGCAAGTACGCGTTCTTGTCCATGTCATCATTGTAGCTCCGCCGCTCATGGTCAATGCCCCCGAGGACCTTCCCGAACTCCTCCCCGTAGATTCGGTAGCGGAAACGATAGACTTCCTCACGTTGCTCCGGCGAATTTGCTTCAACGATCCTGACGAACATGACTCTCCTCCACTGGCTTAATCGGGTAAAGCGAGGGGATGGAACAAACCTCACCCGAGAGATCAGTCTATAGCCAAGCCCCCGCGCGGGCAAAGAATCCGATAGTGCCGCCTTCGCTCTTGCTGGACTGCGTCTCGCCACGTACCATCGGGCTCTGGACAAGGAGGAAACCATGCACAGATTCGCGGTCTGGTTCGGGTTGGCACTGCTACTCTCTGCGTGCTCCGGTAGTAATGGAGCAGCGGACGGCACAGCACTGGATTCCTCGGCCGATTTCACCAACGGTCCAGAGGTCACCGGTACCGACACCAACCTGGATCTTCTGCCAGAATTGGCCCTCGACCTGCCTGGTGAAACCCTCCCCGAATATCCTCCGGAAGAATGCAACCAGTGGAGCTTCCCGTGGTCCGACAGCCCCCTCTACATTGAACGCTCAGCCAACTACGCCCTCGACGAGGCCAACCTGGACGTGCTGGGCAACCGCCTCGTGGCCGTTGACCTCGACGGCGACTTCTACCCGGAGCTGGTTGTTCACAAGGGCGGCTCCCACAATCGTGACGACCCGGCTAACGGCACCTTCGAGCGGCGCATCCTGGCCAATCGGGCCGGCGCGGTGGGGCGAACTTTTGAGGACATCACGGCGGAATCCAACTACGGCATCATCCCCGGAACTACCGACCTTGGCCGAGCGGCCCATCTGGCCGTCTTCGCCGACGTCGACAACGACGGCGACCTCGACGCATTTTCTGGAACCCACTGCGACAAGAATTCCGAGACCAAAGTACCCGACCGCTCCATCATTCTGCTCAATGACGGCACCGGCCATTTCGAGCCAGCCCCAGCCAGCGACATCAGTCCGGAGGAGGAATGGAGCACCTCAGCGGCCTCCTTCATCGACTATGACCTCGACGGCATCGTCGACCTCTGGGTGGGCAATTGGTACGTCCAGTACGGCTATCTCAATGGGCTGCAGGACCGCCTCTACCGCGGCAACGGTGACGGCACCTTCACTGACGTCACACTCGAGGCGGGCCTGGGCACCACTGACAGCGGCTATGCCGAGGGTACCAACCATCGCCCCACCTTCGGCGTCACCACCTGCGACATCGACGGCGATGGTGATGGCGACCTCCTCAGCAGCTCCTACGGTCGGCAGATGAATCAACTCTTCCTCAACAACGGGGACGGGACCTTTGTCAACATCGCCGACGAAGTTGGGTTCTCCGCGGACAGCAACCAGGATTTCAGCGACAACCAGTTTTACGCTTGCTACTGCCACGCCTTTGGCGGCAACTGCGAGCCCATGCCCCCCAAGCCAGTCATTCAATGTCAATCCAACTACTGGAGCGACAATGATAGCGAGGTCTGGCGCAACGGCGGCAACACTTTCTCCACCGCCTGTGCTGACCTCGACAACGACCTCGACCTTGACCTCTACAATGCCGAGATCGTCCACTGGCACATCGGCCAGTCGTCTGACCCGTCGCAGATCTTGCTCAACGACCCCACCCAGACACCCCTGGGCTGGACTCTCAACCGTCCCGGCCGCGCGGCCACCGGCCTGGTCAGGCCTCGCATGGGCTCCTGGAACGAAGGCGACATCTACGCCGCCATCTTCGATGCCGATGCCGACGGCTGGCCCGATATCTTTCAACCGTCTTCGGATTACCCCGATACCCACGGCTGGCTCTTCCGCAACCTGGGCGACGGCACTTTCGAGAATAGCGACGAGCTCTACGTCTCCGGCCTCTCCCTGGACCGCATCGGCGGAGTCACCGTTGCCGACTTCGACCGGGATGGCGACCTCGACACCGCCGTGGCCTTCAGCACCATGCGCTGCGACGGCGCTTGCGAGTTCAACAAGCCGGTAGTACGCATGTTCATCAACACCCTCAATGGCCGCAGCAACTGGTCATCCATCCGCCTCGTTGGCAAAGGCCAGGGCGGTGCCAACGCTGCCGGCATCGGCGGCCGCATCGTCATCACCGCCAACGGCCAATCCCAGGTGCGCGAAATTGGTGGAGGCTATGGCCACATGGGCATGCAAAACAGCCTCGAGGCCCACTTCGGCCTGGGCGATATCTGCACTATCGATAAGCTGGAAGTGCACTGGCCCAACGCCGAACACACCATCTCAACCTTCGAAAACGTCCCCGCCAACTATTTCCTGCGGATTCACGAAGCAACCGGGGAACTGGAGTTTCTGTAGCCGTTGCCGCTGCCCTGTTGCCTGGCCGCGGCAAGTCCCCCTTGACACAGTGCGTCTAGCCGAGTATTACCCCCCCGACAAGCAACTTCAGGTTTTCGGAGGTTTCCAATGATACGCCGCGCTCTTCTGGCCGCGTTTGTTCTTCTCGCGATGACAATCGCCATTGCCCCCCTGGGCTGCGATAGCAGCGATGGTAGCAAATCCAATCCACAGGATGTGTCTGAGCCGGACGTCTGCACCCCCGACTGCGACGGCCTCGCCTGCGGCAACGACGGTTGTGGCGGAACCTGCGGCAGCTGCTTCACTCCGGAGGGGGCGCTGGACAACAACCTCTGCATCGCCGGGCAGTGCGTCGATTGCGCTCCGAACTGCGACGGGCTTACCTGCGGCGACGACGGCTGCGGCGGCAGTTGCGGCAACTGCTTCACCCCGGAAGGCGGCATCGACAACAGCCTGTGCCTCGATGGAATCTGCGTCGACTGCGCACCCGATTGCGATGGCAAGAGCTGCGGCGACAACGGCTGCGGCGGCAGCTGCGGAGATTGCGCTGGCGAACTCGTCTGCGCCGGCGGCACCTGCGTCGAGGACGGCGGGCTGTGCGCTGCCGGTGAAGTTTGCATGCCGATTGCCGAGGGCAACCCAGACCTCGTCTGCCTGGCTGACGGCGAAGTGCCCGTCGATAACGAAACGCAGTGCCATGACACCGATGGCGGCTGCGCCGGCAACTACTCCTGCCGCTACACCGATGATGCCCTCACCAAGTCCATCTGCATCGAGAATTGCGGCGAATGCTCGGCGGGCACCACTTGCGGCGACGTCACCGGCGATGGCTACATGGGCTGCATGGTGGCAGGCAGTATTCCCGCCAACGCCATCTACGGCTGCCACGAGATGGACGAAGGTTGCCCCGGCAATGCCACCTGCTTCTATCTCAACTCCGAGTACACCGAGTCGGCCTGCATCGACAATTGCTCGACCTGCCATCCGGGCTCTTGTCCCGCAGGCCAACTCTGCAACGGAGTCTTCTGCGAGGACGAACCCTGCACCGAGGGTTCCTGCCCCAACGGCGACATCTGCCTGAACGGCACCTGCGTTCCTGATGCCGGCCCGGGACCGGGTCCCTACGGCGGGGGCCTCGAAACCTGCAACCTGCCTCCCATGCTGTGCGAGGGCACCAAGCAGTACTGCGGTGAGTTGATCCAATTCGACCCCACCGAGGGATACGGCTACATCGACTATCCAGAGAACGGAGAGACAGCACAGAACCAGTATCGTAGCTGGCTGCGACGTGACGTGGTCATGGCCATCCAGTATGCCGCGGCCAAGGTGGAATGCCTGGCCAGCGACTGGGAATTCGGCAATGGCAAGCCGGTGGGCCTCATCGACATGAGCGAGGAGAATGGCTCGATCCCAGGAACCTCCGTGGGCTCCCCCGGGCACCCCCCCGGGACCCACACCGACGGCTTCGATATCGACGTCTCATACTTCCAGAACAACACCGCGGACAACGCCGCACGCCCCATCTGCGACCACTACGAAAACGGCGCCGAAGCCTACCACTGCACCGCTCCGCCGCATCTCCTGGACCCGTGGCGTCAGGCCCTCTTCATCGCTTCCCTTTTCGAGCACCCCTACATCCGGGTCATTGGTTGTGATGGTCAAGCCGGGCCGATTATCGATGCCACCATCGACAACCTCTGCGACAATGGTTGGATACCGCCAGCGGCGTGCAAGAACAACGTACTCACCTACGAAGTCACCGACATGGGATATGGTTGGTTCTACTTCCACCATCACCACATCCACGTCAGTTTCAAGCAAGGGAGTTATCGAGATTCGTGTCTGATTCCGGGATGCTTCGACCAGGACCTGCAGCACTTCCTGGCGAAGTATGGTCTGGTCGAAGGACAGTCGAAGTTCCGTCCTATTCCCGTTCGGCGATGAACTTCCGGACCACTGATTCATAGCGGTCCCAGCCTTTGATTGTCTCTTTGATCACTTCCCGCTCAATCTTGCCACCGACCAGCGGCACGCTCACGTCCACATGGAAATCACCTTCCAGGTCGGTCTCGTCGCCGGCGACATGCAGAATCAGATGGCCCCAGACCTTGACGCGGTTGGAGTGCGGACCGTCCCAGGTCCAGCGACAGCGGCGATTGGCCAGATCCCAGGTATAGACCGCCAGGGCCGTCTCGGTCTTGCTCTTGTCAATGCCCGTAATGCCCTTGGCGTAGTCCACGGTGTGGACCTCGTAGATGTACTGGTCGTCGCTGCGGCTGCGGTCTTTCACCGTTACCTCCAGCGAACCCTGGACCTTCTCCCGAGCAACTTGAAAGTCCGGGTCCATGAGAATCTCCAGGAGCTTTTCGACATTTGCAGGATAACGAGTTGTCTTGGCGTAGCGTTGGGCCATCGGGTTCCTCCGTGCGTAGAACATGCGTCAAACTGGGGCACATCTTAGCGGCTTTTCTTGTCAACGAAAAGACAACTCTCTAAGGTTGGGGCAGCGGAGGGGAGAGCATGAGCAAAGAACACCTGGCGACATTCATCATCGAGCGCAGTGCGAAGTTCGGCAGCAAGGTCGCACTGCGACGCAAGGTGTCCGGGGAGTGGCAGGAGACCACCTACACCGATTTCATCCGGCAAGCCCGAGCCATCGCCGCCGCACTGCTGGGCCGCGGCATTGCCCGCCATGACCGGGTGGGCATCTTCTCGGACAACCGCCCGGAATGGGCCATCACCGACCTGGCGGCCCTCATCGCATTTGCCACTTCGGTCCCCATCTACGCCACCAACACTGGGGAACAAACCAGATACATCGTCGATGATTCGGGACTTCGCATTCTCTTCGTCGGCAATCAAGAGCAGTTGGAACATGCTCGGCCGCTCCTGGGCAGAAGCAGCTTGGAGCTCATCGTCACCTACGATGAACTGGGGGAGCAGGGCGACAACAGGATTATCACCTTCTCCGACTTCCTGGCCGAAGGAGAAGCTCAGGAACTGGACGAGCGCCTCGACGCCAACCTCGCTCAGGGAGACACCGAGGACCTCGTCACCATCATCTACACCTCCGGCACCACGGGCGAGCCCAAAGGCGTCATGCTCTCCCACGCCAACCTCTTTCACCAGTTTCATACCATCGACGAAGATTTCGACGTCGGGCCGGAGGATCGCTCCCTGAGCTTCCTGCCGCTTTCCCATGTCTTCGAGCGGGTCTGGTGCTACTACCTCTTTGTCAAAGGGGCCTCGGTGAGCTTCCTCGATGACCCGAGAAATGTGCTTGAGCTCTTCGCCGACGTTCGCCCTACAGCCATGTGCAGTGTCCCGCGCCTCTTTGAGAAGATCTATTCCACGGCCCACGCCAAGGTGGAGAAGGCCCCCCCGCACCGGCGCGCCATTTTCAACTGGGCCATCCAAACGGGCAGCCGATACCAGTACGCCACCCGGCAGGGTACGGCCGGCCCAATGTTGCGATTCCAGCACCGCCTGGCAGACCGGCTGGTGCTCAGCAAGGTGCGGAACATCGTCGGTGGGCCCAAGAAGTTTCTAGCTGCCGGTGGTGCGAAGCTGGCGCAGAATATCGAGGAGTTCTTCCTCGCCTGCGGCATTCTCGTCTGTCAGGGATATGGACTGACTGAGACGTCGCCGACGCTGTCGGTGAATCGGCCACACGACTTCCTCTTCGGAACCGTGGGCAAGCCGGTCAAAGGGGTGGAGGTCAAGATCGCCGCAGACGGGGAGATCATCGTGCGCGGCCCCAACATCATGAAGGGCTACTGGAACAAGCCGGAAGCAACACGGGAAGTGCTCACGGAGGACGGCTGGTTCAGCACCGGGGACATCGGAGAACTCGATGACCGGGGATTCCTGCGCATCACCGATCGTAAGAAGGACCTGATCATCACATCGGGAGGCAAGAACATCGCTCCCCAGCATATCGAAACGGTTCTCAGGCAGGACTTCTACATCGAGCAACTCGTGGCCATCGGTGACGACCGCAAGTTCATCTCGGCGCTCGTCGTCCCCAACTTTCCGGCCCTTGAAGAGTGGGCCCGGGAGCAGGGCTTGACCTACACCAACCGTGATGAACTAGTGGCCCTCCCCCGGGTCCATGCTCTCTACCAGCAGCGCATCGAGACCGGCAACCAGCAACTGGCCCAGTACGAGCGCGTCAAGAAGTTCCACATCATGCCCGCCGAATTCACCCAGGCCACCGGAGAAGTCACCGCCACCCTCAAGACTCGCCGCAAATTCGTCAACCAGAAGTACGCCACCATCATCGACCAAATCTACGCGTAGCGGCGCCGGCGCCGTCCAAGCGACGAAAGGCCGCCGGGGCAGCACTGCTCCCGTAGCGGAGTAGCAATGCCGCGGCAGAGGCACCGGGGGCAATGCGCAGCCGCCGCAATAGCGCCAACCGCGCTCATGGCACCGACATTGCAACACAAGCATCCGCCCTGCACGATGGAGGTGTACCATGCATGCATTCGGAGGCGTCTTTCCAAACCGCCCGTCACTCCGCGACATTCTCTCGCAGCAAAAAGACCTGTACGAAGGCGAGTTCTACCGGGCCAACCGTTGGCGGTGGGTCTTTCGGGACGACTGCCGCTACCGCAAGAACCGACTGCTCGAGGTACTCGGACAACTCGGTTTCTCGTGCGACGATGCCCGCATCTTCGAATTGGGATTCGGCACCGGCGACCTGCTCTTCCACTTCCCCACCGCTTGCACATTGATGGGCGTCGAACTGTCTGAGGCTGCGGTGCAGGCCATTTCCGCCGACCCGCGGCTCGACCGTTACAGTGGCGAGTGGTTTCGAGCCCTGGCCGAGGACGGATCGGTACCCACCCCACCCCGTCGCGCCGACCTGGTCCTCGCCTCGCATGTGCTGGAACATGTCCCCGACGATCGACGGACCGTCTCCCAGTTGATTGAAGTCGCCCGCAAAGGTGGGCTGGTGGCCATCTTCGTCCCCATCGAACCACCGGACTACGACCCCAAGCACGTGCGCCGCTACACCGTCGATTCCCTGTCGGACCTGATGGCCGGCGAGGGCCTGAAGATTGTTCATGCCGAATCCAACTACCACATCCGCTCTGGTCCCATGCGCTGGCTCGACCACCCCGCTCGCCACGACTGGCCCGTGCTCAAGAGCTTGGAGGGTATCCGCGATCTGGCCCTGACACTCCTTCCCTACGCGGCCACCCGCGGTGTCGAGGAGTTGCTGCATCACGCGGGAGTAGAGGGAAGTCAGGCGATGGTTATTGGCAAGCGAGTCTGAAGGGGTGCCAGGCTTCGGCGGCGGGGGACGGCCGCCGCCGAAGCCATTGGCAAGCTCAGGGGATCAGGCACAGGGGTCTTCGTCCGCAGGGTCCGCCGGCTCGGTACCGTTGAACACCGCACAGATGCCGTTGACACAATCATAGCCCTCCGGGCAATCGGCCTTCGCCGCGCAACTCGGAGCCGGGACACAAGCCCTTGAGCAGAGAGAACCAGAGCTTGACATCTAAACGTCAAGACGTCAAGCTGTCAGCAGCGGAGGTACACCATGACTGACCTCAAACAAGCAACAATCTACCTCGACACCCACATCCATCGCCGGCTGAAAGTCAAGGCAGCAGAGCAGGGCAAGACGCTCTCCGCCCTCGTGGGAGAAGCTGTGCTTTCGCTCCTGGACGGCGACGATGCTGGGGCAATTCCTGTTCGAACAGGCCTGGGGCTGGAGTGGGCTGGAGCCTTGGCCGACCTGAAAGATGAGAAGAACTCTCTGGAACTTCAGGAACTCGGCAAGAGCTGGAGAGAGTCCTGATGTTCCTCCTCGATACCAATATCTGGCTGGAAGTGATGCTGGGGCAGGAACGTGCGGACGAGGCGGGCAGGTTCATGAAGTCGAGGCCCGTAGAACAACTCCACATCACTGACTTCAGTCTCCACTCCATCGGAGTCATCCTCACGCGCTTGAAACGCCTGGCAACACTGCGGGACTTCATTGCTGACATCAACACCATTCAGGTTCTACGCCTGCCCCTCGACCAATTGCGCCTGCTGCCCGCAATCAGCAACCGTTTTCGCCTCGACTTCGATGATGCCTACCAGTACGCTGCCGCACGCTCCCTGGGACTGCAGTTCCTGAGCTTCGACTCTGACTTCGACCGGACCGATTTGGTGCGCAAGACTCCACGGGAGTTGCTTTGACTTTCTTCAACCCCGTTGACTGCCCCTGCAGCTACCGGGCAACAGCGCTTGAGGTCCGCATTTCTGCCGCAACAGGATCAAACACCTTTGACCCCGCGCGCATGCTGCCGGTGATTTGCATGGGCCTACAGTTGCCCGTGCTGACGGCCATCGCAAACCGCACCACCCGGGCCGATGTTGCAAGCCAACTACGTCAGCCGATGTCTCCGCCACATCCCACCCATCGCTTACATGCTCGGCCACAGAGGTACCCACGGCGGCAGGCGCCGGCGGCGCCGAGCGGTGGGCTGCCTGGCACCGCCCAGGCCCACCAGGCGCGCGCCGCGACACCCACACCCAACGGCCACAAAGCACCCGCAATAGCCCCTTGCTCCGCCATCGATGGGGAGGTAGACTAAACCTGTCCATCGAGTCCACAGAGGGAGGCATGCACGGAAATGCGCGGCGCAACCATCTTGCTGACCATGTTGCTCTTTACCCTCACGCTCCTGGCCTGCGGTGCTGACAAGACCTCCCAGATTGTCCCCGACGACGACTTTCGATGGGGTTCAGGAAACCCGCCGCAAGATGGCGACGGATACAATCAGAATCGCGGCGACACACAACTCACTGACGGCCGCGGCAGGGCAAATGACATCGTATCCCCGGGCGACGGGGTGACGACTGGAGAAACCAGGGCTGAGGATGGGGTATCCTTTCCCGACGGCGAACAGCCGGCCGCTGACGCCGGCGCTGACACGACTTCGGTGGAGGTCATCGAAGTGCCGGTTGAGGACATCGAGTGCCACTACGTACCCGAGGTCGGGGTCTTCTCCCCCGTACTCGAATGCTACTGGGACGACCCGGAGGAGAAGGTCAATCACGACGATGTTGTCATGGCCCCGGTGGTGGCAAATCTCACTGACGACAACCACGACGGCGTGGTCGACCTGAAGGACACCCCCGACGTTGCGTTCCTGACCTATCGTCGCGAGGAAGACGGCTGCTGCAACGCCCCAGCAGTACTGCGGGTGGTTTCAGGTTCATGCCAGGGTGCACTGGAAGTCCAGGGTGGTGACGAGGCCCGGCTCCATGAGCACTTCTACATCGCCAGCCCGGCCATGGATAACTCCAGCGGTCTCGCCATTGGCGACATTGACGGCGACGGCAGACCGGAGATTGTCGCCATGAAGGTGGGC